>WNGA01004805.1_pt1 | contig 19774 bp, 18 predicted proteins | sample 5400061 | NCBI WGS metagenome assembly WNGA01 (sample SAMN13153366, study PRJNA577476) | soil metagenome | isolation source: 100 cm soil or saprolite under grassland replicate 2 | place: USA:California | collected 2016-06-15
GGCGTATGCTGGAGCACCGGCGCTGGACATTAGATGATCAGCCGATGTACATTTGGCGCTAGGCGATGGTCTACCAGACGGGTGCCGACCACACGCTGGCCGAGGCGATCTCACGCCTCGCCTATTGCAACCCGTTCCTGCCCGAGCGGATCGAGTTCGAGCGGCAGGCCCTGGGGGCCGCCTTCGTACCTGGCGGCACCCTCTGGCACGCCACCGGCGACCCGGAGCCGCCCCCCAACGTCTTCGCGCTGCGCGAGCGGGCCGGCGCGCTCAGCGAACGGCTCGCCGCCCAGTTGAGGGAGGGCGCCAGGCCGAGCAGTGAAGACCTGCAACTCTACGAGGACGTCGTCGTATACCTACTTTTCGCGCGCTACGACGACGATCTCTTTGGGCTGATCGACCCTCGCGCCGGTACCGCCCCGGTGGGCTTCTATCGGAAGTTCCGCCAGGATGTCGCGCGTCTGCTTCAGATTCCCCGAGCGACTCTGGTGGCCGACGACGACGTGCCGCATCTCTTCGCTACCTTCTTCCAGATCCGGCGCGCCTTCCATTACATCTTTCACAACATCATCGGAAACTCCCCGCCCATCGTCCGCCTCCGGGCCGCGGTCTGGCAGTCGATCTTCACCCGCGACATGCGGCGCTATCGCCGCTCGCTCTATCAGCGCATGAGCGATGTCGCAACGCTGATCTCCGGGCCGTCGGGCACTGGCAAGGAACTGGTGGCGCAGGCGATCGGGCTGGCACGCTACATCCCGTTCGACGCCGAGAAGCAGGCTTTCGTCGAGAGTTTCGCGGGATCCTTCTACGCGCTGAACCCGTCCGCGCTTTCGCCGACGCTGATCGAGTCCGAGCTGTTCGGCCACCGCCGCGGCGCCTTCACCGGCGCGGTCCAGGACCGCGTGGGATGGCTGGAGGTGTGCGGGCCGCTGGGGACAGTCTTCCTCGACGAGATCGGCGAGCTCGATCCGGCGCTGCAGGTCAAGCTCCTACGCGTGCTGCAGACCCGCACGTTCCAGCGGCTCGGCGACACACGCGATCGGCGCTTCGACGGCAAGATCATCGCCGCCACCAACCGCGACCTCGCCCATGAGATGTCGGTCGACCGCTTCCGGAAGGACCTCTACTACCGACTCTGCTCGGATCTCATCGTCACGCCTCCACTCGAGGAGCAGCTGCGCGCCGCGTCCGGCGAGCGCCGGGCCCTGGTGCGCTTCATCTCCCGACGGGTGGCGGGGGACGCCGAAGCGGAGAGCCTGACCGAGGAGGCCGAGCGCTGGATCGACGCGCACCTCGGTGAGGGCTATCGCTGGCCGGGCAACGTCCGCGAGCTCGAGCAGTGCGTCCGGAACGTGATGATCCGGGGTGAGTACCGGCCGCCGCACGCGGCGAGCGCGTCGGGCCGGCAGCAGGTCGCCGACGAGATGCTGGCCGGCTCGCTGAGCGCCGACGAGTTGCTACGCCGCTACTGCACGCTGGTCTACGCGCAGACCGGCAGCTATCTGGAGACCGGGCGGCGGCTCGGCCTCGACCGGCGGACCGTGAAGGACAAGGTGGATTCGGAGCTGCTGAGGCGGCTCGAGGCCGAGCCTGGCGGCGAGCGGAAGAGCATGTGATGGTTCGCCTGGCTCAGGGGACGAGCAGCGCAGTCAGGGCGCGGACGTCGTCGAGGGTGTGGATCTCGTCCACCGCGTCCGCGACCTTGCGCGCGGGCGACTCGCCCAGGATCGGCGAGGCGAGGGTCACGAACTTGCCCATGATCTCGTCGCGGGGTGCGGGGCTCAGCGCGTCGCCGCGAACCACGGTCGTCGTCTCCTCGAGCGTGCGCCCGTCGCGGAGCACGATTCTCACGCGCGCTGTCGGCGCGTCGGCCCGGCGCGGGGACATCGCCGGATCGGTGCCGATCTCCACCCGCCTCGCCAGGTCCCGGATCCTCGCGTCGGCCAGCGTCGCTGAGTCGAAGGCCACCGGGTCGGTCCGGCCCAGGACGAGCGCCGCGGCGACGGCCCAGGGAATGGAGAACCGGGCGGCGAGCGGGTTCGTGGGCGCGGGCTCGCTCATCCGGATGGCGAATGGGATGGTGACGACCTCGACCTTCAGGACGTCGTCGCTCGCGAGTCGATGAACCCGCCGGAGATCCGTCACGGCGTCGAGGGCGAAGTGGTTGAACCGACAGCATGCGTGCAGCTTGAAGTAGTTCTGCTCGATGCGGTACAGCTCGCGCCCTGAAGCAGTGCGCGCGAGCGCATCGAGGCCGGAGACGGCAGATGTCGGGTCGAACGCGTCGGCCAGGATCGTTCCATAGACATCCGACGGCGCGTCGCCAAGGCCGGTGAATCCGCAGCGCTGGAGCTCCACGGCCAGCATGCCCTGAAAGCCCGAGCGGCCCGGATAGAGGTTGCGGATCGTCGCGCCGTCCAGCGCGGGCGTCCACGTGTTGGCCGGGCTCATCGACGCCGCGAGGTTGATGACCTCACGGATCGTCTCGGCGGGCGCGCCGGCGAGCTTGGCGACGGCGACGGCGGTGCTGATCGTCCCCCACGTCCCATGCGAGTGGACGTTCGCCCGCACCATGGTCGCGCCGCCGATCCGCGAGCCGATCTCGTAACCGGCCACGAGGCTCTCGAGCAGCTTCCGGCCGTCGAGGCCGCGCTCTTCGGCGACGGCGAGCGCCCCGGGGACGACGTGGATCGCCGGGTGGCCGCCGCCGAGCCGGTTGCCCTCGTCGACTTCGAGCGCGACACCGGCTGTTGCGTTCGTCAGCGCGGCCCAGAACGGGTCGGCCTTGGCGTGGTGGCCCAGCAGCGTCGCCGCGCTGTGTGGCGACCGCGCGGCGGCCAGTCGCGCGAGTTTGCCGTTCTCTGGTAAGGCGCTTCCGGCGATGATCGCGCCGAGCGTGTCGAGCAGCACGAGCTTGGCGGCTGCCACCGTGGCGACGGGGAGCGCGTCGAAGCGCGTCGCCGCGACGAAGGCCGCGAGCCGGTCCAGGTAGTCCACCGGACGGGAACCGCTCAGGCGACCGCGCCCGCGATCGGCGGGGTCGGGCCGCGGCGAGGCAGATAGCGACCGTAACCTGGCTTCTGCTCCAGCTCGCCCGCCGGGTTCAGTAGCACCTGACCGCGCACGAGGGTCATCCACGCTCGGCCGCGCACTCGCCAGCCTTCGTACGGCGTGAAGCCGGCGATGCCGAGGTGCTGCGATTGCTGGATGGTCCACTCGGGGGCTGGGTCCCAGATCGTCAGATCGGCGTCAGCGCCCGGGCGGATCGCTCCCTTGCGGGGCCAGAGGCCGAAAATCCGCGCCGGGTTCTCGGCGAGCACGCGTGCCATCCACGTGACCGGGAGGCCGCGCTTCGCCACGCCCTCGCTCCAGGCGAGCGGCACCAGCGTCTCGAGCGACGGCGCGCCGAAGGGGATCGGCTTGCCCGCGGCGTCGACGAAGATGTTCTTCCGCCCCGGCTCCTTCGCCGCCGGCACGCGCGGCGAGTGGTCGCTGGCGACATTGGCGATGAAGCCCTGCGCCGAGCCTTGCCAGAGGGCCGCGCGGTCCGGACCGTCGGCCGGGCGGAGCGGCGGGCCGATCTTGGCGAAGGGCCCCAGGCGCTCCATCTCCTTGTCGGTGAGGAGCAGATATTGCGGGCAGGTCTCGCACCACACCTTCTGTCCCTCGGCCTGGGCGCGCTTGATGCGCTCGAGCCCGAGCCTGGTCGAGAGGTGTACGACGTACACCGGACACCCGGTGAGACGCCCGATGAGGATCGCGCGGTTGATCGCTTCCTCCTCGGTCCAGTCGGGGCAGGTCGGGGGGAAGTCGGTCGGTGCGGTGCGCCCTTCGGCGATCGCCTTGTCCTCGAGATAGCAGAGGACGTCGCCGTTCTCGCAGTGGAGCTGGCAGAGGCCGCCGAGCGGGGCGAGCCGCTCCATCGTCTTCGCGATGAACTCGTCGGAGACCATGCGCTTGCCGCGCTTCTTGTACGTCATGAAGAGCTTGATCGACGAGACGCCCATGCGGAAGGCCTCGGGAATACCGTCGAGGATGTACGGCTCGTGGTTCAGGATGAAGTGAAAGCCGAAGTCGAGGACGGACAGCGCCTCGGCTTCCTCGCGCAAGCGCGCGACCGCCCTCGGCAGCGTTTCGCCCTCGTCGTAGGTGACGAACGGCAGGAGGGTGGTGAGCCCGGTGCGTGCCGCGGCCATGGGCGCCGTCCGCCAGTCGTCGTACTCGGGGCCGATGTGCAGATGACAGTCGATGAGGCCGGGCAAGACAAATTTGCCCGAGGCGTCGATCACCCGGCCCGCGGGCGGGAGCAGGGACTCTGGCCCGATCGCGACGATCGTGTCGCCTTGGATCGCGACCGCGGCTTCGACGACGTCCGTGGCCGTGACGACCTGCCCACCGCGCACCACGACGTCGACGCCGGACGCGCTCATCGGTTGGGCTCCTTCTCGGTGATGGGCTGGAGCAGAAGTCCATAGTGCTGGGGCTGGCGCCGCCCGAGGAAGTTCCAGCGCTTCCGGAGCGGCGCCATCTGGTCGAGATCGATCCGCGCCACCACGAGCTCATCGCCGCGTGTCGCCGCCCGCGCCAGCACCTGGCCCTGCGGGTCGATGATGCAGGAACCGGCGATCAGCTCGACGCCGTCCTCCACGCCGGCCTTGGCGACGCCCACCACGAAGCAGAGATTCGCGTAGGCACCGGCACGCATGCAGAGCTCGTTCAGGTCGAGCGCCAGTGCCGAGATCGGGGTGTTGTAGCCGATCAGGATGATCTCGGCGCCCTGGAGGGCGAGCGAGCGATAGCTCTCCGGGTACCGGCGATCCTGGCAGATCGCGACGCCGACGCGGGCGCCGGCGGCGTCGAAGACCCGGTAGCCGGTGTCGCCGTGAGCGAAGTAGTAGGGCTCGTACACCTGAGCGAAGCCGTCGGGGGCCTTCGTGCCGGGCAGGTGGATCTTGCGGAACGTCCCGCACAGGCGGCCGTCGCGGTCGGTGAGGAGCGCGGTGTTGAAGTATTTCCCGTCGGCCTTCTCGCAGAAGCCCACGTGCACGCCAACACGCGCCTCGGCCGCGCGACGCAGGAGAGGCTCGAGGGCCTTCGGCGGCACCTCGGTCTCGAAGAACTGGTCGAAGTCCCGGCGGATGCGCTTGGGGAAGTACGTCGTCAGCGCCATCTCCGGATAGACGATCAGCTCGACGTCGTCGCGCGCCGCCTCGTCGAGGAGCGCCAGCATCCGCTCGACGATCGCCTCGCGCGGCGTGCCGTCCTGGTTCGGACCCATCTGAGCGGCGGCGATCTTCAGATAGCGGGCCATCGTGAACCTCCTCTTCGGCTCGCGGCCTGACGTGGCGCGAGCATGCTGGCTCTCGACTCTCGCTGATACCGCATTCTGGAGTGCTCGGCAAGCCACCGCCCCGGGCGCGGGAACACGGCGGCTACTCGGACGCCAGCCGATAACCGACGCCCGGCTCCGTCAGAAGATAGCGGGGACGGGCCGGCTCTGCCTCGAGCTTGTGACGCAGATGGGCCATGTAGACGCGGGCATAGTGGGCCTGCTCCGTGTGCGCGGGGCCCCACACCTCGCGGAGCAGCTGCTGGTGCGTGACGACCTTTCCCGCGTGGCGAACGAGCATCGTCAAGAGCTTGTACTCGATCGGCGTCAGGTGGATCTCCTTGTTGCTGACCAGCACCTGGCGGCGCAGGAGATCGACCTGGAGCTCCCCCACCGTGAAGACGGCGTCATCCCCCTCGTGGGAAGCGCCCGCGGTGTGGCGGAGCGCCACCCGGATCCGCGCGAGAAGCTCGCCGGCGCCGAACGGCTTGCTCACGTAATCGTCGGCACCCGCGTCGAGCGCCGCGACCTTGTCGCGCTCCTGACCGCGAGCCGACAGCACGATGATCGGGACGTCCGTCCACTCGCGGATGCGGCGGATGACGTCGAGACCGTCCGTGTCGGGCAGGCCGAGATCGACGATCACGACGTCGGGTTGTCGGGAGCCGACTTCCACCAGGCCATCGGCCCCGGACGTCGCCTCGAAGAGTCGGTATCCCTGATCCGTCAGCGTCGCCCGCAGAAAGCGCCGGATCTGTGGCTCGTCCTCGATCAGGACGACAACGGGATCAGGCATCGGCGGGCACGGCCGCAGGTGGCGTGCCCGCCAGCGGCAGCGTGAACAGGAACGCCACGCCGCCCTCGGGCAGGTTCTGCGCCCAGATGTGCCCGCCGTGCGCCTTCACGATGCCCTGACAGATCGCGAGCCCCAGGCCGGCGCCACGGCCGCCGACGGGGAGGCCCCGGTAGAACTTCTCGAAGACCTTGTCCTCCTCACCGCGCGGCAGCCCCGGGCCGCGGTCCGCGACCTCGACGGTAACGGCTCGGTCGGTCGCGGTCGCCATGATCCGGATCGGGCTCGAGCGCGGGGTGTACTTGATCGCGTTGTCGAGGAGGTTGACCAGCACCTGCTCGATGAGGACGTCGTCGATCGGCACCAGCGGCAGGTCCGGCGGCACGCTCGTGTCCACGCGCCGGTCGCCGAGCTGCTTGCCGACACGGCTCAGCGCCGCGCCGATCACCTCTTCCAGCGGATGCCATTCGCGGCGGAGCTGGAGCGCGCCGGACTCGACTCGTGTCATCTCGAGCAGGTTCTGGACGAGGCGGTTCAGCCGATCGGCCTCCTCGCGCACCGACTCGAGCAATTCCTGCCGCGTCTGAGCATCCAGCCGGGATCCACTTTCCAGAATTGTGCTGGCGGCCCCCGTGATCGTGGCGAGCGGTGTCCGAAGATCGTGCGAGACCGAGCTGAGCAGGGAGTTGCGCAGGCGCTCGGTCTCAATCCGAACCTGGGCCTCCTGCGCCTCGTCGGCGAGTTGCGCGCGCTCGATGGCGAGCGCGGTCTGGTTGGCGAAGGTTTCGAGCTGATGGAGCTGGTCGGGCGCGTCGAGCGAGTGGGTATCGACCGGGCGGACGCCGAGGACGCCCACGGGCCCGCGTGGGGCCCCGAGCGGCAAGTAGAGCGCGGCGGCGCCGGGCAGCGTGGCGGTGCCGAGACCCGCGGGCTGATGGTGCTCGTGCACCCACTTGCCGACGCCGAGCTCGTTGGCGTCCAGCGCGAACTGTCCGCCGACCCAGGGGGCGAGACTCCCACCCGCACCGGGCAAGAGCACGACCACCTGGCCGCGGAAGACCTCGCTGATGTGCCGCACGGCGATCGTCAACAGCGGGTCCACGCCGCGCGTTTTTGACAGCTCTCGGCTCATGGCGTAGAGCGCCGCCGTCCGCTGCTCGCGCAGGCGAGCAGTGTCGGCCTGCATGCGGATGCGCGCCGCCAGACTGCTGGTCACGAGTCCGACGACCAGCATCACGACGAAGGTGAACACGTAGCGGACGTCGGAGACCGCGAAGGTGAAGACGGGCGGGACGAACAAGAAGTCGAGGGCGGCGACGCTCAGGACGGAGGCCGCCAGCGACGGCCCCTGACCGTAGCGCGTCGCGACGACGACGATGCCGAGCAGGTACACCATGACGAGGTTGGCGAGCTCGAAGAACGGCAGCGTCAGCCACGCGACGCCGCTCGCCAGGGCCACGATGGCCATCGCCCAGCCGTAGGGCGCCCAGTCGGTCGGGATCGTGCGCCGGCGGATGAGCGCGGGAGACACCCCTTGCTCACGCTCCGCACTGATGACGTAGATGTCGATGTCGCCGCTACCCTGGACGAGCGTGTCGACAATCGAGCCGATCAAGATCCGCGTCCAGAGGCGGCGGCGGGGCTTGCCCACGACGATCTTCGTCACGTTGCGGTCGTGCGCGAACGCCAGGATGGCCTCGCTCATCTTTTGTCCTGGCAGCGTGAAGGTCTCGGCGCCGAGCTGTTCGGCGAGACGTAGTGTCCGGGTGACCCGATCGCGCACCTCGGCCGGGAGCCGGAGCTGCGCCGGCGTCTCGACCCACGCGGCAACCCACGGAGCGCCGAGCTGATCCGCCATCCGCTTGGCCGCCCGCACGAGACGGGCCGAGTCGGGGCCGGGACTGACGCACACCATGATCCGCTCGGCCGTGGGCCAGGCCTTTCCGATCGCGTGCTCGTGCATGTAGACGCGCATCTGCGCGTCGACCCGCTCGGCGGTCCGGCGGAGCGCGAGCTCGCGCAGGGCGATCAGGTTGCCCTTGCGGAAGAAGTTCCTGACGGCCTCCTGGGCCTGGTCGGGCACGTAGACCTTGCCGTCCTTGAAGCGCTCCAGAAGCTCGTCGGGCGGAAGATCGATCAGCTCGACCTCGTCGGCCTGCTCGAGCACCGAGTCCGGCACCGTCTCGCGCACGACGACGCCGGTGATCTTCGCGACGACGTCGTTGAGGCTCTCCACGTGCTGGACGTTCATGGTGGTGTAGACGTTGATGCCGGCGTCGAGGAGCTCGACCACGTCTTGCCAGCGTTTGGCGTGACGCGACCCCGGCACGTTCGTGTGCGCCAGCTCGTCGACGAGGATCAGGGCGGGACGGCGCGCGAGCGCGCCGTCGAGATCGAATTCACGCAGCGCGGTGGAGCGATACTCGACGCTTCGCGGCGGGAGGACCTCGAGCCCCTCGAGCAACGCCTCCGTTTCGGCGCGGCCGTGAGTCTCGACGTAGCCGATGAGCACGTCGACCGCGTCGGCGCGCTGCTCGCGTGCCGCCTCGAGCATGGCGTACGTCTTGCCGACACCGGCGGCGGCGCCGAAGAACACCTTCAGCTTCCCCCGGTGCCGGCTCGCCTCTTCCTCTTTGACACGGGCCAGGAGCGTCTCGGGGTCGGGCCGGTCGCTGCTCACGGCCCTAGTGTAGCGCCGGGCAGAAAGGCTCGGAAAACCGCCCAGCTCGGCCTCGGGCGGCCGTCGGCCGCGTCGAGGCTAGGCGCGCGGCGTACCCTGTGGCCATGAGCGATCAGGAGCGGCTGTTCGACTCGGCCAAGCGCCTGCTCGAGGGCGGCAAGGATGCCCGCGACGATCAGGCGTTCGAGGCGGCCCACCCGTCGGACATCGCTGCGACCCTCCAGCGCCTGCCCCTTGAGCAGCAGGTCGCGCTCTTCCGAAAGCTCTCCCCGGAGCGCGCCGGCGAGGTGCTCCCGGGGCTGGACGACACCACGCTGCTGGCTCTCGTCCGCGCTCTCGACGAGGCGGAGGTCTCGCGCATCCTCGACGAGATGCCGGCCGAGCATGCGGCTGATGTCGTGGAGGAGCTGCACCGGGACGAGGCCGCAAAAATCCTCGAGCTCATGGAGGAAGAGCACTCGGAGGATGTCCAGGAGATCCTCGAGTATCCCGAGCATTCGGCCGGCCGACTGATGTCGCCCGACTTCGTCGCCGTGCGCGAGGACGCGACCGTGGAGGAGGCGATCAAGCACATCCGCGACTCGATCGCCGTCGAGCGGGCCTTCGAGCTGTACGTCGTCGACGGTCATCGCCACCTGGTGGGCGTCGTTCCGCTGCACCGCCTGCTCATCGCCGATCCGGCTAGCCCGGTGTTCGCGATTCGGGACGAGAACGTCGTCAGCGTGCCGACCGAGATGGATCAGGAGGAGGTCGCGCGGGTGGTGGCCAAGTACGACCTGGTGGCCGTGGCGGTGGTCGACCGCCAGCACCGCCTGGTCGGCACCATCACCGCCGACGACGTGGTCGACATCGTCGGCGAGGAGGCGACGGAGGACATTTTCCGCATGGCCGGCTCGGACGCCGCCGAGCTCGAGCGGCGTACGCCGCAGCAGATCGCCCTCATGCGGCTGCCCTGGGTGATGGCCACGCTCGTCATCGAGCTCGGGGCGGGCGCGGTCATCCACTACTTCGATCAGACGCTCGGTAAAGTCATCCTTCTGGCGTCCTTCATGCCGGTGATCCAGGCGATCTCCGGCAACACGGGGCTGCAGTCCGTGACGATGGTGGTCCGCGGGCTCGCGACCGGCCAGGTGCATCTCAGCCGCTGGTGGGAGCCGCTCCGCCGGCAGGTCCAGACCTCGAGCATCCTGGGCGGCGTGTGCGCACTGGTGGTCGGCTCGGTCGGCCTGCTCTGGCACTCGCCGGCTTTCGGGCTCGTAGTGGCCCTCTCGATGTTCGCCTCGGTGAACCTCTCGGGCTTTGCGGGGACGATGATCCCCATGCTCTCCAAGCGCCTCGGGTTCGATCCAGCGATCACGGCGGGCCCCTTCGAGACGGCCCTGCAGGACGTGCTCGGCGTGACGATCTTTCTTTCGCTGGCCACCGCGCTCCTGAGCTGGCTCAGCTGAACGTGGGCGCGGCGGCGAAGGGCGAGTCGCTACCGCGCGACTTCTTCCAGCGTCGCCTCGACCGGCGTCGGCCTGTTCGCCAACGCGGCACGCGCCGGCTCCCCACGGCGAGATGGGATCATCCGCATGGTCATCCGCTCGCCGGCGCAATCGCACCAGTCCAGGTGATCGAGTGCCGCACGGTTGCGTCGCGTCCACTGCACCATCGCGCCGAAACCGCCGAGGACGAGCCCGCACCGGAGCGCGGTGAGCTCGGGGCCCGGCGAAACGAGCACCTCGACCACCGCCAGCGCGGCCAGCATGAGCACGGCCAGCGCGTACAGGCGGCCCCATCGCGGTCGAGGGGTCGTCCGCGACCATCCGGAACGTTCGGTCATGCCGCACATCGAGGCACCAGCCCCACGGGGCACGTTCGGCCTCAAGCCCGCGTCAAGAAGAACGGCCCGCGCGTTAAAAATCCGTAAAAATCTCGCCGGGTCGGCGCCGGTGGGCGCGGACCGGCGTAGAGTCGGCTCGACGATATGCGACTCGCCCTCGTCAAGCGCCTTCTCGTCGGCGTGCCGATGCCGCTCGCCCAGGCCCGGCACGAGCGCCTGAGCAAGACGGTGGCGCTCGCGGTGTTCGCCTCCGACCCGCTGTCCTCGGTGGCATATGCGACCGAGGAAATCCTGCTGGTGCTCATGTTGGGCGGCACCGCCGCGCTCAGTTACTCGTTGCCCGTCGCCCTGGGGATCGCCGCCCTGCTGGCGGTCGTCGTCATCTCGTATCGCCAGACCGTCGCGGCGTACCCGCAGGGGGGCGGCGCCTATCTCGTCGCGAAGGACAACATTGGACAGTATCCGGCGCTCACCGCCGCCGCGGCGCTGCTGGTCGACTACGTGTTGACGGTGTCGGTCTCCGTGGTCGCCGGGATCGCGGCCCTGACGTCCGCGGTGCCCTGGCTCCACTCGTACCGGATCGTTCTGAGCGTCCTTGCCGTCGCCGGGATCGCCCTGGGAAACCTGCGCGGGGTGCGGGAATCCGGCCGGCTGTTCGCCGCGCCGACCTACTTCTTCGTGGCGAGTATCCTCGTCACGATTGTGTATGGCCTCGTCGGCGCGATCTTCGATTGGCTGCCCGAGGCCCCGTACGAGCCCCATCCGCCGGGTCTCGAAGGCCTCGGCCTGTTTCTGCTCTTGCGGAGCTACGCCGCTGGTTGCACCGCGCTGACGGGGGTCGAGGCGGTCTCCAACGGCGTCCAGGCGCTCAAGCCGCCCGAGGGGCGCAACGCCCAGACCGTCATGACGGCGCTCGGCATCATCTCGATTGTCATGTTCCTCGGAATCACGTATCTCGCGTACGACTTCGGGATCATCCCGGGTGGCGACGAGACCGTCGTGTCGAAGATCGCCCGCCGGGTGTTCGGCACCGGGCTGCTCTACTACGCCGTGCAGACCGCGACGCTGCTCATCCTCGTCCTCGCCGCCAACACCTCGTACGCCGACTTTCCGAGACTCTCGTCGATCCTCGCACGCGATCACTTCGTGCCCCGGCAATTCGCCAACCAGGGCGATCGGCTCGTCTTCTCCAACGGGATCCTGATCCTCAGCGGGTTCGCCATCCTCCTGATCGTGGTCTTCCAGGGCGACACGCACGCGCTCCTGCCGCTGTACGCGATCGGCGTCTTCATCTCGTTCACCATCTCCCAGAGCGGCATGGTGCGGCGCTGGCTCCGGCTCCGCGAGAAGGGCTGGCGCTGGCGCGTCTGGATCAACGGAGTCGGCGCCGTCGTGACGGGCGTCGTCCTGCTGACGCTCGCGGTCACGAAGTTCGTCGAGGGCGCCTGGATCGTCGTCGTCGTCATCCCCGTCCTGGTCGTGACGTTCATCGTCATGCACCGGCACTACGACGAGGTCGCCCGCGAGCTGTCGCTCGAGGGTCTGGACGAGCCGCCCCGATTCCAGCACACGGTCCTCGTGCTGATCGGCGACGTGCACCGCGGGGTCGTCCGCGCGGTGCAGTACGCTCGGACACTCGCCCCGACGGCCACGGTGCGCGCCGTCTACGTCGAAACGGACCCGGCACGCACGGCCCGTCTCGAGGAGAAGTGGGGCAAGTGGGGACTCGGCGTCCCCCTGGTCGTCCTGACGTCGCCTTACCGGTCGCTTCTGCGCCCGCTGCTCGACTACCTCGACCAGATCCAGTCGCGCGGCGACGAGCAGATGGTCACGATCGTGCTCCCGGAATTCCTGCCGCGGCACTGGTGGCAGCACGTCCTGCACAACCAGACGGCCCTGCTCGTCAAGGGCGCCCTGCTCTTCCGGAAGAACACCGTCGTCGCCGACGTCCCGTATTTATTGAAGCACTGAGGCGGACGAGGCTCCCCCCGTGCGCTACGTCCGCACGCCCTCGACGGCGAGCAGGTACTGGACGTGCGACTCGGCGCTGTCGCGGAGCCAGGCCCGGTAGTCGGCCTCGGCCGCGTCGCGTTCCCGCTCGCTGATCGCGCCGTCCGCGACCATCTGGTGGCCGCGCGTGGCGGCGACCGCGGCCCAGATCCCGGCGCGCATCGCGAAGTCGGGGTCGGCGCGTCGCATGATCTCGTGCTGGTTGGTCGCCACGATGTCGTCGAGACCGACTCTCGCGAAGAGGTCGCGGAGGTGGTCCGCAATCGCGTTGTCCATGCCCGCGGCCGCGCGCCACTGGAGGAACGCCGCGTAGAAGCGGCGCATGCTTACCGGCAGTTCCGGCGTCCACGCGGCCTTCTCGTGGTTGTAGTCGAGGACGACGACGCGCCCGCGGCGTTTCGCCGCCGCCGTCATCGCGCGCAGGACGGCGGCAGGGTCGGCGAGCCACTGGAGCACGCGCGCCGCGGCGACGATGTCGAACGCGCCGCCGGACGGCAGCGTATGGACGTCGGCGACCTCGAACGACAGACCGGGCACACCGCCGTGGGCGGCGCGCGCCTTTTCGATCATCGACGCGTTGACGTCCACACCGACCACGCGACCCTGGTGCCCGACGGCCTCGGCGACGCCGCGGGTGATCGCGCCGGTGCCGCATCCGACGTCGAGCACCGAGAGGCCGGGACGCAGCAGCGCCGCCAGGCGGCGGTTCCCCGTCCCGAGCGAGCGGGTGTCGAGAATCGCGCTGGTGCCCTCAGGCATGTGGGCCCGCTGGCGGGCGACGTCCGACCCACCGCCTCCGGCTGGCCGACCGCCTCCGGCTGCCCAACCGCCTTCGGCTGAGCGATCGGTTTCGGCTACCATGAGCCCGCCGGAGGTGTGGCATGCCGACGATAGACGAGTACGCGCACCGCCCTCGTGAGGAACGGCTGACGCGGATCGCGCGGACGCCCAGTGAGCTGGCGGTCGCAGTGCGGGGCGCCGGCAATGAGGTTCTCGCACGCCGCCCGGCCCCGAAGAGTTGGGCCGCGACGGAGGTGATCTGCCACCTGCGCGACAACGAGGAGTGGTTTCTCGAGCGGATGAAGCTCGTCGTGGCGACGGACCGGCCGCGGTTCGTCGCGACCAACCCCGATCGCTGGGCTGAGGAGCGCCAGTACCTCACGAACGACGCGACCGTCGCGCTGGCCGCGTTCACCCGGCGGCGCGGAGAGACCCTCGAGTTTCTCCAGCGGCTCGGACCCGACGACTGGGCACGCGCCGGCGTTCACGCCGACTCGCGCGGGCGGCGCACGATCGACGAGTTCCTGTCGGTGATGGCCTGGCACGACGACAACCACCTCGATCAGCTCAGACGCGCGCTGGACGGTCGCGCATGAGAGCCTCCCGCATGCGCTCGAGCGCCTCCGTGAGCATCGCGCGCGGGCAGCCGAAGTTGAGCCGGACGAACCCCTCGCCGCCGTGGCCGAACAAGAGCCCGTCGCTCAGGGCGACCCGCGCCTTGTCCAGGAAGAAGGTGAACGGGTCGGCGCCGGCCGCCCCGGCGTTCCGGCAGTCGAGCCAGGCGAGATAGGTCGCCTCGGGCGCCGCGACCCGCACGCCGGGTAGGCGCGTGCGCGCGTAGTCGATGGCGAAGTCACGGTTGGCCTCGAGATAGCGCAAGAGCTCTTCCAGCCACGGCTGGCCGTCGCGGTAGGCGGCGTAGGCCGCGGTGTAGCCGAGCACGTTGACCGTCGACACGAGGTCCACGCGCGCGGCGACGAACTTCTCGCGCAGCGCGGCATTCGGAATGATCGCCACCGAGCACTTGAGGCCTGCGAGGTTGAAGGTCTTGCTCGGTGCCATGAGCGTGATCGTGCGCTCCGCGATCTCCGGATCGAGCGACGCGATCGGGGTATGGCGGTGGCCCGGGTAGACCAGCTCGCAGTGGATCTCGTCGGCGACGATCGTGAGACTGCGGCGCAGGCAGACCTCCGCCAGCCGCTGGAGCTCGTCGCGGCGGAAGACCCGGCCGACGGGGTTGTGCGGGTTGCAGAGCAGGAAGAAGCGCGTCCGGTCGCGGATCGCCGCCGCGAACGCGTCGACGTCGACCTCGTAGCTCCCGTCCGGCCGGCGCGCGAGCGGGGCCTCCTCGCGGGCGAGGCCCATGTTGCCGGCGGCGCGGAGGATCGGCGGGTAGACGGGCGTCTGGAGAATCAGCCCATCGCCGGAGGCCGCGAGCACGCGGCCGGCCACGTTGAACCCGGGGATGACGCCGGGGATGATCACCACGGCGTCCGGCGACACGCGCCAGCCGTAGCGCTTGAGCAGCCGATCGGCGAAGAGCTGGTGGAACTCCGGCTGCTCGAGCATGAGGTAGCCGAAGACACCGTGCTCCACCCGCTCGCGCAGCGCGCGAATCACCGGCTCGGGCGACTGGAAATCCATGTCTGCCACCCAGAGCGGCAAGACGTCGGGGCCGTACGTCTGCCATTTAGAGCTGTCCGTGCGGCGGCGGTCGATCAGACGATCGAAGTCGTACGTCATGGCCGTTCACGTTATCATGCTCGAGCGAAAAGGAGGCGACCCATGCCAATGCGAATCGGGATCATCGGGGCCGGAGCTATCGGGAGCGTCGTCGGGGGAATGCTCACCAAGGCCGGGCACGACGTGACGCTCATCGATCAGTGGCCGGAGCATGTGGAGGCCATGCGGAAAAACGGCCTGCGCCTCAGCGGGACCTGCGGCGACCACACGGTCCGCGTCAAGGCGCTCCACATCTACGAGGCCCAGGCGATCACCGAGCCCTTCGACGCGGTCTTCATCAGCGTCAAGTCCTACGACACGGAGTGGGCGACGTCGCTGGGCATCCAGTACCTCAAGAAGCCGAACGGCGTGGTGGTCGACTTCCAGAACGGGATCAACGACGAACGCGTGGCGGCGATCGCCGGACGGGAGCGGACGCTCGGGAGCGTCATCACGATCGGCGCCGGGATGTACGAGCCCGGCCACGCGATGCGCACGGACACCGGCGCGATCGGATTCAAGATCGGCGAGCTGGACGGCAAGGACACCGAGCGCGCCCGCGAGCTGGTCACGCTCATGAACGACGTCGCGGTGGCCAAGGTGACGACGAATCTCTTCGGCGAGCGGTGGTCGAAGCTCACGGTCAACTGCATGGCGAACCCGCTGGCCGGGCTCTCGGGCCTCGGCACCGCCGAGGTCCGCACCCAGCCCGGGCCGCGGCGCATCGCGATCTTCGTCGGCGGCGAGGTCGTGAAGGTGGGGCGGGCCTGTGGTTTCGAGGTCGAGCCCATCTACGGCATCGTCGCGCAGCGGTTCGCCGACGCCTCGGAGGGGCGCGGATTCGCCGAGGTCGAGGCGGACGTCGCCGCCGAGGGTCAGCGGCGCGGCGGCGGTCGACCTTCGCTCCTTCAGGACGTCATGCGCGGACGCCGCACCGAGATCGATTACCTGAACGGCTACGTCTGCGAGCAGGGACGGCGCCGGGGCGTGAAGACGCCGGTCAACGACGCCGTCGTGGAGGCCGTCCGCAGCCACGGCGTGGGCAAGCTCAAGCCCGACCCGAAGAATCTCGATCCGATCCTGAAGATCCTGCCGAACTACTAGTCGGCACCGACGGCCACGACGCCGAGGGTGCGTCTCGCCCTCGGCGTCGCCGGGTCGACGTCAAGCGATGAAGTCGGCGGGCGAGACCGCCGTGGACGGAAAGGCGCGGAGAACCTCGCGGTCGGCGGTGACGAGCGGGACGGCGAGGTCCTGGGCCAGCGCGACGAACTCGCAGTCGTAGGCCGAGCACCTGGACTGGATCGTGAGCTGAAGCACCTGCTGGGACGCCACGCTGTACTCTCCGCCGACCATCCGCCGTTCGGCGTCGTGAGCGATTCGGATCGCGTCGCCGAGATCGATCTCTCGTCTGCGGACCAGCCCCGCCAGAATGTTGCGGAACTCCGATCTCCACAGGAGTGGCGCCGCCCACACGGGGTCCTGCACCAGCACGGCCTCAGCCTGCGCGGTGCGCTGGCCGCGCACGTAGAGATAGATGTGGAGGTTCGTGTCAGCGACGATCACGCCCGTCCGGCGGCCTTCAATTGCGCGAGAGCTCTGTCGGTGAGTCTCGTGCGTGCTGGTATCCGTCGGATCGCCCGGACCCGAGCCAGGAGCGCATCCGTGTCCACCGGCGCCGCCTGAACGAGCGCTTCCAGGCAGGCGATGAGTTCGAGATTGAGGCTACGGCGGTGGAGTGCGGCGCGGGCCTTGAATCGGCGTACCACCGGCTCCGGGACGTTCTTGATCGTGAGATTCGCCATTCGGTCCTCCGTCCTCGTGATGTATCCAAAATGGTACCAGAACGGAACCGACGCCACGTCAGACTATCCGAGAGCGCCGGTGGCGTCAACGTCGGGACCGAGGTCCTGCCGCTAGGCGAACGCGAAGAAACCCTTGCCCGTTGTCTGCGTGTCGAAGAGTCGGTAGGCTTCGTCCGCCTGCTCGAGCGTGAAGCGATGGGTCAGGAGGCGGTCGAGGGGTATCCGACGGTCGGCGACGAAGCGCGCGCACTCCGCCTGGCCGAGGCTCGAGAAGGTCCACGAGGCGTGGATCGTGAGCTGTCGACGGATCATGTCCTGGCTGATGTCGAAGGTCGTCGTGTTGCCCTCGCCGACGAACGCGACCCGACCCCAGGTGGCAGCGCTCCGTACCGCGGCCACGCGCGCCTCGGGATTGCCGGTGCAGTCCATCGCGGTCTCGACGCCCTCGCCGTGGGTCAGCTCACGGAGCGCCGCGACCGGATCCACCTCGCGCGCGTTGACGACGGCCTCGGCGCCGAACTCCCGGGCGAGCGCCAGGCGCTCGGGGGCGACATCGATCGCGATCACGCGCGCGCCCATCGCCCGTCCCAGCATCGTGGCGCTGAGCCCGACCGGCCCCTGGCCGAAGACGGCGAGGGTGTCGCGACCGGAGACATCGAGACGCTTCAGCGCGCCGTAGGCGGTGCCGGTCCCGCACGAGATCGCCGCCCCCGCCGCGAAGCCGAGCGGCTCGGGAAGCGGAACCAGCGTGTACGCCGGCACGCTCATGAAGGGCGCGTGGCCGCCGTGGCCCGTCATGCCGTAGACGACGATGCCTTGCCGGCAGAGCTGCGCCCAGCCGACGCGGCAGTGCTTGCACCGCCCGCATCCCTTGTAGTGATGGACCATCACGCGCTGGCCGATCGGCGCGTCCGCTTCGCTGACGCCGGGCCCGCGCTCGGCGACGACGCCGCACGGCTCGTGGCCGGCGACGACGGGTCCGCCGCCGCCGCCCAGGCCCAGGGCCGCGGCCGCGTTGCCGGCGGCGCGGTACGGGTGCAGGTCGCTCCCGCACATGCCGGAGGCCTTCATGGCGACGACGACCTCCCCGGGACCCGGCGTCGGGTCCGGGAACTCACGCAGCTCAAGCTTCCGGTTGCCGAGGAAAACTACGCCACGCATACGTCCTCCTTGGCGGCTACCCTATCACCATCGCTTGTAGTCCGGGAGGCTCGGCCCATGCAGACGATGAAGCTCGGCGAGGTGTCGATTTCCCGCGTGATCGAGCTCGACCGCTCGTCGTTCCCGACCGCGTCCATGCTGCCCGACTCGACCGCCGACGAGGTCGCCGCGCACCACCACTGGCTCAAGCCGCACTTCTTCGACGAGCGGACGGGCGACCTCGCCTCGCGCATCCAGACGTACGTCGTGCGGACGCCGCGCCACACCGTCGTGATCGACACGGGTGTCGGGAACGGCAAGACGCGCGCCGGCGCGCCCGCCTGGCACATGCGGCAGAGCTCCTATCTCGACGACCTCGCGGCGGTCGGCGTCACGCCCGAGCAGGTGGACTTCGTCCTGTGCACCCATCTGCACGTGGACCACGTCGGCTGGAACACGCGCTGGAAGGACGGGCGCTGGATCCCGACGTTCCCGAAAGCCAGGTACGTGATTGCCGGCGCCGAGTGGGAGTTCTGGAAGTACGAGAGCGATAGCGGCAAGGAGGAGTCGGGGTGCATCGCGGACAGCGTCGTGCCGGTGGTCGAGGCGGGCCAAGCACTGCTCGTCGACGGCGATTTCAAGGTCGACGAACATCTCCGCTTCGAGCCGTGGGTCGGCCACACGCCGGGCCACGTCTGCGTGCGCCTCACCACCTCGGGCGGCGACGCCGTCTTCTCGGGCGACATCATGCACCGGACGGTACAGGTGGCCGAGCCCCAGTGGTCGAGCCGCTTCTGCTACGACCCGGCCCAGGCGCGCGCGACACGGCACGCGTTCGTCGAGCGCCATGCCGACTCCGGCACGCTGATCCTGGCCGGGCACTTCCCGCATCCGGGCTTCATCGTCCGCGCGGGCGGTGGCTACCGCTTCACTCCGGCCGCGTAGACGCGCGTCGTCTGGTACTCGAACTCGTAAGGCGCGCGCGTCGTGATCGCCTCGACGTCGAGGCCCGTCCGCTTCATGTGGGTCGCCATTTCGGTCGGGTGATAGAGCGTGGCGTCGATCGACACGCCCTGACCGAACCAGTCGTCGGCGTGGACCTCGCCCTCGCTGCCGTGGAAGGCGAGCAGGAGAAGGCCCCCGGGAATCAGGACACGGGTCAATTCCGTGAGCACGCCGCCCGCCGCGCCTCGCTCGAGGTGAATCAGCGAGTAGAAGGCGACGAACCCGGCCAGCGAGGCGTCGGAGAGCGGCAGCGCGCGCATGTCGCCCTGCACGAACCTCATCGCCGGATTCAGGTCCCGGGCGAGGGCCACCATACCGGGCGAGAGGTCGAGGCCGAAAGCGTCCACGCCCCGGTCGGCGAGATAGCGGCCCACGTGACCCGGCCCGCAGCCCGCGCCGCACACGCGGCCGAGCCCCCTCACGCGCGCGGCGAACCGGTCGAGCAGCGCCCGGTCGAACGGCTTCCGATCGAGCTCGTCGAAGAACTGCTCGGCGTACGGCCGTGCGACCTGGTCATAGGTCCCGGCCAGGTCGGGGTTCCAGCGGCCCGGTTCCACCTCAGTAGACGAGCGTGGGTTTCCGGTCGAACCAGGGGCGGGCAGCTTCGAGTTGCGCGGCCAGGCGAAAGAGCGTGGCCTCGTCACCGTAGCGCGCGACCAGCTGGACGGCGACCGGCAACCCCTCA
>WNGA01005842.1_pt1 | contig 19774 bp, 20 predicted proteins | sample 5400061 | NCBI WGS metagenome assembly WNGA01 (sample SAMN13153366, study PRJNA577476) | soil metagenome | isolation source: 100 cm soil or saprolite under grassland replicate 2 | place: USA:California | collected 2016-06-15
TCCGATACAATTCCAAACGTCTCCATTCGGCACTCGGGTACAAGACCCCACACGAGGTCCACAACGAGTACCTAAACCGACAGCTCGCCGCCTAAGTCAGGTCAATAGTCAGCTGTCCGGAAAATCCGGGGCTCCCCACGGCGCGTACGGATGCAGCGCCGGCCAGGGCAGCCGCGAGGCGAGCCCGGTGAGCCGGTCGACGTACTCCTCGCGGGTGGTGACCGGAGCCGGATCGCCGGCGCCACCCTCGTCCCAGATGGTGCACAGGTACCCGCCCTCGATCCACCAGCTCGACGGGAAGCCTTGCTGGCGGGCGGCGCGCCGGACCTCGTCGGTGAGCACTGCGCGGCCGAAGTCGGACCGCTCGGCGTCGGTCGGCGGCGCCAGATACGGTGCGGGCTCCAGGTACGGCAGCGGCATCGGCAGGTGCACCAGCCACACCGTCTGCCGCCGGATACCCGAGTCGCTGAACCGGTTGAACACCGTCACGGACAGCCCGTTGGCGACGGCGTACAGCACGTCCCGGCCGGTGGTCGAGGTGGCGTCGTCGGGGACGCTGTGCAGCCGCGCGGCGGTGTTCGGACCGGGTACCGGCACCTCCGCCGCCGGCTCGTACCGCCAGCCGCGCCGCTGGGCCAGCCGGTGCAGGGCGGCGACGGCGGCCTTGCGGCGGATCCCGTAGTACAGCGCGACGAGGCCGACCAGGGCGCCGATCTCCAGGACCAGCATGACGACGAAGACGAGGAAGCCGTTGACCTGCGGCAGCGCATGGTGCACGGCGCTGATGCCGAACAGCCCGGCGATGGCCATGAACGCGACCCCGCCGAGCGCGACCTGGCCGGCCAGGTACCCGGAGAATCTGGACCCGACCGCCGCGGCCGCGGCGCCGACGATGAGCAGAGCGAGACAGATCGCCAGGGACTTCGGCAGGCCCACCGCGATCATCGGCGCCACCACGAGGGCGCTGCCGACCAACAGGCCGAGGAAGATCAATGGGCGGCTCGTTGAGTACATCGTCGTCCCCCGGGGTTGGCGTCCGGCGCGATGCTAGCGGGGAAAATCCGCGCGCACCGCTCCGTGGCGCCTCGGTCAGAGCCCCGTGGCGCCTGGGCTAGGGCCTGTATCGAAGTCTGCTCTGGCGTCTGATCCAGTGTGATCGTTGGGCGGCGTGTCGAGATCGACTATGGGTGAGGTCTCCGGTAGGTGGTTGGTCGACCAAGACTGACCATCAACACAGAGACCTCATGGCCAGGGTAGCGGTGACGGGGCGGCACGACTTGACCGACGCGCAGTGGGCGGTGCTGGAGCCGTTGCTGCCCAAGGGTAAGAAGCCGGGTCGGCCGCCGACCTGGACACGGCGCCAGCTCATCGACGGGATCCGGTGGCGGACCCGGGTCGGCGCGCCGTGGCGGGACGTGCCGCAACGGTACGGGTCCTGGTCGGCGGCGTATGCGCTGTTCCGGCGGTGGCAGCGGGACGGGACCTGGGCGCGGGTGTTGACCGTGTTGCAGTCGCTGGCGGACGCGGCCGGGCGGATCATCTGGGACGTGTCGGTGGATTCCTCGATCGCCCGGGCACACCAGCACGCCGCCGGGCGCGCAAAAGGGCAAGGCCGCGAAGTCAAGCGTTGGGCCACATTGTCAACTCGCACATATCGGGCGGTGAGCGGGCTAACAGCAGCGGAAACGGCCTCGCCAACGATCACACCGTCACCGTTGCATCACTCATATCGACCTTGACAGCCCGGCCGTCGACCTTAACTTCGCGGCCTTGCATGATCAGGTCACGAAGTACGGCTGCCCTACTAAGTGGGCTGTCCGGCGAGGCATTGGCTCGCGCGATGTCTTTCTTGACGGTGTCCCAATCGTCGATATGCGCCACGTCGAGAAGGACCGGGTCGGTCTCACCGCAACGGATGCATCGATGGTCGTACAACGTGAGACCGAACGTCCGCAGCCACTGGGGTGTCGTCGGCCGGCGCAGCCGTTGCGGGTTCTCATTGCTGGTCACGGCCGCAGTGTGCCACGCGGCCAGCACAGAGATGGGAGGCACTACGCCGACGCGTTGGCAGGTGCATGCCTTCCTTTCGCCCCTACCACGCGACGAACGCCCGCAGCTGGCGGCAGCTGCGGACCGTGAAGTGAACCGATGGCCGGCTCCGCCGAACTGATGACCTTGAAGCTCATCATCGCGGCAGAAGCGTGCACCTGATCAGGGGCCGCGATTCGCAATCCGTCTGTTACAGCATCTGACCGCGAACAACGGCGGTCCAGCGGGAAGAGCTTTCCCACCTGTTCAACCGGTGCGGCGGAAGCGGTAGGCCACGGCGCGAACCTTCGGGCCGAAAGGTAGCGGTACCTCGCCCTCGTGCACCTCGGTGTCGATCAGTTCGAGTTCGGGTGCGAAGATCCGCTTGATGGTGGCCTCCGATCGGCGTTTCGGTCCGATCGGCCGCCAGTCCATCGCGTGTCGTTTGCCCCAGTGGTCCAACACGTACTCGCCGCCGGGCGCCAGCCAGCGCAGCAGTTGCTGCTTGTAGTTCGGGACGTCGCCGCCGACCAGCGAGTGCAGGCAGCCGGAGTCGAAAACCAGCTGGAACGGGGTGTCCGATGCATAGCCGAACAGGTCGGTGCAGACCAGCTCGATGTCGACGCCCGCGTCGGCGGCCTGGGCTCGAGCCATTTCGATGGCCTGGTCGAACAGGTCGATACCGGTCACGTCCCAACCCTGCTGGGCCAGGTACACCGAGAACTCCCCCGCGCCGCAGCCGACGTCCAGCGCACGTCCGCGTTTGCCGTCCTGACCCTGCGCAGCTGCGGCGAGCATCTGGTCCGCTTCCTCCCGGTGCCAGGGCAGCTTCTCCGGGCGCCCGCTGGCCTGCTGGTAGAACCTCTGCATCACGAACTTCGCCATGCCCGTCGCGGCTATCCGTTCCGTGTCGAGGTACTGGTGAGGCCGAGCGCGACGCTGCGCTGCCACGGTCGAGGGTGTTGGGCCAGCATCGAGCGGTTCAGTGCGTACCGACGTTTTCAAGGCGGCTTTGTTCGGCTGCCGCTTGGCGCCTTGTGTGGAGCAGGTCGACCAGGTTTCGCTCGACGATGCCTATGCCGCCGCGGGTCATGGGAGCGCGGTCCAGAACTGCCAGCGGTGGCCATCGGGGTCGACGGTCAGGTAGCGGCGGTGCCCGTGGGCGTTCTCCGGCTTGGTGAGGATCGTTGCGCCGCGCTCTCGGGCCCGCTCGTAGTGCTCGTCGACGTCCTCGACCATCACGTACAGGCCCTGCGTCGACGCTCCGCCCAGCATGGCCGGCGTCGCACCGCCCTCCGATTCGGCAGGTGAGACCGCCATGATCAGCCCGTCGCCCAGAACGAGTTCGGCGTGCTCGATCCGGCCGTCCGCTGCGACATGCCGCATCCGGACGGTCAGGCCGAAAACGTCGACCAGCCAGTCCAGAGTGTCGGCGTTGAGGTACAGCATGGGCGTGATCTGCGGATACGGCTGGTCGGCCGCGGTGAGTGTCTCGACCGGTACCCCCAGCGCGGCGGCCAGCGCCGCCACCGTCTCGGCCGACATCGTCCCCTCCTCGGCGCGTTGCACGGTGCGGACCGCGACACCGGCAGTTTCGGCCAACTGTTCCTGGGTGAGTGCGCGCCGCACCCGCAACCGGCGGACCCGCGCGCCTGCTGCTGTCAACTGCACAACGACCTCCTGTGTCTCGTTCCGGTATTGGTGGACCCGGCGCCCGGACAATGATCTACCCGGGGTGAGGGGAGCACCACGCCGGTTGGGCGACAGTTTCCCGACACCGGGCTTCGCGTTGAACCCGCCCGCGAGCGGACAGACCATCACCATCGGGATACCTCATCCCTTCGGCATGCAAAACCCATCCACGCATGTCACGGCAACACGCCGGACAGACATCGATCAACCTAGCCATTCAAGATCTGTAGCCCAAGCACGGCACGGAGGTGCACGGAACCCTCTCGAGCTTCGGTGTCTTTGTGCGCCTCGAAGGGAATCCGGCCGATCTTCCGGGCATCGGGTTCATTCGGATTCTGGAGTTCGCCGGGAGCATCGGTTCCCGCAGAGCGGATAATCGGGGCTCTTCGAAATTAGCGGGGGTTGAGGTGGCCGCGGGCTTTGCGGGTGGTCGCGGTTCGGGTTCGTAGTCGCTGGTTGACGGGGTTGCGGAAGCCGTAGGCGTCGCGGGCGATGGTCTTGATGACGCGGTTGGTGCCTTCGGAGCCGGCGTTGGTGATCCTGGTGTGCAGGAATGCGAGGATCTCCGGCCACCAGGTCTCGACCGTGGCCGCCAGGCGTTGCAGCTCAGGCAGGTCGGCGTCGGCGCAGCGCTGGTAGAAGCGGTGCAGCAGATCGCGGATCTGCTCGCGGTTGGGGTGGGTGCGGGCCAGCGCGAGCAGGTCCAGCGGTTCTCCTTGGCGTGCCACGCTGACGTGATGGGTGTGGCGATCGCCTCAGGCAGGTTCGACAGCTCGTCGAGGAGGGCGTCGACGTGCTCGCCACGCATCCGGGCGGCGGAGCGGGTCAGCCGGTTACGCAGTTCCCATTCGCGGTTGTCTTTGCGGCCACGCCGGCCGCGGACCTGCACGGTGACGCGGCGGCGGACCTCAGTCAGCGTCTGGTTGGCCAGCTGCACCAGATGGAAGTGGTCCACGACCAGCGTCGCGCGGGGCAGGGCCTGGCGGATCGCGGACTTGAAGATCGTGCACATGTCGATCGCGACGTAGCGGACCGCGTCGCGCCAGGCCTGCTCGCGTGCGGTCAGCCAGTCGATGACGACCTGGGCGTTTCGGCCTTCAACCTGCCCGAGCAGGCCCTGCCCGGCGGACAGGTCGACAAACCCAACATGCCAGCGGTCCACCGCGGTCTGCCACGCGCCGGTGACCTCATCGAAGGTCCACTTTGGACGGCCTCGGCGGATCTCATCGATACCGAACACCGGCACCGGCACCGGCTGGGTCGGGAGCACCTGCTCGGCGTGGTCGGTGAACGCCGCGGCCACCACCGGCCAGGACAAGTCGTGGTCGCGGGCGGCCTGCACCACCGTGCGACCCCGGTCGGCCACTGCCGTGGCGGCCGAGGCCCGTAACCGGGTCGTCAACCGCTTGCGCGGCGGCACCGCCGTCACCGCCTCGGTGAATGAGCGCCGCCGGCACGCTCGCTCGTCGCAGCGCCACCGCCGCTTGGCCCACACCAACTGCGGCCGCCGGCCACCCACCGGCAGGTCACGGGGCCGGGTCACCCGCCGGCCCTTCGACCGCCGCGCCCGCGTCCCACACTCAGGACAGACCCGGGCCCGCTCGTCCGCGGTCACCACATGCACGACCGGACCCACCGGCCCGTCTTCGACCCCGATCACAGCCAGCCCGTCCAGGCCCAGCAGCCGCGTCGTATCGTTAACCACGCCCGTAGCTCTTCTGTTGTGATCAGCTTGCCTCGACAACAGGCATGATCGCCCAGAGCTACGGGCATCCTCACAGCGGGATCCACTATGGACAGCTATGGATCGCCGCGACCCCCGCTAACCTCGAAGACCCATAATCGGTCAGGAGGTGGCCGCGGCTTTGATCGCAGCGCCCGCGATGACCACCTCCAGACAGTCGCGGAACAGGTCGTCCACGGTGCGGCCGGGGCGGAAGTACTCGGCGATCGCGGCGACCGCGGTCGGGTGCTGCTCGGCGAATGTGGCCATGTCGAAGTTTTTCAGCGCGGCCGCGTCCGGGCGGGGGGCCTGTTCTTCGAGGACGTGGCCGACCGTGAAGCGCTCGACGGTCAGGACGATCACGCGGGCCTGTCGCAGCGGAATGCCGCGCGCCACCAGGGTACTCATGGCCAGTTCGGAGATCGCTGCCATGGTGAGGGAGAGCTGGGAGGCGGAGATGACCCGGGCGCCGTCCGGATGGGCGAGCAGCGCTCGGCGCAGCCGCTCGGCCAGGCCGCTCAACCAGTCCTGCCAGTGTTGATCCGGCTCGGGCGGTGACATGTCGCCGAACTCCTGGTCGAGGATCGCGTCGGCAATCGCGGTGACCAGCGCCGCCTTGTTGGGCAGATGCCAGTAGAGGGTCGGCGATTGCACACCCAGCCGCGCGGCGAGCTTGCGCGTCGTCACGCCATCGAGACCCTCGGCGTCCAGCAGGGTGACGGCCTCGGCGACGATCCGCTGTCGGTCCAACGTCAAATTCGGTACCTCCCATCGGCACTCTATCAGTGATAGGGTGCCTCTATCACCGATAGAGAGACGGAGATGAAGATGACAAACAAGCGCTCGTTGCGCGGCCTGCTGCACTGGGCGACACATCGCGTTCCCGGAGTCCCCGCGCATGCCGAGCGGCCGGCCGGGCACCAGGGCGCGGCGGTCCACGGCCACGCGCGTCGTCGCGTCGTCGCGCCTAACTCTTCGCCGAACCGCAGGTGGAACCACTCGCCCGCCCGCCCTCCCCGGTTCATGCCGGCCTGGCAGCGCCGGATCGCGGCGCTCTTCGGCCGGGAGCTGTGATGAAGGCGGCGGTGTTGCACGAGATCGGTGGCATCCCTCGCTACGAGGACTTCCCGGATCCCGTGGCCGGCGACGACGAGGTGGTCATTGACGTGAAGGCGGTCGCGGTCGAGAACGTCGACAAGCGCATCGCGGCCGGCACGCACTATGCGAGCCAGCAGTACACCGCACAGTTGCCGGCGATTCCCGCCTTCGACGGCATCGGCGCGTTGCCGGACGGCACCGTCGTCGGGTTCGGCAACCCACGCCAGCCCTATGGCGCGCTCGCCGAGAAGACCGTGGTGCCCAAGGGCGCCTACACGCCGATCGCGGAGGGTATCGATCCGGCGATCGCGACCGTGCTGGGCACGGCGATCACCGGCATGTCCGTCAAGACCGCCGCTGGCTTCGTGCCGGGCGAGACCGTGCTCGTGCAGGGCGCCACCGGGGTCGCGGGACGACCCGCGGTGAAGGTGGCCCGGCTGCTTGGCGCCGGACGGATCATCGCGACCGGCCGCGACGACGACCAACTGCGTGAGGTACTAACCCTTGGCGCTGATGAGGTGATCAACACCGCCGTACCGGACGAAGCGCTGACGCAGGCATACCTCGATGCCAAGGGGGACGGCTACGACGTCGTGCTGGACTACCTCTGGGGCCGACCCACCGAGATCCTGCTGCGATCGCTGGTCCCGCCGTCGTTCGCGTTCCCAAAGCCGACCCGGCTGATCCAGATCGGCGAGTCCGCCGGCGCCGGGATCGTTCTCGCCGCGGAGAGCCTGCGCACCTCCGGGGTCGAGATCTACGGCGCGGCCAAAGGACTCAGCCCGCAGACCATGCATGAGATGTATAGCCAGGTCGTGACATGGGCGCAGTCCGGCGAACTGACGTTCGACGTGGTGAAGGTCCCACTGAGCGATATCGAGACCGCCTGGCAACGCACCGATCTCCGGGGCAGCAGACTCGTCGTGGTGCCGTGACCGGCAAGCGGATCGCGGCAGATGCGGATGCCGGTCGAATACCTGGCAGGTGACGGCTGTGAAGTGAAGGTTTGGTGAGGAGTCTTGCCCGGTGCCGACGCTGCGGCTTTACCATCCAGCGTGCGGTCGATGGCGGGCTTCGTGCATCGGGTGACGGGTTCGGACAATTGGCGTTTCATGCTGTCCGGCGCCGGCGTCACCTTGGGATTGCTACCCCTCGGGCAAGGCCAGTGGCGCGCCGCCTTCGGCGCGGCGGTGGTGGGCCTGCTCGTGGTTGGAGCGTGGGCCTGGGGAACCCGAAGTAGCCGATCGGTCGGTATGGCCGTCGGTGCAAGCCTCGTCGGGCTGATGGTGGTGGTGTTCGCGGTCTCGCAGTGGCCCACTGGTCTGATCACTGCGCCACCGAGCGATTGGCTCGGGGGTTGGCTGTCCATCGGCGCCGGTTGCCTGGCCGCGCTGGTGGTCGACTGGGTCGTGCACCGCTCTCGCCTCCGCCGAGTAGCACCATCGCCGGCTCTGGCTTCGATGTGGCGATGGAGAGTGGCCGTGTCGGTGCTGGCGACAGTCTGGCTGGTGTGCGGCTGCGGGGTCGCTGCGGTCGTCGGTGACGGCGATGGCGCGCTGCGGTTCAGTGCCAGCGACGACGAAGTGCTCCCGCTACCCACGGCGCTGCGTTTGGTGTCGGTCGACCATTGCGCCAGTGGGGGCTCCAGCGGCAACTGCACGGCCGAGTTCGTGGTGGCAGCCACCGATGCCGCCGGCCGCTGGACCGTGGTGGTCCGGCTCGTCGATCACCTGCGCCGCCGAGGATGGCCCCTCCAACTCGACCACGGGATATACGACGGTGATCGCGAAATCGGCGGCATTCTGCCGTGGACCGCGCATCATCTGTGGTTGTTCGTCGACGAAGAGCCACCCGATCCGCTCCGAGCCCCGATCGACGCCACGGTAGTGGTCTACATCGACAATGCATAACCGTTCGAATAACCTGCCAACCCAAAACATTCACCAAGGCGCCGCACCTCGAGGCGCCGTCCCCCTGAGGACGGCGACGTCACCGTCCCCGACGCTGCCAGCCGCCGTACAACGGTGGCTCGCCCTCGGCCAACACCCGGTGCATGTCGAGATCGCATGCCGCCCCTCCGGAGAACGGTCCTGATGCTCGGGTGACGTCGGCGTATCGCGCGCTGTTCTCGGCAGTACAGCGCGGATCGCGGCATGTGCGGATGCCACTGAGCCTGGCCGCGGTCTCCGAGTTGTGCCAGCGCGCTCCACGCGAGCTCGCGTCTGTCAGAGGACACGCCCGAACAGTTCCAGCGCGTGAGTCACGACCGCGTCGGGCCGGTCATCTGCGAGGAAATGCCCCGCACCGGGGACGATGTGGCCGACGAGGTCGTCCGCCTGGTTGCCGTAGACGTCGAGCATCCCTGGCCGGACCCCTGCATCGGCGCCGCCCAATAGCGCGACGGTCGGGACTGTGAGGCGCCGCTTGCGGTAGGCCGCGGAGAAGAAACGGCCCATCTCGGGGAGGATGAGGTTCCGGTACAGCGCCGAGCCGGCCTCGGGGTGTCCTGGTGCTTGGAGGCGTGTGGTGAAGATCGCGAGGTCTTCGTCGGTGATCGACTCGGCCGTGGCGGTGGCCCCGCTCAGCAGGTGGCGGGCAAGCCGGTCGGTGCCTAGCCTGAGTTTCCGGGCTAGTTCGATCTTGGGCTTGTTTCTGCTGGTGAGGGTGTCCTTACCGCGGGATGGGTGTATTACCCACTGGCCTGTTAGCGGGTCGGTGCGTAGTGGTTGATGTCGAACAGGTCGGCGAGTTGGCGTTGGGTGGGGTTCATGTCGGTCAGTAGCCGTTGGGCTCGGGGCCGGCCCTTGCCGCCGTCGTGGTAGAGCAGGACGGTTTCGCCGATTGCGGATAGTTCGTGGAGGAGTTCGCGGACGGACAGGTGCAGCCCGGCGTGCTCGGCGGTGCGGCGCATGAGATGGGTGATGGTGAGCGCGAGGACGGTGTAGAAGACGTGGACGCGGATTTTCTGGTCGGTCCAGTGGTGCATGGGGCTGAACGACACGACGTGGGGGTCTTTGAGTTGGCGGAAGCCGGATTCGACTCCTGATTGGGAGCGGTAGGCGGCTACGACGTCGGCGGCGGGCCAGGTGTCGCGGTTGGTGAACAGGATGCGTTTGCCGAACAGGCGGGTTTCCAGCCCGCGGCGGGCGGCGGCGTCGACGGTGAAACTCAGCCGTCGGTCGGCGGGTTGGTCGCCGGTGAGGGTGACGGTCATGACGTCGGCGACCCAGCGGGGTTTGCAGATCGTGGCGATTTCGGCCTCGACCGCGGTGCGGGGGCGCCGGGTGCGGCCGCGGGCCAGCTTGTCGGCCAGGGCGGCCAGCCGCTGCTGTGCTTTGGCGAGGGTCTGGTCGAAGCCGCGGGCTTGGGCGGCGTGCAGGGTCTTGGAGTGGGTCAGCACCGCACGGCGGGTCACCCCCAGGGCGGTGACGGTGGTCTCGACGTGGGTCAGGCCGGGGAACCGGTCGGCGTCCACGGTGCGGTAGCGGGTACGGGCAATCGCCAGCAGGTCGGGGTGATCGCTGGGCGGCAGCGAGCCGACGAACCCGATCCCGGCGGCTTCCACCTGTTCGTGGTTGGTGGCCGAGTTCTGCCCGGCGTCGTAGACCAGGGTCAGCTCGGCCACATCGGTGGCCAACTGAGCGAACCGGGTGGTCAGCTCGTCGATCAGCCGGGGGAACTGGGTGACGTCGGGACGATCACCGGGGTAAGCGTGCGACAGCAACGGAACACTACCGTCGCGGGTGACCACCAGGCCCAACCCGACCAGTCGCAGGTCCACCCGCTTCTGCTTGGCCTTGCCGCGTTGGGCGATCGGGGCCCGCTCGTTGCCGGAGTCGATGTAGGTGGCGAAGTTCGTCATATCCAGGATCAGCCCGGACAGGTCCAGGGCATACTCGGTGACGATCCGCCGGCTCAACTCGGTCTCGATGGCGCGTAGGTCGGCCTCGGACAGGCGGTCCATCGCCTCCCAGAAGCGGCGGTGGTCTGTCGCCCCGGTCGGCAGTTTCACCCACCGCGGCCCGGCAGTGGTGGCCCACCAGTCGGCGAAGCCGAGCTTCGAGCACGGCGCGACGATCCGGTTCGCGCAGGCCAGCGCCAGGTAGGTGCCCACCGAGGCGGCCGCGTCCGCGCGGCGGGGCACGACCGCGTCGATGACCTCGGCCACACCGATCCGCTCGATCACCGACCACACCGCGGCCAGGTCTCCGAACCGCTTGTGCTGGCTACGCACCGGCGTACCTACCGGGCCGCCCGCCAGTTTCTGCGCGATCTCAGCAGCGCTGCCCAGGTACTGCTGGGACACAATCCGGGGCTTGCCGTCCACCCGAGCGGACTCGACCAGGTAGTAGTACGTCCGGCCGTCCGCACGTCGCTTTTCGATCACCGTGGCCATATGTGGGTAATACATGATCGGCGTCCGAAACTCAAGCACCGCAAGGGACAACACACCGATCAGTCAGCTACCCCGGAAACTCAGGCTAGGGCCCACGGCCCCAGGCGGGGCGTGGCGACAACTGGCTGGAACCACAACTGCGGGATACCTGCAAGCATGTGCGGCTTGAAGCGCAGGTAGGGTGCGGGCCGAGGCACAAGAAGGCCGCGACCCGTTCCGGGTGGTCGAAGCAGAGTCTGAACCCGACGAGGGCACTGAAGTCGTGCGCGACGAGGCCGATCCGGCGTAGGCCCAGTTGGTCTAGCAGCGCGAGCACGTCGGCGAGGATCTCCTCCACGGAGTATCCGTGAGCCGGTGCGTCCGTCCAGCCTGCGCCGCGCAGGTCCGGCGCGATCACCCGGTAGCGCTCGGCGAGCGGAGAGATGACCTTGCGCCACTCCCACCAGTGCTGCGGGAAGCCGTGCAGGAGCAGAACCGTCGGGGCGTCTGGTTGGCCGGCCTCAACGATGTGCATCCGTATACCGGTAGAGAGCGTCATGAACGCATGGCTAACGCCGGGGAGCTGCGGCAGATCGGGCGCCTCCGGCGGGCCGGACTCGCCGGGTCCGCGGGGCGCGTCATGGGTACTTGCCACCAGACCTTTGTACTCGCTTCCAGCGCCCGACTCACCACCGGTTCTTGCTTCGTCTGGCTCATCATGGGATCCGGTTGTGGCCTTCTAGGTTGATTCGACCCAGCCCTGGAGGAGTGCTCCAGTACGGGCCGGAAGGCGTGCGGGGACATACCCAACGCGGATCGGGTCGGAAATCCCGGCCGGATAGAAAGCACCCAGCACGATTACCGCTCATCGGCAAAGTCGTGAACCAGCAGCTACGTTCCGGAGGCCATGTACGCGGCGAGGATGTAGTTGGGGTGGCGGTCGAGGTTCTTGCGGGCGCGGTCGTAGCGCATCGTGGTGCGGGGGTCGGCGTGACGGGCGGCGATTTGTACGTCGCGGAGGCTGACGCCGGCGTCGAGCATGGTCGTGACAAACGTGTGGCGCAGCATGTGGGGATGCATCCTCGGCATCCGGATCTCCGCCCTCCTCGCCAGGTGTTTGAGCCGCCGGGTTGCGGTGTGGCGGTCCATGGGCGTGCCGAGGGTGCTGCGCAGGATCGGACCGGTGTGGCGGCCGTCGACGGCCCGGTCGATGGCTCTGGCCACCGCCGGCGGGAGCGGGACGAGGACGACCTTGCCGCCCTTGCCGCGCACCCGCAGGACGCGGTGGCCGTGTTCCTCGCCGAGGTCGCCGATGCTCGCCGCCCAGGCTTCGAAGATCCGTAGCCCGAGCAGGCCGAGCATCGCGATCAGTGCGAAGTCGTTCGGGTTCGCCGACAGCCGGGCGGTGGTGATCAGCGCTTCGAACTTCAGGTGTCCCAGCCCGAGGGTGGGCGATTCGGCCGGGACCGTTGGCCGGCGGACGTAATCGGCCGGTGAGTTCTGCAGGAGGCCGTCGATCACGCAGACCCGGTAGAAGCCGACCACGACCGACAGGCGGCGGGAGACCGTCGAGGGTTGGTAGTGGCGTACGTCCTGCAGCCAGCGCAGGTACCGCTCGATGTCCACCCGGACCGCCGCCAGTGGATCCAGGCCATGGTCGGTGCACCAGCGCAGGAACACCCGCAGGTCCGACTCGGTGTGCAGGCGGGTTTCGCGGCGGTAGCGGCCGAGATAGGCAGCCACAGCCGCCCGCAGGACAACATGATCAGCGGAGACGGCGTCAGAACTGGGAACTACGGAGGCATCCATGCCTCACGGTGCGTTACGGCACGCACTCGACGCCAGCACGCCGGGAGCGGCAGATGAATTCGTCGCTCCGAGGAGAACGCGGCCGGTGGTGGCCAGCCAGCGACGAACGGGAACTGTTCGACCCGGGCAAGGTGCGCACCACGCGCTACCGATACCGGGGAACGTTGATCCATATCGGAACGCGCTCGCATCGGCCGCGCGTCTGACGGTGTGGTTTCCGGCGGCCATCTGGCAGGCTCCTCCGTCTTCTCGCCTGGAGCCGCGGGCCAGGGTGTCGCATCCTCCTACTGGTGATAACCCAGCCCGGCTGGCTCCAGGTGCCGGTCCTTCGTACCCGAGGACTGCCCGCCGGCACCTGAGACTGAGGCGCCCCGATCCTCACGCCGCCACCTTCAGATCATGACAATCTTGCTTTCCGATCCTCGGGTGGCGGCCGTGTCGGTGCGCGACGCCGGCGAGGCGTTGGTACACCTCGACGCGGACTTCGGGCCAGGACGGGCGTGGGTCCGTTGGGGCCTGGGCGAGCGGCTCGCTGCCGCTCGGGACGCCTTGCCGGCCGGCCTTCGGCTGCGGGTGGTGGAGGGTCACCGTCCGGTTCGGCAGCAGCGGTCTATCATCGCCACCTATTCGACGCGGCTTCGCCGCCTGCACCCGGGGCTGCCCGGTGCCGAGCTGCAACGTCTGACGAGCAGGTTCGTGTCGCCGGTCGAGGTGGCTCCGCATGTTGCGGCCGCGGCGGTGGACCTGACGCTGGTCGACTCGCAGGGCGGGGAGCTGGATATGGGTACGCCGATCGACGCGACGCCGGAGCAGTCCGGCGGCGCCTGTTACTTCGCCGCTGAGGGGATCGACGCGGACGCCCGGGCGCGCCGGGAGCTGCTGGCGGAGGTGCTGGGCGGCGCCGGTCTGGTGAACTACCCGACGGAGTGGTGGCACTGGAGCTACGGCGACCGGTACTGGGCCTTGATGACAGGCGCGCCCGCCGCGCTGTACGGCCCGGTCCTGGCGGAGCCGGTCGCATGACCGCGCTCGCGCTCGCTCGTTGTGAGGCGCTTGGCGAGGGCGCGCGGCTGACCGTCGACCTGACCGCGGTCGCGCACAACGTCCGGCTGCTCAGGCGGCGTACCGAGGCGGGGCTGATGGCCGTGGTCAAGGCCGACGGGTTCGGCCACGGCGCCGTCGACGTCGCCCGCGCGGCCATCGCCGCCGGCGCGGGCTGGTTGGGCGTGACGAGCGTTCACGAAGCCGTCGCCCTGCGCGACGCCGGGCTGCGGGTACCTGTGCTGAGCTGGCTCAACCCGGTCGACGCCGACTTCGACACGGCCGTGCGCCGGGGCGTCGACCTGGCGGTACCCAGCCACGATCACCTCGACGCGATCACCCGCGCGGACGGCCTCGCGCGCGTGCACCTGCACCTGGACACCGGCATGGCCCGCGACGGCGCGGAACCAGGGGCATGGGTCGACCTGTGTCGGCGGGCGTATGCCGCCGAGCGGGACGGGCGGATCCGGGTGGTTGGGGTGATGGGACACCTCGCGTGCGCGGAGACGCCAGGGCATCGGGCCAACGCGGCGGGCCGGCGGCTGTTCGAGTGGGGCGTGGCCACCGCCCGCGGCGCGGGACTGCGGCCGGCCGTGCGCCACCTGGCCGCCTCGGCGGCGACGCTCACCGAGCCGCGCTCCCATTTCGATCTGGTACGGGTCGGTGCGGCGCTGGTCGGTATCGACCTGACCGGTACCACCGTCCTGCGTACCGCGCTGAGGCTGGCCGCTCCCATCGTCACCGTGCGCCGCGTCCCGGCCGGGACTGCGGTCGGCTACGGGCACGCCTGGCGCGCGGCGGCGGCGACCACGCTCGGCCTGGTGCCGATCGGGTACGGCGACGGCCTGCCCCGCAACGCCTGGGCCCGGGCGGAGGTGCAGGTTCGCGGCCGGCGGCGCCGCCTCACCGGCCGCATCTCCATGGACCAATTTGTCGTCGACCTCGGCGACGATCCGGTGCGGCCCGGCGAGACCGCCACCGTGTTCGGCCCGGGTGACGCCGGCGAGCCGACGCTCTCGGACTGGGCGCGCTGGGCGGACACGATCGCGCACGAGCTGGTCACCGGGCTCGGCCCGCGGCTTCGCCGCCACGTTCTCCCCGCCGACCACTCCGACTCGCACGGGAGCCTGACATGAAGCGACGCCGTACCCGGGTCGCCGTCATCGGCGGCGGTCAGAACTGCGAACACGAGGTCTCCCTCGCTTCGGCCGCCGCGGCCGCCGCGGCGCTCGATCCCGCCCGGTACCAGGTGGTGGCTCTGACCATCGGCGTCGACGGTGGCTGGCGGGACGAGCGCGACCGGCCGATCGGTCTGGCCGTCGCGGTCGAGATGCTCCGCGACTGCGACGTGGCCCTGCCGCTGGTGCACGGTCCGCGCGGCGAGGACGGCACACTGGCCGCCCTGCTCGACCTCGTCGGCGTGCCGTACGCCGGCTCCGGGCTGACCGCTGGCGCGGTCGCGATGGACAAGTGGGTGACCAAGCTGGTGGCGGAGGCCATCGGCATCGCGACCGCGCCGGGTGTCCTGCTCACCGACGCGACCGCGGCCACATACGCCTGGACCCACCCGGTCGTCGTCAAGCCGGTCGCGGCCGGTTCGAGTCGGGGCGTGCGGCGCGTGGACCGGCCCGGCGGGCTGGCGGATGCGCTGGACGCCGCGCTGGCGCTGGACCGGCGGGTGCTGGTCGAGGACGTGATCGAGGGCCGGGAGGTGGACCTCGCCGTGCTGGCCCGCCCGGACGGTACTCGGATCGTCGCACCGGCGCTGGAGATCGTGGTCGCCGACGGCCTCTTCGACTACGCCACCAAGTACGACGGATCGGCTGTTTTCCGGGTGCCGGCTCGGCTGGCCGAAGCGGACCGCAAGGCGCTCGAACACGCCGCGCTCGCGACGTACGACGCGCTGGGGTGCCGCGGCGTCGCCCGGGTGGACTTCTTCGTCACCGCGGACGGTCCGGTCCTAAACGAGGTCAACACCACGCCCGGCTTCACCGGACAGTCGCAGGTGCCGCGGATGTTCGTCGCCGCGGGCATCCCGTACCCCGGACTGCTCGACATTCTCGTCCAGGATGCCCTGGCCAGCGTGTCGTAAGGTCGCTGAGTGAACGTGCCCCGACCCGCGTGGCAGGAGCGGCTGCCGGACGCCGCGGCCGGGCTGATCGTCGCGGCCCTCGGGTTGGTCATCGCGATCTTGGACTACGGCGGGTTCGACGAGTACGTGCCGGTACCGCACGGGACGCTAAGCCCTGACCGGGAAGTGGCGCTGTTCGTGGTGGTGGCGGTCGCTACCGGCGCGGCGGTCGGCGCCAGCCGCCTCGCCCCAGGCGTCGCGCTTGCGCTGGTGTGGATGCTGGCCGGGATTCACGTCGTGGTCGGCCTCCCGATCCTCGTCACCGAACTGGCCATCGCGGTGGTGGCGTTCGGGACGGCCCGCTGGGGCAGCATGGCGGTCGTCTGGCTCAGCGCGCTGTCCATCCCGGCCGGCGCGACCGTCGCTGTCGTGTTCCTTGGCCCCGAGATACGGCGGGTCCTGTCCAGCTTCCTCCACCTGAGCGCGTTGCAGGGCTTGAGGGAGACGTGGCAGCCGTTCGCCGCTGTCATCGGCGCGGCGCTGCTGGGTGTGCCCTGGATGGCCGGCACGGTGCTGCGCGTGGCCGCACGCGCCCGAACGACGGTCGATCTGGCCTCGGCCGACGTCGCCCGGGCCGAGGCCGACCGGGCGCAGGCGCGGCAGATCGCCCGGCTGCGCGACGACCAGGCCCGGCTCGCGCGCGACGTGCACGACGTCGTCGGCCACTCCCTCGCGGTGATCCTCGCCCAGGCCGAGTCGGGCCAGTACCTACCGGACGGCGACCCGGCAGCGCTCAAGACGACCTTGGCGAACATCGCCACCTCGGCCCGTACCTCGCTGCAGAGCGTCCGGCAGGTGCTGTCGGCCACGCAGGAGGGCGTTGCGGCCTCGACGCCAGACCTGGACAGCCTGGTCGAAGGGCTGCGCACGAGCGGCCACGAGGTGGTCTCGACACAGACCGGCGCGCCCCAGCCGATGCCGCCGGAGTCCGACCTGATCGCATTCCGAACGCTGCAGGAAATGGCGACAAACGCGATGAAACATGGCCGGCGGGATCGCCCCATCACCGTGGAACGCCGCTGGCCGGACGGAACCTGGGAGGCCACCCTGCGGATCTCGGTGAGCAACGCCGCAGCAGCCGCCCAGGCGGCGGACTGGACCGCCGGCCTGGGCCTGACCGGCATGCGGCAACGGGTGGAGTCGGTCGGCGGCCGGCTCGACGTGGATCGACACGAGGTGGCCGGCGAGCCGCGGTTCACCGCGACCGCGTGGATCCCCGTGCGGCGGCCACTGCCATGACCGACTCGATCAGCGTGCTGCTCGCCGACGACCAGGAGCTGTTCCGCTCTGGCGTGGCGGTCATCGTGGACGCGCAGGTCGGCATGTCCGTGGTCGGCGTCGCCGCCGACGGAAGCGAAGCCGTCCGCCTCGTCGACGAGCTGGCGCCCGACGTCGTGCTGATGGACATCCGCATGCCCGGCATGGACGGCGTCGAGGCGACCCGGCAGATCTTCTTGCCCGAGCGGGTCAAGCGGCGCCCCAAACCGGTCCGCGTGCTGGTGCTTACCACCTTCAACCTGGACGACCGGGCGGCAACGGCCATCCGGTACGGGGCGAGCGGCTTCTTGCTCAAGGACACCACCCCGGTGATGCTGCGCGACGCCATCCGCACTGTCCACAGTGGCAACGCCGTCCTCGCACCGCCCGACCTGACGACGCTGATTGAGGGGCCACGGATCTTCCGGACACGGAACCCACTAAGGTTCTCTTCTGGAAGAGAGGTTCGTCATGTCGAACAAGCGCCGTTCATTCACTCCTGAATACAAGGAACAAGTCGCTCGGATGGTGGTCGAAGAGTCGCGACCGGGTGCAGATCGTCGTGTTCGCCTACGAACACGGCCTTATCCCACCCCGCTGAACCGTACCACCTATCCAATACCGATCGGCTCCGCCGGATCCACGCCGCCTACGCTCCCTCCACCCCTCTTCAGCCACTGAAGGCCCCCGGCAAACTCCGCCACACCTCACCACTCACCAAGATCGAGTGCACGCTCATCGGCAAAGTAGTGCGGTTGAGTTGATCATTCCTGCCCACCGCATACATCTGACGAAGCTCGACGGTGTCCTCAGCATTGCGAGGACGCGGTCGTAGCCTGTCGCGTCGCGACAGGCTACGACCGCGTCGGCAACGGCCACGTGCCGGCGATCACCACGAACGTGGGTTCGTCGCCGGTCGTGGCGCGTTCCCATGTTGTACGGGACCCGCCGGGAATTCGAACCTGCGCCTGACCAACAGAGCGCTATGTCGAGCACCGCCCAGTCATGCGAGAGGGTGTGGTTCGCTCGTGAGGGCCGCTAGAGCGGACGCGACTTCCTGGATGCTGGCGCGGATGTAGGTCGTGGTGGTGCCGGCGTCGCTGCCACCCTCGACGTGGCCGGCGTAGGCGCGGGCCACGCCATAGCCGAACGTGCGTTCCACCCAGGTGAGTGTCGTGTGCCGCAGCCAGTGGGTGCTGACCTGCTGGACGGCCACCCACGGCAGGTGCTGGCCGATCCGCACCCACAGGTGGTCGTAGCGCCGGGCGGTGATCGGCTGACCATCCCGGTAGCGCAGCAGCTGTCCCGCCGATGGGGCGTGCCGATCCCGGGCGTGCTGCTGCAGGTGGGCCATCAGCGTGGGCGAGACCGGCTGCCAGCGCACCGTGCCGCCCTTCTCCCGCAACAGAATCAGGCACTGGTCCGGATCCAGGTCGGCCGGCCGCAGCGCCAGTGCGCCGCCACGGCGGCAGGCGGTCTCGGTATGCAGCCGCAGCAGCAAGCTGTCCAGCGCGGGATCGTTGCCGGTAGTGGCGGCGATGTGGTTGATCTCCACGAGGCGGCTGTCGGGCACCGCCCGGCGGGTGCTGGGCAGCCGTCGCGGTTTGGCCACCTTACGGGCGGCGTTGTCGGCCTCGGCGATGTGACCGTCGGCGACGGCGTGGTTGTACAGGCAGCGCAGCGCCGCGATGAGGTGTTCGGCGGCGCTGCGCCCGCCGCGGGCATTGCGGCGGACCACCGTATGGGTCCGGACGTGCTCGGCCAGCCGCTCGATGTCCGACGGGGCGGGTTCGTCCAACCTTCGCTGCCCCCACTGGTCGCCAATGCGGTTCCAGTAGCTGCTGTACACCCGCCGGGTACCGGCGCTGACCGCCGCCGACACCACCGGGATGTACGCGGCGAACGTCGGCGCCACCGGTCGGCTCGGCGCGGCCTGCAGCAGGTCGGCCGGTGAGATGCCCATGCGGGCCAGCAGCAGCCGGGCGGCGTCCAACTCGGCCGGGCTTGGCGCGGACGTCAGGTGCGCGGTCATCCGGCCCCACCGACCAACGCCGAGGCGTGGAACTGGGCGATCATGGCATCGAGCACAGCTGGCGGGTGCACCACAAGCCGCCCCTGGTCGGGATCGGCCGCCAGCAGCACCCGATCCCCGGGCACCAGCGCGCACCAGTGCCGGACCGTGGCCGGCAGCCGTACGTGCCCCTGGCCGGTCATGTGGAACACACCCTGCCGATCCGCCACGACCAGCACCAGCCCGCCGCGTTCGTGGATGTCCAGGCGGGTGCCGGGTGCCCAGCCCAGGGCGCGGATCACCGTGGTTTCGGCGAGTCGGCCGTTGCAGTCGATCGTCGCCAGCCCGTAGACCGTGGAACGGGCCCGCAGCGGACCAAGGCGTGCGACAGGCAGTGCCCGTCGGGAGCTCGCGGACCCCAATGGCCGTCCGCCGGGTCGGCCAGCGCAAGCCGCAGGCGGAACAACCGGGGACACCACGGGGGCGGTCATGACGCCCACCCCGCAGACGCGGGCCGCCTCGCCGACCGGGCTGCCACAGCGTGGTTAAGCGCGTTCAACCACCAGTACGTCAAATCAAGCAGATATGCTGGGAAATCGTGTCCGAGGA
>WNGA01008105.1_pt1 | contig 19774 bp, 14 predicted proteins | sample 5400061 | NCBI WGS metagenome assembly WNGA01 (sample SAMN13153366, study PRJNA577476) | soil metagenome | isolation source: 100 cm soil or saprolite under grassland replicate 2 | place: USA:California | collected 2016-06-15
TGGAGGTACATCGGCTCCATCGCCACCCGCCGGATGGCGCTCGATTCGCTCGGCGTGACCTGGCTGATGAAGGAGGTCAGGATCGGATTGCGCCGGCGCGTGATCGCCGTCACCTCCATGAAGGCGTTGTATTCCTGCAGATTGACGTATCCGTGCGACTCGCCGAACGGCGCCTCGGGCTCGAGCCACTCGGTGTCGATGAAGCCCTCGATGACGATCTCGGCCTCCGCCGGAACGAGCAGGTCCACGGTCCGCGCGCGCACCACGTTGATCGGCGCGCCGGCCAGGGCGCCCGCGACCCACACCTCGTCGAGGCGCTCCGGCAGCTTCGTCACCGCCGCATAGGAGATGACCGGCGGGCAGCCGAGCACCACGCAGCACGGCAGCGGTCTTTTGAGCGCCTTGTACTTCTCCCAGTGCAGCAAGATGCCGGGGCGGATTTCGACCGACGGATTCATGCCCAGACGGCGCGGCGCCTTGATCTGTCCGCGGTAGTTGCCGACGTTCTGAATCCCGGTGTCGGGATCGGCCGTGATGTAGTGCGCCGAGGCGAGATAGGGCGCGTTGTCCCAGCCCGGCGTGGAAATCGGCACCGGCAGGCCGTCGAGCGCCATGCCGGGGCGGTCGAGCGCGTCGCCCACGATCACCACTTCCTGGCAGGGAGCCTGCTCGACGATGTTCGGCGCGACCGGGGCGGCGATCGCCTTCACCCAGGCGGCCCCGATCTCGTCCAGCGGCTTGCCGAAGCCGATGCGATAGATCTCGCGGCTGCCGGCAAGCCCGGCGATCAGCACCGGAAACGCGAAACTGCGGCCCTTGCTGTCCACCGGCCGGGTGAACAAAAAGGCCTTGCGCTCCGCTTCCGGGATGCCGCCGCGGTACTGCCAGCGCACCAGCGGATGCATCTCGGTGTCTTTGTTCACCGGTTCGTCGACGATGACGAGCCGGTTCGCGTCGGCGAGCGCGAGGACGTGATCGTGCAGGTCGGGATAGGGTTTCTGCCGTGGCTCTGCCTGGTAGCGAGCCAGGATTTCTTTGCTGCGGTCGAGCATCGCGAGCTATCCTATCCGATTAACGACGCTGGCGATTGGTCCCGATCGATGTTGCGCTCGCAGCGGACGCCCCTACTCCGCCTTGATGTTCGCCGCCTTGATGATCGGCCACCACTTCTCGATCTCGGCCTTGTGGAAGGCGCCGAGCGCCTCCGGCGTCCGTTGCCCGGGCGGGAAAATCTCCTGCCCGAGATCGGCGAGCCGCGAACGCACCGCGGGATCCGCCAGCGCTTCGCCGACGGCAGCATTGAGCCTGGCGACGATGTCCTTGGGCGTGCCCTTCGGCAGCCACAGCGCCCGCCAATTGGAAACGTAGAACCCGGGCAACCCCGCCTCGTCCACGGTCGGGATATCGGGCACCTCGGCCAGCCGGCGCCTGGCGGTGACCGCATAGGCCCTGATGGTGCCGGCACGCACCTGCGGCAGGGAATTGGCCGATACGTCGACCATCATGTCGATCTGCCCCGCCACCAGGTCCTGCATGGCGGGGCCGAGGCCGCGATAAGGCACGAACTGAAAGCGCGTGCCGGTTTGCTTCTGGAAGAAGACGCCGACGATGTGCGATACGCTGCCGGCGCCGCCGGTCCCCGCCGACACCTTGTCCGGATTCGCCTTCAGCCAGGCGATCAACTCGTTCAGGTCCTTCGCCGGCACGGCTTTGTTGGTGACGATCAGCATCGATTCAGTTGCCAGCAGCGACAGCGGCTCGAAATCGTTCAAGAGGTCGTAGGGAAGCGCGAACACGGCGCCGTTGAGGACGTGCGTGGTCCAGTTGCCGAAGCTGAGCGTGTAGCCATCGCTGGCCGCGCGCGCGACCCGCCCGCCCCCGATGCTGCCCGAGGCGCCGGCTACGTTCTCGATGATGACGGGTTGACCGAGCGATACCCGCATGCGCTCGGCCACGATGCGCGCAATGGTATCGCCCGACCCTCCCGCAGCAAACGCCACGATCATCGTGATCGGGCGCGACGGATAGACCTGCGCCGCCGCGCTTCCGATCGATCCGGCAACGACCGCGGCGGCGAGCGAGCGCATGACGCCGGCGGCAGCGTTTCGGACCCGATGCGTCATCTTGGAAATGGGATTCTCCTCGGGTGCTTGTCGGCCTTTCGGAAGGCACTGGCCCCCCTTTTGCGCCGGGTTGCGACGGGGGTGCAGTTTCCATCACCGAGGCCGTGGCAATCAAGGAGAAGCCCCGGGGCGGGGCTCGATCGGCTCGAGCGCAAGACAACTCCTGCCTAGCCCTGTCGACTTGCCGGCAGCCGCCTATTCCTGTTCGGCAGCGTCGGGATGCGCCGCGAGAAAAGCGGCGAGATCGCGGTCTAGCGTCTGCCAGCGGATCTTCTGCGCGACCGCGCGGCAGACCGCGTGAACGATGATATTCCGGTGCCGGCAAAAATTATTGAGCGGAACGAGCCTGTGCCCGCACTCGATCTTGGCGGAATACCCGGTTTGTCCGCTCTGGATCGACGCGGCGCCGCGCGCCAGGGACCAGTCCAGCGCCGCGTCCCAGAGACGGAAATAGAGCGACCAGCTGGTCGGACGGCTGTAGTCGATGCCGATGAATTTATTGATGATCCGCGGTCCGGCCGCGAAGCACAGCATGAACGCGAGCATCGCCCGCGAGCGCTTCTCCCGTAAAATGACGAAATGGGATGCCGGTTTGGTTGCGACGATCGCGAAAAAACGCCGATCGAGCTTCTCGAATTTCGTCGCGGCCTTTTCGTAGGTCTGCCGGAACAAAGCAAAGATATCGTCGACCGTCGCATCGTCGGGTTCTTGCACGACCTCGACGTCGATTTCGACACTTTCCGCGCTGCGGTTAAGCTTCTTCTTCAGCTTGTAGCGGCGTGAGCTTTTCAGCGCCGCTAAGTAGCCTTCCTTGTGTCGCGCCGGAAGCTCGACGACCGTGCCCGGAAAGCTGACCATGCGGAAAAGCCCGCGCTCGCCCGCGAGCCACGCCAGGTCGTCGTCATAGGAGGCGGGAAAGTCCTTCCACACCAACATCGCGGCATGAACCTCGCTCGCCTTCGCTTCGAGCGCGTCCTGAAGGCAAGCCAGGGCCTGCCGCCGGTCCACCCCCGACAGAAGCCCGACGGTTCCCTCGTCAGCGCACGGCGAGCCGACAAACAGCGTGCGCGGGCGTGACAGCGAGGGAAGGAATCTTTCGGCCAAGCCGATGATCGGCATCAGCCGCGGGGGCGCCACGAGACGAAGCGGAACGTTCATCACGAAGATGGGAGCGATTCCGACCGGGCGGCGTCCCTCCTCAATGACCGCATAGCCGAAGGCGAATTGGTCTTCGAGCCCGCAGGTCTCGAGGGTCTGGTACCACCAGCGCCCCTCGAGCGGCGGCGGAAAGCATGCGTCCCACAGCGCGGGAGGAATATGCGCCTCCGACTCGACGAACCGGACGCACAGGGTCGAAGCGCTCACGCGTCTACCACGAGCAAGGCCGCCCCGATCAGGATCAGGCCGATACCGATCCACCGCATCTTCGTCACCGCTTCGCGCAGAAGCCACTGCGACAGCATGGCGACGATCACGAAGCTGAGGCTGCTGAGAGGAAAAGCAGTGCTCACGTCCAGGTACCGCAGCGCACCGGTGTAGAACAGCGCCTCGACGAGGAACATTCCTATCCCCAAGGCGATCCACCAATGGCGGTGCATGCTGGCCAATACCGACTTCTTGAGGACGATCTGCGCGAATCCTTCGGTCAGCGCCGACAGAACGACCAGCAGCACCCCGAAAGCGGTCGGGCTCATTGCGGCGCACTTTCCGCGGGGGCACTGGCACGGTCGGTCTGGCAGACGCACCAGACGCCCGCGAGCACGACCGTGATGCCGACGATCTTCAACAGATCAACGGTCTCACTGAGATACAGGACCGACACCACGCAGACCGATATTTTGCTCAAGGACGTGATGGGTTTGGCGAAACTCAGATCGGCGTATTCGAGCACCTTGAGCCAGTTGATCAACTGCCCGACCATCAGGACGGCGAGCGTGACGAACAGCGGGTGGTAAACCACCGCTTCGGCTATGGCCCACGGCGAGGACGCGGTCGGAATCTGCAACGCCAACATCTTCCAGGACAGCTGAACGCCGGTATCGAACGCAATGGCCAAGGCCAGCCCGAAGGCCAGCTTGAGACGTATGCGCGTTTCGGAGGTCATGGCGACGGCCCAGGCGGAGAATTATTCAACGGTTTTGCTTGCGCGGATGGGTGTTTCGGTGTCCCGCGCCAACGGGTTCTTGCGGGTGGGGCGAGAACGAACTTACCGGGCGCCCGGCCGGCCGTCTCGTCTCTGCGACAGCGAGACATGGGTCGCCATCGCGAGCGCGGCGCCCGGCATCATGGGGCGGCGGCCTTGGTGATCGTGATGCCGAGTTTCTTGATCCGGTGCCAGAGGCTCCGTTCGTTTATTCCGAGCCGCTCGGCCGCACGCACCTGCACGCCTCCCATTTCACGCAGCGCCCGCAGGATGAACTCCTTCTCGATGCCGGCGAGCGCCGCATCGAGGTCGGGCGGCAATTCCCGGTCGCGTAGACGTGACGGGTGTTCGAAAACATAGGGCGGGAGATCGGGCAGATCGATCGTCGATCCGCCCGCAACGATGACCGCCCGCTCGATGCAGTTCTCCAGCTCGCGTACATTTCCCGGCCAGCGGTAAGCCGTGATCGCCGACCGGGCGGCAGGCGTAAAACCGACCAGCTTCTTTCCCATGCTTTCCGCATGCTGCCGGAGGAAATGCGACGCGAGGATCTGGACGTCGTCGCCTCTGTGCCTCAGCGGGGGCAACTCGATCGGATAGACGTTGAGCCGGTAGAACAAGTCCTGGCGGAAGGCGCCCTCTTCCACCGATCGGCGAAGGTCTTTGTGGGTCGCCGCGACGATCCGGACGTCGACTTCGACGGTGCGGGTGCTTCCCACCGGCTCGAATGCCTTCTGCTGCAGCACGCGCAGCACCTTTGCCTGGATCGCCATCGGCATGTCGCCGATCTCGTCGAGAAAGAGCGAGCCGCCGTCGGCCGCGGCGAACCGTCCTTGCCGCGACGAAATGGCGCCCGTAAAAGCCCCCTTCGCGTGTCCGAACAGCTCGCTCTCGAGCAAGCCCTCGGGAACCGCGGCGCAGTTCACCACTACGAACGGCTTCGACCGGCGCGGACTGTTGAAGTGGATGGCGCGGGATACGAGCTCCTTGCCCGTCCCGCTCTCGCCGGTGATCAGGACGGTCGCGCGGCTGGACGATACTTCGGCAATCTGGTTCAGCACCTTGCGGAAGGCCGTGCTGTTGCCGATCAGTTGCTCGAAGCTGTAGCGCTCCTCCAATTCGCTGCGCAGGCGGGCATTGTCGCGGATCACCTCGCCTATCTGCAGCGCTCTGCCGATGATCGTTATGGCCTCGGCAATTTCGAACGGCTTGGGGATGTAGTCGAAGGCGCCTTCCTTGATGAGCTGGACGGCGTCGCGGACGGACGTATAGGCGGTCATCGCGACCACCGGCAGCTCCGGATAGAGACGCCGGACCTCGCGCAGGAGATGATGTCCGTCCATGTGCGGCAGGCGCAAGTCGGTCAGCACCAGATCGACCGGTTGCTGTTCGAGCACGTTGAGGGCTTCCGGGGCGCTGGAGGCGACGGTCGCCCGATAGCCGTGGTCGCCGAGCGCGACGGCGAGCACATCGGCCATCCTGACTTCATCGTCCACGATCAGAATGGTGTGGCTCATCCGACCGTTCCCCCTGCGTAAGTGGGGAGCGTGATCATGAACCGGGTTCCCTCGCCCGATGCGCTGTCGAGATGAATCCGCCCGGCATGCGCCTCGATGATCGCCTGAACCTTTGCCAGCCCGAGACCGGCACCGCGAGCTTTGGTGGTCACGAAGGGCTCGAAAATACGATCTCTGATGGCGATCGGGACGCCGGGGCCGGTATCGCTGAACGCGATGAGCGCCGAACCGTTGATCTCCTCGCAGCGGACGCCGACGCGCCCGCCATTGGGCATCGCTTGGATCGCGTTGATCACGATATTGAGAAACGCCTGATAGATCTGGTCGGGATCGCCGGTCACCCGCAGACCCGGCGTCCGGCTGTCGACCTCGAACGCGATGCGATGCTTGGCGAACTCGGGGCCGGCGACATTGGCGAGCCGCTCGATCAGCTCATCGATCACCACCGTTACCTTGTGCAGCTCGCGCGGGCGGACGAAATCAAGGATGTCGCGCACCAGGTTCTCGATCCGATCGACCTCATCGCCGATGTAGCCGAGGACACGCTGCTCCGAAGAGCCTTCCGCGACGCGCCCGTGGACGAATTGACTCGACGTCTTGATGATGCCCAGCGGGTTGCGGATCTCATGCGCAAGCACGGCGGCAGCTTCGCCGAGCGTCGCAAGCTGCTGGCGCTTGCGCATCTCCGCTTCTGCCGCGCGCAGCTCGGCCAATTGCGCGACCAGCCGGTTGAAGACGCCGGCGAGTTCCTCGAGCTCCTGGCCGCCGCGCTCCGGAATCCGTTGCGCGTAGTCCCCCGCGGCCACCGACCGCACGCCGCGGGTCAAATCCTTGACGGGACGAACCAGGCGGTTCGCCATCGCCCAGCCCACCGTCACCGACCCCAGCGTGCCCAGCAGGAAAATCGCCAGAAACAGACGCCAGCGTCCGACGTGTTCGAACAATTTTTCCGACGCTCTCAGTCCGCAACGCACGACCGCGATCAATTCGCCGCTTGCGTCCTTGATCGGCGCATAGACGGACAACAGGAGGTCGCTCGAGTCGTCCGCCACGAGCTCCTCGCCGGTCCCCCGCAGACGGTCTATGATCCGGTTGGAGGCTTCCAGACCCGATGATTTGGAGGTGTTGCCCCCGACGATTTGAACCCAGTCGTCCGCGTCAACCCGAAAGACCTGCAGATCCAACGAGGACGCGACGTGCGTGTTTGCCACGAAGTCGTCATTGATGATGTCGGCCACCAGGACATAGAAGCGCCTCGAGGCGGCGGTGAAGGACTCGACTGCACCGGCGATCAGGGCGGGGCGGCCGTCGACCGTCATCCGGAACAGGGAGTGCCGTGCTTCGAGCGGCAGGCTCGACACGCCTTCAACCTTCCTGGACGCATAGTGGATTCCGCCGGACCCGTCGTAAACGACGATCAGCTCGTAGCCGGTCGACACCAGAAGTTCGGCCGGCAATTTCATCGCGACGTCCACGTCCCATTCGCTCGGTTGACTGTTCGTCAGCGCGCGGGCGAGCACGCCGACGACGCGCGCGGCGTCGATGGCGCCGTCGAGAATTTCCGCCGCCGAGAAGCGCGTTGTTTCCTTGACCCATTTTTCGACGTTGTGTTCGAATATCGTCGAAATGACGACTGTCGCAACGTAAGCCGACGCGAGCATCGGCGGCACACTCACGGCAAGAAACGCCAGAATAAAACGCCATCGCATCGACAGGTGCCGCTGCATTCGCGCATCCGCTGCCTGACCAACTACACATTCACCGGGCGACCAACCGGGCTCAATCTCCTGCGTGGCACCGATACTTCCGTTCGATCGCGCCGTTACTCGGCGGCAATATGTTGCTCCACCTCGAAATTCTCATCCACATGGCCGGCCTTGCGCGCGACGAACCCGATGAAATCGGCCGAACGGTCGATCACGACGTCGCGCTGGCGATCGATCGTGACCAGATGGTAGCTGTCGTCGAGGACCACGCACTCGACCAGGCCGCCGAGCCGGCGCTGGAGATAGACCGCGTTCGACAGCGCGCTGATGTCGTCCTCGCGCGCCTGCACGATCAGCGCCGGAGCTTTGATGGACGAAAGGTCGCGCTTGACCGTGTCCACCAGGCGCCAAAGCTCCCGGATCGACCGCGAGGGCGTGTGCGCGAAGCCGGCCTCGTCGTTCTTTCCGGCGATCATCGCGCCCGCAACGACCGCACGGATGCGCTCGTCCTTGATCCCATAAGGTTCGCGCTCGGCAAATCGGTAGCGTTGCGCAATGGACGTCTTGATGAACATTTTGAGCAGGAACCTGTACCATGGGATCGACCAGCCGTCGTACCACAGCGTCGGCGCGAACAGCGTAAGTCCATGGACGCGCCCGGGATGCGCCGCGGCGAGGCGCAGCGCAAGGATTGCGCCCATCGAAAGACCGCCGACGACAATCGTGGTGCAACGCTCTTCGAGGGCCGCCAGCGCGGTCTCCACAGACCTGTACCAATCGGGCCATCTGGTGGCGAGGAGATCCGCCTCGCTGCCGCAGTGACCGGCGAGCTGGCAGCAAAGAACCGTAGACCCGCGGGCCGACAGTCCCCGTGCAATCGACCTCAGTTCGAGCGGGGTTCCGCCCAGCCCGTGGACCAGCAGAACCCCGACACGATTGCCGGCCCAAAACAGGCTCCGATCTACGCCCCCCATGCGACCTCCCATCGTTACCCTGTGCAGCTGCCGGCTTCCCCGAGCGCATACAATATCGAATCTCCGAACGTCGCGATAGGCAACGTTACCTTCTCGTGACACGATGAAACAACCGGTCGAGCAAGGCCAGCGCCAGGTCCATTTCCTCGGTCGAGATGGTGAGCGCCGGAGCGAGCGTGATGACGTTCTTGTAATAGCCGCCGATGTCGAGGACGAGCCCGTATCGCTTGCCGCGATACTCGAGATCGCCCTTGAGCGCCTCTTCGACGAGCCGGTCGGTCGTCGCCTTGTCCGGCGCGAAGCCGTCGTCGGCGCAGATTTCCACGCGCAACGCCATGCCCATCCCGTCGACGTCGCCGATGATCTTGTACCTGCTCGCGAGCTCTCGAAGCCCGTGCAGAAGGTAGGCGCCCTTTTCGGCGGTCATGCGCTCGTAATCGTCTTCCTCCAGCATCTTGACCGTCTCGAGCGCGACCGCCGTGCCGATCGGATTCGAGGCGAACGTCGAGTGGGTCGAGCCCGGCGGGAACGCTTCCGGCGAAATCAATTCCTCGCGCGCCCAGATGCCCGACAACGGATTGAGGCCGTTGGTGAGCGCCTTGCCGAACACGAGGATGTCCGGCTTGACGTTGAAGTTCTCGATCGCCCAGAACCTGCCGGCCCGGTAGAAGCCCATCTGGATCTCGTCGTCGACGAGCAGGATCTTGCGGGCCTCGAGAATGGCCGCGAGCTTCTCGAAATATCCCGGCGGCGGGATCACGTAGCCGCCGGTTCCCTGAATCGCCTCGATGAAGAACGCCGCGAACTCGGCTTCTTGGGCTTTGCCGTCCCACACCCCGTGATATTCGCTGTCGAACAGCCGCGCAAACTGGTCGACACAATAAAGTCCGCAGTCGTCCCGCTTCTTGCCGTAGGGGCAGCGGAAACAATAGGGAAAAGGTACGAACTGCGCCCGGTCGCCGAAGTGGCCGTAGGATCGGCGATACCGGTACGAGGAGGTGATGGCGGAGGCGCCCAGGGTGCGGCCGTGATAGCCGCCCTCGAACGCGAACATCAGGCTCTTGCCGCCGCGGGCCTTGCGAACGAGCTTCAGCGAGTCTTCGACCGCCTGCGAGCCGCCGACATTGAACTGCACCCGTCCCTTCGTGCCCCAGGTCCGCTCGAGCCGTTGAGCGATGCGTGCCGCCAACTCGATTTTCTCACGGTGCAGGTACTGGCTGGCGAGCTGGGGCAGCGCGTCGAGCTGGCGCTTGACCGCGCCGTTGAGACGCGGGTTGGCATAGCCGAAGCTGACCGCCGAATACCACATCTGCAGGTCGAGATAACTCCGCCCTGACGCATCGAAGAGAAACGAGCCTTCGCACCGCGCGAACATCTTGGGCGGATCGCTGTAATGCACCGTGTCGCCATGCGAGCAATAGCGCTGCTCCAGTGCGAGCAGTTCTCCTTCATCGAGCTCCTTCGGGTCGGCCGCGGGCGAAGAAAGCGAACGGTCAAGCATGGCCGAGTTCCGCCGGAACGGCGTCCTGTTGCGCGCCCGCGGGGACGGCAGCCTGCCGTGGAAGCAATAGGCGGAGCACGTCGATGGCGTCGGCGAAGCCGCTGATCGGAACGTGCGGGATTGCGGATTGCCGGCAATGACGCGCGAGCTGGCCCTTGGCCAGGACCCACTTGGCTTGCGCCGCGGCGCAAAAATCGGAGCGTCCATCCCCGATCAGCAACGTCGGCGAGGTTGCCCGGCCGGAAACGGCGCATTTGCACGTTCCGCTGCCGGGGCCGCACGCACGATCGAAGTTGGGGAAGTCGACCCGCCACCGGTCGACGCCGGTGTTGACGAGACGATTGCTCACGTACGGAAGATCCAATTCGAAGCGGGTAAGAACGGTCGCAATAACGCGATCGAGGCCGTCCGAAGCGATCACGATATCGAATCCGGCGTCTTGGCACAGCGCGGCGAAATCGGAGAAGGCCGGATCGATCTCGAGTCCGTCGATCAGGTCGGCGAGATCCCGCTCCGTCGCTCGCACGAGATCGATCTGGCGCGTGAGGCACTCGCGCGAGCCGATACGGCCGGCAGTCCAGTCGTCCTCGATCATCCGCCATTCGGGAAGGGCAAACCGCTCGAGAATCAAGTCGGTTGCATCGTCGCGAACAATGGTTCCGTCGAAATCAACCAGGATGAATGCTGACATTGACACTCTGCCGGCGGGATCGTGCGCTTCACGCAAATTGTATGCCAGGGCAATTTACGTCGGATTTCGCAAGCTTGCGATAACTTAAATGCGTTGCTGAGCAACAAAATTTGAAGCTATCTTCATTTTGTGATCTGGCGGGTCCGGGCACCGAGCCTTCGCCGGAACCGGCGCGTGACGCGCGCCGACTATGTTTACAGCGTTGCGAGGCAAAGCAAGGTCGATTCAAGCCCGGACCCCGACTGACCCGCACGTCTGGAGACCCGCGGAAGAGCCGGAAGTTCCATGTCGCGGCACATCTACCCGCCCGCCCGGCTGCTGGTCCGGGACAATTCAGGCGTTGGCGGTCAAATCCTGAAAGCAGGCCGCGGGCGCCGTTCTCGGTGCTTCGAGGTCGCGCCTTTCGTCAGGGTCGCGGAAGCAACAAGAAGAGCCGCGCCCGGCGCGGTGCCTCTATCGAGTGAAGCCGGCCTGTTATTCCGCCGGTTGACCGACGGCGCTGCGGACAACGGGATTGGCACGGCGCGAGAAAAGCAGGATCAGTACGGGAAGCGTGATGAGGATGACGGCAGGGGCGAGCGTCATCCCTCCGACGACGACCACTGCCAGCGGCTTCTGCACCTGCGATCCGATGCCGGTCGACAGGGCCGCAGGCAGAAGGCCGACGCCCGCGATGACGCACGTCATCAGCACAGGCCGCATCTGCAGCTCGCCGGTGCGGAGGATCGCCGCCGTCCGTTCCATTCCATTTTCGAGGAGCTGGTTGAACTGCGACAGAATGATGATGCCGTCCATCACCGAAATGCCGAACAATGCGATGAAGCCGATGGCCGCGGAGATGCTGAACGGAATGTTGGTCAGGAACAGCGCAAAGACCCCGCCGATGACGGCCATGGGTATGACGCTCATCGCCAGCAGCGTGTCGGGCACGGAACCGAAATTGATCCAAAGCAAGAGCGCAATCAGGGCAAGGCTGAGCGGCACGACGACCTTCAGCCGCGCAATGGCGTCCTGCAGGTTGCCGAACTCACCGACCCATTCGAGGCGCGAACCGGGCGGCAGCTGGACCTGATTGGCGATTTTTCGTTGTGCCTCTTGAATGGCGCTGCCCAAGTCGCGGTCGCGCACGCTGAACTTGATCGGCAGGTAGCGTTCCTGCTGCTCGCGATAGATGTACGAGGCTCCCGACACCAGCTTGACCGACGCAACTTCGCTGAGCGGAATTTGCGTGACGCCGTTCGGCCCCTGTGCGCCAATTCTGAGATTCTGGATCGCCTCGGGATCCTGTCTGAATCGCGGCGCCAGCCGTACCACGATCGGGAAGTGCCGGTCGCTCCCCGGCTCATACAGATCGCCCGCCATGTCTCCCCCGATGGCCACCCGAATTGTCGAGTTGATGTCGCCAGGTGCAAGGCCATAACGCGCGGCGCGCCCGCGATCGATGTCGATCTGGACCGTCGGCTGGCCGAGGGACGTGAACACCGCGAGATCGGTGATGCCCGGCACGGTGGCGAGCACCGCCTTGATCTTTCCCGCCGTGTCCGAAACCATCTGCAAATCATTGCCGAACAGCTTGATCGAGTTTTCGCCTTTCACTCCCGAAACCGCCTCGGCAACGTTGTCCTGCAGGTATTGAGAGAAATTGAATTCGACGCCGGGGAACTCGGCTTGAAGCTTGTCGAGGATTTCCGCGGTCAGACGATCCTTGTCGATTCCCGCCCGCCACTGGTCGGCCGGCTTCAAGGGCGCGAAGAATTCGGCATTGAAAAAGCCCGCCGCGTCGGTGCCGTCGTCGGGGCGGCCGTGCTGCGAGACCACCGCTTCGACTTCGGGAAAGCTGCGGATGGCTTGCCGCATGCGATTGACGTAACCATTGCCTTCCTCCAGCGAGATCGTCGACGGCATCGTGGCTCGAATCCACAGATTGCCCTCTTCGAGCTTGGGCAGGAATTCAAGCCCCAGCGAGCGCATGGCGACCCCGGCGAACGCCAACAGGATGATCGCTCCGGCGATCGTCAACGCCCGATTCGCCACGGCAAATTCCAGCACCGGCGTGTACAGGCGATGCAGCCACCGCACCACCCAGGTTTCGGTCTCGCGAACGTGCTCGGGCAGCACGATCGCGCTGAGGGCGGGCGTCACCGTGAACGTCGCAAGCAAGCCTCCCGCGAGTGCGTAGGCGTAGGTTTTCGCCATCGGCCCGAAAATGTGCCCCTCGACGCCGGCCAGCGTGAACAGGGGAAGGAAGCCGGCGATGATGATGCCGGCGGCGAAGAAAATCGAACGGTTGACGTCCGCGGTGGCTTGGAAAATGGCGCGAAACTTTGCCGAAAGGCCGGCCGCCGGACCGGAGTCGGATGACGGCTCGTCACGCGTCGATCTGGCGGATTCGGCGAGGCGACGAAAAATGCTCTCGACCATGATGACGGTTGCATCGACGATCAATCCGAAATCGATGGCGCCGACGGAGAGGAGATTCGCCGACTCGCCCCGCAGCACCATGATGCCGATCGCGAAGAACAGGGCGAACGGGATCGTCGCCGCAACGATGACGGCGCTGCGCAGATTGCCGAGAAAGACCCACTGCAGAACGAAGATCAGCACGATCCCGAGCACCATGTTGTGCAGGACCGTGCGCGTCGTGATATCGATGAGATCCTTGCGGTCGTAGATGCGCTCGATGCGGACGCCGGGCGGCAGGATGTTCGAATTGTTGAGCCTCTCGACTTCCCGCTGCACGCGCCTGATGGTCGGCGTGCTCTGTTCGCCCCGGCGCATCAGGACGATGCCTTGCACGACGTCGTCCTCGTCGTCCTTCCCGGCGATTCCGAGGCGCGGCTTGTAACCGACCGTGACCGTCGCCACGTCCTGGACCAGAACCGGGTTGCCGCCGCTCTGCGTCAGCATCGTGTTGCGCAGCTCTTCCATGGAACGAATGAGGCCGACGCCGCGGACCACGGCCGACTGCGAGCCGATATCGACGGTATTGCCGCCGACGTTGATGTTGCTGTTGTTCAGGGCCTGGAGCAGTTGCGGCAGCGTCAGTCCGTAGGCGACGAGCTTGTTGAAATCGACCTGCAGCTCGAACGTCTTGGTCTTGCCGCCCCAGCCGGTGACGTCGATGACGCCCGGCACGGCGCGGAACCGACGTTGCAAGACCCAGTCCTGCAGCGTTTTCAGGTCGAGGACGCTATAGCCCGGCGGACCGACCAGCTTATATCGATAGATTTCGCCGATAGGACTGACCGGGGATATTTGCGGCTGCGCGCCGTTCGGCAATTGCGGAAGCTGGGACAGGCGATTGAGCACCTGTTGCAGCGCTTCGTCATAGGTGAAATCGAACGTGAACTGCAGCTTCACGTCGGAAAGGCCATAAAGAGAAATGGTGCGAATCGACGTGAGATTTCGCAGCGCCGCGGTCTGCGTCTCGATCGGAATGGTGATGTAGCGCTCGATCTCTTCGGCCGACAGGCCCTGACTTTGCGTCACCACATCCACCATCGGCGGCGTGGGATCGGGATAGGCCTCGATGTTGAGCTGGCGGAACGCGACGGTGCCGCCGAACAGCATCATCACGAACAGGACCAGCATTAGAACACGATGCTTCAGCGCGAAAGCGATGACCGCATTCATGACGCCGGTTTCCTGCGCGCTCGCATCGAAGGCTAGTGCCGCCGATTTGAAGTTCCTACAGCGCTAGCGGCAAGTTCGTTTAGGAACTTCAAATCGAAAAGCGGCACTAGAATCATATACTTGCTAGTGCCCCTTTGTTTCCGAAGTTCGTGTGAGAGAGTGCCGCAATGCGCCAGGCGGTCGATGAACAGACTGCCTTTGGTGACCACGCGGTCGCCGTCCCCGAGGCCTTCCAGGACTTGCACCATGTTGCCGCTGGTGAGACCGGGCTTGATCCGGCGCAATTCGATCGCTTTGTCGCTCCGGGCGACCCAGACACGCGCGACATCGCCCTCGTAAATGACGGCGGTGCGTCGGACCGCCAAGGCCCTGTCGCCCTCGCCGGTCAGGATGGTCACGCTCGCGAACATTTCCGGCTTGAGCAGCCGTTCCGAATTGTTCACGGTCGCACGCACCAGCAGCCGCCGGCTGGTCGCGTCGAGGGCCGTTGCGACGTAGGAAACGTTCGCCGGGTAAATTCGATCGGGATACGCCAGCACGGTGAACTGGACGGCTTGCCCGACATGCATGTTCGGCGCTTCCGTTTCCCTGACATAGGCGACGAGCCAGACCGTGGATAAGTCGCCGATGACGAAGACCGGGTCGTTCGAAGCATTGGTGACATACTGGCCCGGCCCCACCTTTCGTTGCACGATGGTTCCTTCGATCGGGGCATAGATCGGCGTTTCCGCGCTGATCGTTCCCTTGTCCTGGAGGATGGCGATTTCCTCGTCGGTCTTGCCGAGGATGCGCAAGCGGTTGCGCGCCGCTTGCAGCGTGACTTCGGCGGAGCGAAGGTCGTTTTGCGCGGCATCCAATGCGGCTTGGGCCTGCTCCCAATCCTTCAAAGGCGCGGCCTTTCCCAGGTAGAGGTCGTGCTGCCGCTTCTCGGTGACCTGGGCCAGGTGCAACTGCGAGCGCGCTTTGTTCACCGCTGTGAAAGCGGCGATGAAGTCGTTTTGTGCCTGCACCATGTCGGCGGCTTCGATCGTGAACAGCTGTTGGCCGCGTCGGACGGCGTCGCCGGGCTTGACCAAGAGCTTCATGATCCGACCCGAATATGGAGAGAAGATCAGCGTCGAACGGTCTTCGTCGACCGCGATTTTTCCTTCGGTCACGTGCTCGGAGCGAAACACGTGCTGCTGGACCGGCTCTACCGTCAGCGTCGCCCACTGGGCTTCCGTCGGATAGAACACCCCCGATGATCGCTTGGCGCTGCTCGTGACCTCCGTGCTGGGATTCTCGGCGGTGCTGATCGCGAACGATCCGCTTCGCAGAACCAAAGCGGTCGCCGCAAGCGCCAAGGCGATTCCGATCAAGGCCACTTGCGCGCGCCCCGACAGTGCGCCACGTACGGTCCGCTTGAGATTCTCGTTCACGAACGACGCTTCTGAGTTGATCTCGCCGCGGGAATCAACATCCAATCGAACCGTTTTCTCGGTCGACACGCCGTCGATGGCAGCGCGGATGTTCCTCTGGCGCTTCAAGCTGTTTACGGGCTTTGGCTTACATGAGCCTTACAAAGGCGCATCTCACGAAGCCGGCGCTCACGAAGCCGACGGATGCCGAGACCGAGCCGACATTGTATGCTTTTGAGCCTGCGGCGGGGCCGCGCGGCTGGATCATGTGCACATGAGATTGTTGATCGTCGAAGACAACGAGCAGCTGGCCGCCCTCTTGAGCGAGGCTTTCGCGACGACGGGCTTCGATGTCGATATTCTGGGCACGGCCGCGGAGGCGCGGGCGGCTTTGACGACCACACGCTACGCCGCCGTGGTCCTCGATCTCGGCTTGCCGGACGAGGACGGCCTGTCGGTCCTGCGCGAAATTCGCCATCGGAAGGACCCGATTCCGATCGTTGTGCTCACCGCGCGGGCCGGGGTGCGCGAGCGGGTCGCTGGGCTTCGCAGCGGAGCGGACGACTATCTGGTCAAGCCATTCGCGTTCGAGGAGCTGGTCGCACGGTTGGAGGCCGTGCTCCGCCGCCCGGGCCAGTTGCTCGGCAGCTCACTGCGCATTGCCAACCTTTTGTTCGACGTCGAAAGCCGGCAGGCGTTCGTCGATGACCAGCCGCAGACCCTGTCGGCGCGCGAACTGGGGATTCTCGAGCTGCTCATGCGGCGCAAAGGCCAGGTTGTTTCGAAAAAACTCGCCGAAGATCATATCTTCGGTCTTTCCGGCGATGTCGCGTCGAATGCCATCGAGGTCTATGTCCACCGTCTCCGCAAGCAACTCGCCGAACGCGGCGCCAAGGTGGAAATCCACACCGTACGAGGGGTCGGGTATCTCATGGCGGAGGCCAAGTAGCGTGATCAGGTTCAAATCGATCGTCTCGCGGATCATATGTTTGCACGTCATTGCCGTGGCGATCGTGTCGATCTTCATGCCGTTGTCGCTCTATTGGCTGCTGAGTCTCGCGGTCACGAGCCTTCACAATGCCGACATGCAGGACCAGGCGGATTCGGTTGCGCATCATCTGGTGTTGCGCGCCGACGGCAGTTGGGCGCTCGATCTCCCGGTGGGTCTTCAGGATCTTTATTCCCACGCCTACGGACGCTATGCCTATGCCGTCGTCGATGCCGCGGGACGGGTCTTGTTCTCGTCCCTTCAGGACAATTCGCCGGTTTTTCCCGCGGATAATCGCTCGCCTGCGGTAGCGTTCCTCGAAACACGCTACGGCAACGCCACGATCGCCGGTACGAGCGTGCCCAAGGATATCAGCGGTCGGACCGTATGGATCCAGGCCGGCGAGAACCTGACGCACCGTGACGTGCTCATCGACGACATCGTGACCGACTTCTTCAAACGGGCCGGCTGGATCACGCTGCCGATTCTCCTGCTGCTGTTGGTGATCGACATCGCAATTTTTCGCCGTGCCTTGCGGCCGCTGGTGCAGGCCTCGGAACACGCCCGAAACATCAGTCCGACTCGAATCGACGTGCGGCTGCCGGTCGAAGGAATGCCGAATGAGGTTCGGCCGCTCGTCCTGGCGGTCAATCAGGCCCTCGATCGCCTCGATCAGGGCTTCCGCGTTCAGCGCGAGTTCACGGCCGACGCCGCCCATGAACTGCGTACGCCGCTTACCGTGCTGCGCACGCGCATCGACACCCTGGCGGATCAACAGGTCGCCAGGACGTTGCATCAGGACATCGAAGGGATGAGTCGCATCGTCAGCCAGCTGCTCGAGATCGCCGAACTGGATACGTTCGTCGTGGATCCGCAGGAAAAGACGGATCTGCAGAGCGTATGCGCCGAGGTGGCCGAGTTCATAGCGCCCTTGGCGCTGGCGCAGGGAAAAAATGTTGCCTTGAGCGCCGAGACGGGGCCGACGTGGGTGAAGGGCAACGCGGAAATGCTGTACCGCGCCATTCGAAATCTCGCCGAGAATGCGATCTACCACACGCCCGGCGGGACCGCGGTCGAGATCGTGGTCGAAGGGAACGGCACGGTCAGCGTCCTCGACCAGGGGCCGGGCATAGCGGCGACCGAGCGAGAGCTCGTCTTTCGGCGCTTTTGGCGGCGCGATCGGCGGCGGACGGGGAACGCGGGTCTGGGGCTCTCGATCGTGCGACGAATCGTCGACGCACACTCGGCACGCATCACGGTGAACAACCGTCCGACCGGCGGTGCGCAGTTTTCCCTGAACTTTGCGCTTGCGGAGTAGCCGTCGATTCGCGGCTTCAAGCGAGAGTGGCTTTACACGCCCGCGGGGAATTACAACAATCGCGGTGCGGAGGAGGCCGCGTGTTGACGGACCTTGGCTTTCCGATCACATGGCTGCCACCATCGTCGTCCAGCGAGGCGCGAGCCGCAACCGCGATGTCGCGTCCGCTGAAGCATGAAGCGCGAGGAGGCCAGCCGTGTATCTGCTCGGGATTCCCCTGCTGCTCATCCCGTTCGCCATCTACAACATGATCGCGTTCCTCACGCCTCTCGATTGGACGAAGCCCATCACGAGCGTGTCGATGATGTCGGGAGCGAGCTGGACCATCACCCCCGAGGAAGCGCTGATCACGCTCGCCATCCTTCTCCTGTGCGTCGAGATCTTCAAGGCGACGCGGGCGAGCAGCAGTCGGGGCATCGTCGACCACATGTTGTCGATGCTGCTTTTCGTCGGAATGCTGATCGAGTTTCTGCTGGTTCAGCAGGCAGCGACCTCGACCTTCTTCCTGCTCATGATGCTCTGCTTCGTCGACGTGATCGGCGGCTTCGCGATCACCGCCCGGGCGGCGCGCCGGGACGTCGCGATCGAAGAAGCCGTGGTCCCCGCCGACCGCGGCTGATCGCGCTCGATCAGCGCCCGCTTGTCCCACCCGCCGGAAGACGCCATCCCCATGACCCGCGATTTCCAACTGCCCGGCCGCTCGCCCGTCATCGCCAGCGAGGGGATGGCCGCGACGTCCCATCCGCTCGCGACGCTCGCTGCGGTCGAGGCCTTGCGCGCCGGCGGCACCGCGGCCGATGCGGCGGTCACCGCCGTCGCCGTGCTGTGCGTGGTCGAGCCGCACATGACCGGCATCGGCGGCGACTGCTTCTGCATCGTCGCCAGACCGGACGCACCGATCTGGGGTTATGACGGCTCGGGCCGCGCCGCGGCGGCGACGCGCATCGACGCATTTGCGGGCCAGGGTCCGGGCTATCTCGCCGGCAATTCCGTGCATGCGGTGACCGTGCCGGGCGCGGTGGAAGCCTGGGGCGCCATCCTCGAGGCGCAGGGGCGTTTCGGCCTCGATCGCGCCCTGCAACCGGCGATCCACCTTGCTGAAAGCGGCTTTCCGGTTGCGCCGCGTGTCGCTTATGACTGGGCGCGCGAGGTCGATCGTCTGCGCGCCGATCCCGGCGCCGCACGCCACTATCTTGCCGACGGGTCTCCGCCGGCCGCCGGTGACGTGATCCGCCTGCCTGCGCTCGCCGCCACGCTGAAGGCGATTGCGGCGCACGGCCCGCGCGCGTTCTACGAGGGACCGGTGGCGGACGATATCGTCGCGACGGTCGGGGCGCGCGGCTCCTTTCTCACCCATGAGGATTTTTCCCGCCATCGCGGCGACGTGGTCGAGCCGATCTCGACCAACTATCGCGGTCTCGACGTTTTCGAGCTGCCGCCGAGCGGGCAGGGACTGACCGCGCTGGTTCTTCTCAACGTCCTGGAAAAGTTCGATCTTGCGGCGCTCGACCCGACCGGACCGGAACGCTTTCACATCGCGCTCGAAGCGGCCCGGCTTGCCTTTGCGGTGCGCGACCGCCACATCGCCGATCCGGCCCACATGCGCGCGACCGTCCCGGCGTTGCTCGACAAGGCCTTCGCGCTGGAGCTTGCAAACCGCATCGATCGATCGCGCCGCACCGCCGTTCCGGGCGTTCCGGTGCGGGAAAGCGATACCGTCTATCTCACCGTGGTCGACCGCGACCGCATGGCCGTGTCGCTGATCAATTCCCTGTTTTCCCAT
>WNGA01009179.1_pt1 | contig 19768 bp, 15 predicted proteins | sample 5400061 | NCBI WGS metagenome assembly WNGA01 (sample SAMN13153366, study PRJNA577476) | soil metagenome | isolation source: 100 cm soil or saprolite under grassland replicate 2 | place: USA:California | collected 2016-06-15
CGCTATGACCAGCGAATCTACGAAGCAAGTCCGGTGCAATTATTAGAAGTAGTATCGCAAATCGAAGAGGAGCGCAGCATGGTTCTTCTGGTTGGGCATAACCCCGGGATGGAAGAACTGCTGCGTTTGTTGACAGAGCGCGTCGAGCACATGGCAACGGGCACACTCGCTAAGATTGATTTTAAAGCTGCGAAGTGGGACAAAGTCCTCGAAGACAAGGGCAGCCTCGACTGGATTGTGAGGCCTAAAGAACTAGCAGAAGAGTCATAGCGCGGACCGCCATCAGCGCTCGCTTACAAACTCACCAGGCGCAGCGCGCCTTTGGCTCCGCAGCCTTACTGCCAACATCGTGTAGAAGCACCTCAGACACATTCCATACGAGTCATCGCTCGCGTTTTCCCTAATCTTCACTCCGCACGAGATACAGACCACTTTGAATCCTGGATTACTACTCGCCTTTTGCTTAGCCATTTCTTCCACTCCTAAATAAATCTCGGCCTAAGTGTAGCGTTCGCGTGTTAAGACCAAATAGCCGAGCGGTTAAATGGAACTTAAGAATTTACACAAAGTTGTGGAAACCAGAGCAGACCGCTCCCTAATTCTAGTCTCTCTCAGCTTATTGAAAGGGCCCGCTTCCGATTCATAGGCGCGGCCTAATCACGTGCGGGCCTCAACGACAACTCACTTTGTTCAGATGTAGTTTAGGTCGACGTTCAGAAGGCAAGACCTGTGGAAAAAATCTCTATCCACTCAGTTAACATTTTGGTAACATGCCTTCAATTACACCGCCCCCAATGGCGCTGAGATCACCTGAACCGACGCTTACACATGAGTTCGCCGGTCCAAATCTGGGAGGAAGCTCAATGCTACCCAGAACTCGCGGGATACCCTTCTCTCAAATATCCCGAGCAACACGGCTCGTCAGTATTCTTCTGCTCCTCTTGCCCGTAGCTGCGCAGGCTCAGCAGATTCGCAACCATGTAGTCGTGCGTGACAATCTATCGCTGGCCCATCGCGAACTGTTGACCATTAAGCTTCGCAGCATTTCTGGTTTTGCGGATCTGAAGTTTGATGCGAATGGAATCCTGCGCCAGGGAAACAGAGTACCGGCTGGCGGTTCAGTTAGTGCCAGAGAACTGATCGGCAACGCAATTTCTGGCCGCAACGTTGTGGTCATTGAGGATGCGAGTAATCATTCAGATGTAGCGTTTTGTCGCGTAATTCCCGGCAAATGGAAAAGAAACGCTGTGGGCAACCCGCCGGCGTTCGTGGTGCAAATTGATTTCGCCGACTTTGACCAGGTGGTTGGAGACCAGCATGCTCTTGAGGCGTTCAACGTGGGGTGGGGACTGCTTCACGAACTCGATCACATCGTCAACGACACTCCGGATGCAAGGTCCCTCGGTGAAACGGGTGAATGCGAAGCCCACATTAATCAAATGCGGCTTGAATGTAACCTTCCCCTTCGAACGGACTATTTTTCCACGCTCTTACCGCTTAGCGCAGATAGCCCTTTTATGACCCGCTTCGTTCGGCTGGCTTTCGAGCAACAACAGCCGATAACGAAAAAGAAGAAACGCTATTGGGTTATTTGGGATACGAACGTGGTGGGCGGCGTGGAAGCGAATCAGATTGCCTCATTGAAATAGCTTCCGTCCGTTCCGGTCTAAAGTCTTATCCGCCCGCGGCTCCTCGCCTGTGTTCGGATGGCGGCCTCAGACGATCCATGCGAGCCAGATGAGCATCATCTGATAGTCGCTGGAGGATGGAATGGACCAGGAGGAGGGTCTCCTTTAGATCCTTTAGCTCGCGAGGCGATCTGTCTTTGGCGGCAAATAAAGCAGCGGCGATATCGGTAGTCAGTTCGTGTGAAATTGCCATAGCTCACCGGGGTCGTAACGGGTCCTCGACGGTCTCAATAGTTGGATGAAAGAAGAGCTCCATCGTACGACGGTGCTGTTACGCCCATGTTAACAGGATGGTAACTAACGCTTTTACTTGCAGTCACAACCACCTCACGATCTCACCGAAACTTTCAGTCAGGTTAACAAACATTTAAGGCGCAATTCACAGCACCTTAACTTCGCCCGCCTAGAGTCTGTCCTTCGCAACTCAATCGTGAACGCAAGCAACTTTAGAATTAATTCGCGGCTCTTCGTTTGAAAGATGTGAATGTTTTTCGAATCAAAGATACCGCAATATTTTTGAATTCCGAGGAGAATTGTTATGTATAGAGCAGTCCCCCAGAGTCTCGGCCTGATCTCGCTAGTCGTCATCGCTCTTGCGGTGCTATTCGTGTTTCCACTAACTGCAAATGCGCAAACTGATCAGGGTCGCATCGCGGGTACGGTCACAGACGTCAATGGAGCAGTCGTTCCCGGCGCTACCATCGTGGTGAAGAATGAACGGAATGGGGAAGAGCGTACGGCGACAAGTAATGAGATTGGCTACTTCATAGTTTCGGCGCTCCGGCCTTCGAGTTATTCGATAACAGCCAACGCTAAAGATTTATCAGCAAAGACGACTAACGTTCAGTTACTGGTGGGCCAGGAAGTGAACCTGCCGCTGGTCGTTCAGCCAACTGGTCTTGAGGCGAGAGTTGATGTTAACGCCGGGAGCGAGACGGCGTTGGAGACCAGCTCCGCCGTCATGGGCGCGAACGTCAATCCGCGTGAGGTTGAGGGGTTGCCGCTCAACGGTCGACAGCTTTCGCAGCTCTACCTGCAAGCTCCGGGCTCGGTTAACAGCGGTTCGGGCACGTACGGGGATATTCGCTTTAACGGCCGCGCCGTCGAGCAAAACATCATTCGCTATGACGGCGTTGAAGGTACGGCGGTGATTGACGCTTCTCCGGGAAACCTGAATGGTGAGGTTCCGTCGCCGTTTCGCCTGCAATCCAGTCTTGAGAATGTGCAGGAATTCCGCGTTGAATCCAGCAATTATCCGGCAGAGTTTGGCACTGGCACGGGTGGGCAGATTAGCGTCGTTACAAAGTCCGGCGGAAATAATTTCCACGGATCCTTGTTTGAATACTTTCGTAATGACGCGCTCGATGCCGCAAACTTTTTTGACAATATCATTGGTCAGAAAGGAACGCTCCGGCTAAACCAATTTGGCGGTTCGATCGGTGGCCCGGTAATCAAGCAGAAGGCATTTTTCTTTCTTTCGTATGAAGGCTACAGACTGCGAGCAGGTTTAAACTCAACCGAAGCGGTTCCGGGAGCGGCTTCGCGCATTTGTGGTCCACCGATTGGAACGGGAACGATTACATGTAATCCGAATACACTCCTGCTTCTTCCGGCTTTCCGGGATCCGAAAGCTGTTACGGTGTCTACCGGCTCGGGAACAAATCTCTTCGATGTGGCGCAGCTCCAGTCGAGCGCCAAGGTGAATGAGAGTGCCTACGCGTTTCGTCTTGATTACCGGTTTAGCGGAAAGCACTCGGCGTATTTTAGGTTTTTCCGAGACAATGGTCAGAATGATCAGCCGGAGGGCGTTACCGGTCGACGCGCTGTTTTCACTGCCAATCCGCAGAATGGCGTTTTCGCTCTGCAGAGTCTGTTGACGCCTACAATCCTCAACGAGTTTAAGGTTGGCTACAACGGCGTCTTCTCACGCACAAACGGCGAGGCTCCAACAGTTAACGGAATAGACTTGTCGAAGTTGGTGATCAATATCTCAGGGAATACGGCAAACTTTGCAATTCCCGGACAGGGCACATCGGCGGGTACCGCGACGCCGGGAGGCTTGTTACGCGCGAACAGCGCGACGAATGGGCGCGGTCAACCTTACACCGCTTATTCGCTTTCTTTCATCGACAACTTGAGTTGGAGCAGAGGCAATCATAATTACAAGTTCGGTGTCGAATTCCGTCCCAGCCGCATCTATACGGACAGGCTCGGCGGCACAACCTACGTTTTCAACAGCCTTCAGGCGTTGCTCACAAATTCACCGGCATCAATTCAATATCTTGGCGATGTGAGCGCGCCTTCGCCCTTCAATGGCGGCGCCACGGGAACGCGTCTGGCTAAGCAGGAGTTTTATATCGGCTACGCCCAGGACGAGTGGAAGATAAGACCGAACCTGACCATCAACTATGGGTTGCGTTATGACTACTACACGCCGCTGCGCGAAGCGCGAAACCTGGATATTCTCTTCGATATCACCAATGGTACTTTGAAGTCGCCGGATCTTCCCTTCTTCAAAACATCGAAAACTAATTTCGGACCTCGAATAGGACTCACGTGGTCGCCCAACCCCAAAGGCGACGGCTTCTTCGGAGGCGGCAGGACGGTTTTACGAGGCGGCTTTGGTATTTTCTACGGACCGGGACAAACTGAAGATCAAATTCAACCAATCGAGAGCGATCGCATCAGCTCAACTCTGACGAGTGGTCCCTTGCTCACCTTCAATCCGGATCAGACGGCAGCGATCAATGCCATCATCACGAACTTCACCAACAATCCAAACAATCGTGCTTTTCAGCCGCGCGCGTATGCACCTGAGTATAAAGTGCCGGAGAAGATCTACAGCTACACCTTCTCTGTGCAACAAGAGCTGCCATACAAAGTAGTTGCCACTGCAGCATACGTTGGGAGTCAGGGGCGCAATCTTTTCCTTCGTGGACTTTCAAACACCTTGCGCGCAGGCACAGCCACAATCCTGAATGGCGATCCAATTCCCACAAATGCCGGTGTGGTCAATCGGACTAATACGTCGGGGCAGGTGATAGGGGTAACAACCGTGCGCCAATTCTCTCTCGTTTCAGGAACGTCGGTGCAGAACCCATTCGCCGAGATCGATACTAAGACCAGCGGCGGTACTGACAGCTACAACGCGCTGCAATTGGCGTTGTCGCGGCGCCTTAATAACGGCTTGACGCTGAACTCGCAGTACACATTCTCGAAGAGCTTCGGCAATACTTCCGGTTCAAATGAAGCGCGAACTGCGGCTGAACCGTTTGGCGGAGCCGTGCGGCCCAGCGGAGACTTCAACAACTATGAAGCTGATCGCGGCTACAACAATTTCGATGTGCGTCACACATTTAACCTGAGTGCGGTCTACGATCTGCCAATCGGCAAAGGCAAAGCTTTTGACGTGGGTGGCCTGGGAAATGCTCTTCTGGGAAATTGGGAAGTCGGAACGATTATGAACATGCGCAGCGGTGTTCCTATCGATGTAACGATCACCCGTCCAGACACTGCGGCTGTATGCACGTCAGGACCATGTACGGTAATCTCGAGTACAACAGATCAGAACGTAACCAGGCAGGTTCCTACTGGAACCGTTGTACAACTGCCGGGTGGCATCAGCGCTTCACAGTTCCTGCCTACCGGATTTACGGCAGTGATCAATGCCCCAGGCGGCGGCTCCTCACGCCAGACGCGCCGACCTGATTTGATTTCCGGGGTCAATCCTTATCTGAACAACGATCGCAATTTCATTAACCCGGCAGCTTTTGCTATTCCCGCAGTAGGAACGTTCGGGAACTTGCCGCGAAACGGGCTTAAAGGGCCGAACTTCCAGCAGTTTGACTTGATCTTGAACAAGCGCTTGCGTTTTTCGGAGACTACGAACCTTGAGTTCCGCACGGAGCTTTTCAATATCTTCAACCATGCAAACTTTGCGAATCCGGCTTCAACATTGAATGTTGCTCTCCCGGCCTTTACTTCTGTGACGCCGGACCCGGCACGCAACAATTTCACCGTAGCAAAGTTCGTCTTGCCAGCGGGAGGGCTCCAGCCCGGGCAAGCGTTTACGCAAAGCGCTGCCGGCCCTTCTTTCGGATTGCTGAGGCAGACGGCTGAGCGCACGGTTGGCCTGGGTACGAATCGCCAAATTCAGTTTGCACTGCGGCTGAATTTTTAAAGTTGTCTGGTAGCTAACCAGCGGGGGCAAGCCCACCTTCCTAACCATGAGCTGATCAGAGTTGAGTCCTAATCCGTGTTGGAAGGTTTTCAAGACGAGACTTACCGAGCAGTCTGGGAGTCTCTAAGGTTGGGAAGGCGGGCTTGCCCCCGCTGGTTTATTGACACTCAGGTTTGAAGGAATTGAGCCGCTGAAGTTTATTGAACAATTTTCGAGAGAAATAATATGTCGATGACAGAGGTGACACTGGCCGAGCGACAAAGCCAGACGCAAGTGGCGGAAGATGTCTACGATGACGGATATCTGCGCGTGGAACACAAGAACTATTACGTTACCTGTGGCGGTCAATCGCTTAAGCTGCCACGCACAGAGTTTCTAATCCTGTCGCGTCTGGCTCGTTCTCCGGAAAGGATTGTCACCGCCGAAGAGCTTTGGGAATACGCCTGGGGCAGGGAAAAGCCCGTCAACATGGAAAGCCTGCATGTTTACATTTACCGGCTGCGGAATAAGCTGAACTCCTGCAAGATCAGTATCGATACGATGGTGAACGTCGGCTACCGTCTCTTATTGGCGAATCCACGCACAAGCTGATCGGCAAGGACGTGCGAAACGAGGCCGGAAGTTTACCCAGAATTCAGATATAGTTCAGACGGATGTAACACTCCGCGCCTACATTCCTACTTGGAAATCAACAATCTATTTGGAGAAACCTATGCCCTTTATCTGGAAATCCCAGCGACTCACGACTATTTTTCTGCTCGCATCATTTGCTTTGCTCGCCCTTGCCTGTAGTGGTAGCGGGCCCGGCACCGAAGGAGGTCCCATACATCTTCAGGGCGCGGGCGCAACATTTCCCAATCCGCTTTATCAGAAGTGGGTGAGTGAATACACCAAGCTTCATCCCAACATCCGCATTGACTATCAGTCGATTGGTTCAGGTGGCGGCATTAAACAAATCCAGGCGCAGACGGTGGACTTCGGCGCTACGGACGCGGCAATGAAAGATGAAGATCTGAAAGCCACGCCAGCTGAAATACTGCACGTGCCGACAATTCTTGGCGCTGTGGTTATTACTTATAACCTTCAAGGCATTGCACAGCCCCTGCGCTTCTCGCCCGATGTAATTGCCGGCATTTTCCTGGGGAAGATCAGGAAGTGGAACGACACGCGGATCAATGCAGATAATCCCGATGCAAATCTTCCGGCGTCTGATATCACCGTGGTACATCGCTCGGACGGAAGTGGCACCTCCGCAGTATTCACCGATTATCTGTCGAAGGTCAGCCCCGAGTGGAAGGAAAAAGTTGGCTCCGGGACATCACCCAATTGGCCAGTGGGTATCGGTGGCAAGGGAAATGAAGGAGTTACAGGGCAAGTTAAGCAGACGCCAAATACCATCGGCTATGTCGAGCTTGCCTATGCTGTTCAGAACAAGTTGCCGGTTGCCCTTATTAAGAACAGATCCGGAGAATTCGTAGAATCCAGCTTCGATGCTGTTACGGCGGCGGCTGCCGAGTCCGTAGCTACGACGCCGGAGGATTTGCGAGTGTCAATTACCGACGCTGCCGGCAAGACTGCTTATCCAATTTCAAGTTACACATACATACTCGTCTACAAAGAACAGAAAGACCCGGGCAAGGGCAAAGCGCTGGTTGATTTCCTGTGGTGGGGAACCCACGATGGCGAAAAGTTCGCCAGGGATCTCAACTACGCGCCTTTGCCGCAGGAGATTGTCCAGCGCGCTGAAGCGAAGATCAATTCCATAGTATCGGGAGGCAAGCCGCTGCGATAGATTTGCAGTTTCGTGTTCGCAGTTAGCTAAGGAACCGTTTTAGAGGCGGGCGTTGCCAGCCTCTCTCAGTCATTAAAATGGAGCAAGCCATCGGCGGGCAACGCCCGCCTCTAAACAAGACCAGCGCTTTGTGGCGCGCGCTATCGCCCACCGGAAACACGGGTGACGCGATATTTCGCAGTCTTATGTTGATCGCCGCGGTGTTGGTGTTAGTGCTAGTGCTTGCAATGATTCTGGCGCTTGCCTCAGAGTCGATGCTCTCGATTCGCCAGTTTGGTTTTGGTTTTCTCACTGGCAGGATCTGGAATCCGATTAAAGGTAATTTCGGATCACTACCATTTGTCTACGGCACAATTGTTTCTTCGCTAATAGCGCTTTTGATAAGCGTCCCGCTTTCGCTGGGTATAGCAATCTTCCTGGTCGAGCAGGCGCCCTACTATGTGGCGCGACCGCTTGGCTTTCTGGTGGAGTTATTGGCGGCAATTCCCTCGGTTGTTTACGGGCTTTGGGGAATTTTTGTGCTGGCCCCATTTTTGCGCGTACACGTTGAACCGCCGCTTCAGCGTTGGTTTGCATGGCTGCCGTTATTTCAGGGATCGATCACAGGGATTGGTCTGCTCACCGGCGGAGTGATCCTCGCAATCATGGTGACGCCAATCATCTCAGCGGTTGTGCGTGACGTATTGGCGGCTGTTCCGAATTTGCAACGCGAGGCAGCGCTGGCGTTAGGCGCAACAAAATGGGAAACAACGCGAGTTGTCTTAGTGAATGGCGCACCCGGAATAGCAGGCGCCGTGATACTGGGCCTCGGCCGGGCAATTGGCGAAACCATGGCCGTGACAATGGTCATCGGCAATCGCCCACAGATCAGCGCTTCGCTGTTTGAGCCTTCTTACACTATAGCCTCGGTGATTGCCAACGAGTTTACCGAAGCCACACAAGACCTTTATCTCAGCGCGTTGGTTGAATTAGGACTCATCTTATTTTTAGTAACCTTTGTAGTGAACGCAATCGCCCGTCTTTTGGTGTGGAGCGTGACCCGCAAAAACAGTGGGGTTGGAGCCGCCGCCTGATGTAACGAAGCTCGTAACTTGCGCGACAAATGAGACAAGGTCGGCTAACGCGCAAACCAACAGTTTCCGTAACGCGAGAAGAAAATCTGATGAGAAAAGTAGACCGACTACGCCGCTCGACGAGCGCGACTATGACGACGCTCACAGCGCTTTGCACGGTAATAGCTGTCGGCATACTGCTGATCATTCTCGTTTACATTGCGATGCAGGGGATTGGTTCGCTCAACCTGCTTTTTCTCATCGATAGTCCCCGGCCGGTTGGCGAAGGCGGCGGCATCGGAAACGCAATCCTTGGAACCATGGTGCTGCTCCTGCTCTCGTCCGCAATCGGCCTGCCATTCGGAATCGCAGTCGGCATTTATCTCTCGGAGTTTGGCACTGGGCGTTTCGGAAGTCTGGTTCGATTTCTGGTTGACACGCTAACAGGCATTCCCTCCATTGTAACGGGGGTCTTCGTTTACACGATCGTGGTGGTGCCGTTGAAACATTTCTCAGCGCTGGCTGGTGGCATCGCGCTGGCGTTAATTATGGTTCCGATTGTTGCCCGCACCACCGAAGAAATGATCAAACTTGTACCCCACAGCTTGCGGGAAGGAGCGCTGGCCCTGGGTGCGCCGCAATGGCGTGTGACGCTCGGAGTTGTCGTGCCGGCGGCAGCGTCAGGAATAGCAACCGGCGCAATGCTAGCCATCGCACGTATCTCTGGAGAGACGGCGCCGCTTTTGTTTACCGCCTTTGGTAGTCGCTTTTTCAGTTACTATCTTGACCAGCCGATTGCTTCGCTTACCGTGCAAATCTATAACTACGCAATTTCGCCGTACGACGAATGGCATGCGCAGGCGTGGGCCGCGACGCTCGTCCTAATGACCATAATCCTGTCGATCAATATTGTCGTACGTTTCCTGACGCGCAAGAGATTTTGAAGTCTCCAGAGTTCAGATCTGAGATTTGAAGAGTAATGTCGACAACCGCGCCAACAATTACCACCAAGGTTAGGGTTCCGGAGCGAGATTCCGCCGGACTGGATTCCTCGCGAATGAGCGACGCGACTAAGATCGCCGTGGGACATCTCGACTTTTTCTACGGCAAGGTTCAGGCGCTGCATGACGTTTCGCTGGAAATCCCTGAACAAATAGTGATGGCTTTCATCGGACCTTCCGGCTGTGGCAAGTCGACTTTTCTACGCACACTGAATCGCATGAACGACGTGATCCCGGCGACACGCGTCGCTGGCGAAGTGTTGATTGATGACCGCGACATTTATGCACCGGGAACCGATGTCGTCGAACTGCGGCGCAAGGTGGGAATGGTCTTTCAGAAATCGAATCCATTTCCGAAGTCGATCTTTGATAATGTCGCCTACGGCTTGCGAATAAATCGCCTCACATCAAGTAAGGCTGAACTAGAGGGGCGCGTCGAGCAGGCACTACGGGATGCGGCACTCTGGACTGAAGTCAAGGATCGTCTGAAGACGTCTGCCTTAAGCCTTTCCGGCGGACAGCAGCAGCGCCTTTGCATTGCCCGAGCGCTGGCGATCCGGCCTGAGGTAGTATTGATGGACGAACCAGCCTCGGCGCTTGATCCGGTTGCGACGCACAAAATTGAAGAACTAATTGTGGAATTGAAGAAGCAATACACAATCGTGATCGTGACACATAATATGCAGCAGGCAGCGCGCGTCTCCGACACGACGGCTTTCTTTCTGCTGGGTAAACTGATAGAGGTCAACTCAACGGAAAAGATGTTTACTAATCCTGACGAGAAGCTGACGGAGGATTACATAACGGGGCGATTTGGGTAACTACTGAACTTTGAGCTTTGTACTTTGCGCTTTGCTCGCTGGCCTTACTTGAGTCAACATTTCGTCGTATTAAGTACAAATTGAACGCAAAGCACAAAGCACTAAGTACAAAGATCAAAGTACATTTATGGACTACCATCGACATCTCGACGACGAACTCAACTCGCTGCGCGATCGTGTATTGCTTCTGGGGGGAGAAGCCGAAACTGCGCTCGAGCGGGCAATGAAGGCGCTGACTGAGCGCGACAGTGAGCTGGCGCGCAAAGTGCTTGAGCAGGACGATCAGATTGATCGGCTAGAGGTTGAGATCGATCGCCAGTGCATCGATATCATCGCCCTGCGACAACCGGCGGCACGCGATCTCCGTTTTGTTATTTCAGTTGCGAAGATGGCGCCCGTACTCGAGCGCATTGCCGACCATGCCGCTAACATCGCCCGAGTGGCCCTCGATCTCAACAACGAACCAGAGCTAAAGTCAGTTTTTGACTTGACCCGGATGTCCGAACACGCGCTGCAAATGTTGCGAGCGGCGTTGGATGCTTTTACGTCCAATGACGCAGCAACGGCCCGTGAGGTCATTAAGAGGGACACTGAGATTAACGATCTCTATAACCATATTTTTCATAGCTTGATTGAAATGATGGTAACTGAGCCGGCCACTGCAACGCGAGATGCGCGCCTGCTGTTTGTAGCCAAACACCTGGAGCGAATTGGTGATTATGTGACCGACATCTGCGAGTTGACCGTCTACATGGCCGAAGCAGCCTTCATCAAACATTTCAAATGACAGTGAGACAAACACTCCTGTCTGTCTATGCGAGCAACGACGCTGCGCGCCAGACAGGAGAAGTTTTCCACATATCATTTTTCATTTGTTATTTTTCATCGAAGGCAGCACGAAGAACTAAAAGTTGGTTCGCTGAATGACAAATGAAAAATTTGAAATGGCAAATGGAAAATCTTCCGGCGCTTGGATTATTGTCAGGCTGAGTAAACACACAGGCAAGAGTGCCTGTCCTGCAACTGATGCAAAGACCAATTCTCATTATCGAAGACGACCCTGACATCTCCGAGAGTTTGAAGTACAACTTCGAGCGTGAAGGCCTGGCAGCCATTACGGCATTAACAGGAGAAGCAGGATTGGCCGCCGCCCTCAACGAGCGAGAGCCGCCCTTGCTGATAATTCTCGATCTGATGTTGCCGGGAATGAGCGGGAGTGAATTGTGCCGTCGGCTTAGAAGAGAACCTGCGACCCGCCGCACGCCAATTATCATGTTGACAGCCAAGGCCTCTGAATCGGATCGCGTCGCCGGCCTCGACCTCGGTGCTGACGATTACATCACGAAGCCTTTCTCCGTCAGAGAACTCCTGGCGCGAGTCCGCGCCGTAATGAGGCGCATGGATGAGACAGGCGCAAAGACCTACGAGGACGATCACCTGCTGATCGACTTCGACGACATTCGCGTGGTCTGCGATGGCGCTAAAGTGAAGCTGACAAACAAAGAATTCAGTTTGCTTTCAGTGATGGCTAAGAGTGCCGACCGGGTTATCACGCGCCAGCAGCTACTGGATAACGTCTGGGGCTACAGTTATTACGGGGATGCACGCACACTTGATGTACACATCCGGCGGCTGCGACAGAAGCTTGGTGATTGTGGCGCGTGCATTGAAACTGTAGTTGGCGTCGGCTACCGTTTCATCGGCTGTCCGGGCAAGGTTTAATCCACCGTTGGCCTTGTTGCGCCACTAATACTTGTTCGTCGATTGCAGTGTGAAGACGTCTTTGTGTCTAAACTTTATATCATTCTGATCATCGTCTGCGAAATTCTCCTCGCCCTTGTTCTAATCCTGCCTTCATTTACTGTGCGAGCCGCTCTTGCCGTTCTGGTTGTGTTAGTCGTCGAAGTCTGGCTTGTCAGAGTGTTCCTAACAAAAACTTCAACGGAGAAATTTCAGGCGACGCCCGTTGGCAGCCACCCGCCGGATGAGCAGTCTTCACAGGAAATTTTCGCGCTGGGAAAGCTGTTTGAGGCAACAATGAGCGGCATGCGCGAAGGGTTGCTGGTCGTCGATAAGGACATGCGCGTCGTCGCCTCGAACACGGCCGCCCACCGGTTGTTTAATCTTTCGCGGGGCAAGCTTGAGTCTCAACGATTGACAGAGCTGACTCGCAATCCGGCAATCTACAGCGCGTTTCTGGATGCTCTCCAGGGAACGGAGCGGAGCGGCGTTAAGGTTGAGACCCATGGACCGGAACGGCTGGTTTTCGATCTCCGTGTGGTGCCGCTGAGCAGCGCCAATGGCCGGGGAGCAGGAAGCTCGGGAGCGCAGGGGGCGTTGGGCGTTTTCATCGACGTCACGCGAATCGAACGCCTGGAACACGTCCGGCAGGAATTTCTTTCCAATGTTTCGCATGAACTGCGCACGCCCCTCACCGCGATACTCGCGTTTGTCGAAACGCTCGAGACCAGCGCGGTGGAAGATCAGGAAAGCGCGCTCCGCTTTCTTGCCATCATTCGCAAAAATGCTACGCGCATGCAGGATCTTATCGACGATATCCTCGAGCTAAGCGCGATCGAGGCAGGCAACGTGCAGGTGAGGGCCGAACAGGTAGAGCTGGCGCCCATCGTGACTGACGTGATCGCATCGCTGGCAACAAAGGCTGCCGCAGGCGGAATAGTCGTGAGCAATGCTGTCGCTCGCGACACAATGGTCTTCGCTGATGCGCGGCGGCTCGAGCAGATGCTCACGAACCTGGTCGAGAATGCGATCAAGTTCAACCGCGAGAACGGCACAGTGATAGTGAAATTTGAAAACGGCTCGCGCGATGATGCGAAGGGACGGACCGAGGCGGAAATGCTGGCAAGCCAAAGTGACCGTCTCGTCCGAATTGGGCAAAGGCAGCACTTTCACGATTGAGCTGCCGCGTTTTAAAGGAGTAGTGTTTACTAACCGGGAATAAACGATTTGAAAGGCAAGCCCGTGAGGATAAGCGTCATGATAACCAGCCGTTGGGGGATGGAGCGATCGAGGGCAAAGAAGTACAGGATCCCGTATAGTAGAAACCCACCGAACAAGGTTAGTGCAGTGCGTAGCAGAGCCATCAAAGTTACGCAGCGCGCACCTCGACATATTCAATGCTCGAAGAAGGCTCAGGAACAGGCTGGCCATCTTCGCGCATCCCTTCGATATGAAATTCAATGGCCTCTTGAATTAATTCCAAAACTTCCTCCTTTGTTTCCCCAGCGGCCACACAGCCCGGCAAATCCGGCACATATGCGCCAAAGCTTTCTTTACCTTCCTCCACGATTACCGCATATTTCATATTCATAATCCCTTCATTGATTTCAAGCCCGCCTGCTTCAAAATGCTGTTCAATGTCCCCGGCGGTATGTCAACACTGGCCTTGCCTGAAACAGTCACCGTCCCAGGCTTACTCGGATGCTTAAATTGGCGATGACTGCCTCGCGTCCTCATCAAACTCCAGCCATCTTCTTGGAGAACTTTGATGATTTCCTTGACCTTCATCGTGGAATAATAAGATGTTTTCTATGAAGGTGGAAGCCGCATACCTTCTACTGTTTCGCTTCGTCGAGTTGCCGCAGTGTATCGAGGATCAAGTTGGTATTGCTGAGCGCCTGGATCGTTACCGGAAATCCCGCAGCAGACTTTTGAAACTCGAAACTCCCGTTGGTTATCTCCACAATCTGACGGAAACCGTGCTCGCCGGTAGCGCCGGCGGCTTCGGCATCCACAATTCTCCCATCATTGAAAAGAACGCGGCCGAATTGCGTGTCATTCGTCAGCAGCAGTGTGCCGGTCAGTTTTGCGCTTTCAATTAGCTGGATGGCATCGAAGACATTGATAGCGGTAAGGTCGCCGGCAAGTGTTACGCGCGGGCCCTCGGGTGACGCCGGCGTGGCGGCCGCTTCAGGCCGCAAATCCGGACGACGCGCGCGGCGGATTGCTTCCAACCCACCGGCAATGTTTATGCGAGGGGCGAGCTGCTTTGCTTCCAGCAGTCGATCATAGGCGTCGTCAAATTCGTCTCGCTCGACGTAGAGGCGAGCCAGGGCCAAACACTGCCGGGCCGCTTCTTCACTCTGCTTCTGCGCAATGCAGATTTCGCGCATGCGCTCGCGCAATGGAATGGAGCGAGGGTTCCCGTCGAGCGCCGTACGCAATCGCTTGAGGGCGCGTTCCGGCGCCTGATATTTGATGAAAAGGTCAGCGTCCAGCAGCGCGTTATCAACCTCGCTGACGTGCTCTGTTTCTGATGGAGGATTAGGCATTTCCTTCAAAAACAAATTTACCACAGCGGACACAGAGTGGCTCAGATAACATGGCAATGCGCGACTGTCAGTACCACCTGGCAGTAGCGGGCGGGTCGCGCAATCTCGTCAGACCCTCAGTCTGTGACCCACCGGCTACCGCCAGGTGGTACTGACAGAATACAAGTTGCCCTCTCACGGGTCAGAAGTCAAAACGAATGCCCAGACGAACCTGGCGTGGACGAAGTGTACGCGTGGTTACGAGAAAAGAGTTGAGGAACGCCTGACGTTGTTCAGGCGTTGCAGTCGGAGCGAAGGCGTTAAAGTTTATGAACTCGCTGCCAAAACTGAAAACAGTCTTGTTGAGTACGTTATCAAACTCAACCACCGGGCGCAGTCGCATTCGTTCGCTGAAATGAAATTCGCGAGTGACATTTACATCGAGAAAGAGCTGGCCCGGACCCTGGCCCGCGTTGCGCGGCAGATTTCCTGTTTGGCCGATCGTTGGCAGCGCAAACAGATTAAGTATTGATGGGTCGATTGCGTCGCCGGGCTTGCGCCAATGAAGCAATTTGGTGTCGCCGGTAAAAATTGGACGATCGTTTCCGACGTCGTCAAGATTGCGATCAGCGCCGCCGATGGAAATGTTGAACGGCGCCCCCGATGTCAGGCGCAGGATTGGCGACAAGCGCACTTTGCCGAGATAGCTCGGCGTGTCAAAGCTTCCGGAAAAAACGAAGCGATGTCGGCGGTCCAGCAGGCTGCGCGCCCGTTCGCCGTAGAAGTCTCCGGCGACCAGGGCGTCGGAAGTATTCACAATGCCGTCGTCCGTCAGATGAGAAAATGTGTAAGCAGAACGGAAGGAGAAACTGAAGTTCTTTGTTTGTTTGAAGCGCTTGCGAAGTTCGAAGGTCAAGCCGTGATAGAAGCTATTGCCTGCGGAGATTAGCTGCTGGATGTTTGCGCGCGTCGGATCAGGTCGCAATTGGTTCAGCGCTGCCAACGCAACCTCAACCGACGTTGATGAGGTAAAGCTGTTGAGATTTAGCAACGAAATCGGCACGCCAAACTCCGTCAAGCACACAATCGCGTTGGGATTAGCCGGATCAGGCGGACGGAAAACGAATCTGATCAGATCGCCAGCACTCGAGACATCGTAGAGCGGCCGGATGCCGAAGGGGCTGTTGCGAAAGTTAACAAAGTCGCGCGAGCCCAGATATTCGGAAAAGTTTTTGAAACCTGCCGGAAGCCGCGGCGCGTTGGCGTTGAATTCCCGCCACAGGTGCAAGCCGCGATTGAACGTATAGTTTGTTTCGAACACGAGGCCATGACCGAAATCTCTTTCCGCCCCGATGTTGGCTTGATAACTCTCCGGAATGCGCAATGCGGGTTCGAGCCGGCGGGAAAACCCGGTGTTAAGTACGCCGAAGTTCCTTACGAGCAGGGAGTCTGCCGCGAGCGTGTTCGGAAACTGAAGGTTCGCGCCGATGAAGGCGCGGTGAAAATCGGCGCTACCCAGTTTACCGGTGGCCGGATCGATTAGATCGTTGGTATCAAAGAATCGCTGTTGCGCGCCCAGAGTGAAATCGTCGATGGTGCGAAGCAGGGCACGATTATAAAAAACGCCTGCACCGAACCGGATTACCGTCCTGCCAGACTTGAATGGATCGTAAGCGACCGACAGGCGCGGTCCCCAATTGTTTCGATCCTTAAAGATGGTTTCGTTCTCGTAGCGCAGACCGTAACTCAAAACCAAATTGGAGCGCAGTCGCCATTCGTCCTGAATGAAGAAACCCATGTAAATATTTTTCTGCGTGGATTCTGCCTGAAAATTTTGCCGGAAGCGGTTCGGCGCATTGGCGATAAAATCAGCCGCGTTCTGGAAACTAAAAGTGCCCGAGATGTCCGAAAGGTCAATGAAGGTCGAGCGAATGTATTGCAGATCGCCGCCAAATTTTAGCGAGTGAGCGCCGCTGACCCCGGAAAGGATCTCCTGAGCCTGGGCGCGAGACTCGCGGCGATCGGTTGCTCCTGAAGTTGATGAACCGGCGACAAGCGTGCCGGAGCGTTGATCAGAATTGCTGGAGGGTAACGGGTCGTCAAGAGTAATCAGGACAACGGATTTTCGGCCGCCGCTTGCTTCTACCGCAGGGGTCAAACGGGAGAACTGGACGCGCATTTGATTGACGAGCGTCGCCGAGAACACATAGTTGTCGGTATAGGAAACGGCATCCGTGTTTCTCGTTTTGCCCAGCAATGCTTCTGCCAGACGATTGCCGCCGCCAAACTGTCGCAGATTGTTCTGCCGGCCCAATTGATAAAGCAGTGAACCGTTGTGCAGGTCGGAAAATCTATGATCGACGCGCGTTGTCAGGCTGTGATTCCTTACGGGCGTCGAGATGCTTGAAATAAAAGGTGCGATGCCGGAGTTGAAGCGTAATGTCCCGATCTGGGCAGGGTCGGTCACAGTCGGCGCGGGAAGCGGGAACAGCGGATTCTGCTTGATTGGCACCAGCGTGTCTATCGTCGCTGTGTCAAAGATCGTGTCGTATTCGTAGGCAGTAAAGAAATATGTTTTTCTGCGCCCGTCATAAAGCGGCAGCCTGATGGGGCCGCTAGATGTGAAGCCGGGATTGTGTTCCTCGAGCGGCAATCGCGGCAGACCCCTCGCCTTATTATTGGAAGTGTTCGCATTAAAGAAGTCGTTGCGAAAAAAGTAGAAGGCGCGGCCGTAATATTTATTTGAGCCGCCGCGCGTGCGAATGTTGATTCGCCCGCCGGAAGCGCGGCCATACTCGGCTGAAAACTGATTGGTGATAATTTGCACTTCCTCAACCGCTTCTATTAAAGGCTGGAAACGTTCACGAGCAGCGCGATCGTCGTTGTTGTCGAGGCCGTCAATAGTGATGTTGTTGGAATAGGCGGGGCCGCCTGAAAGTGAGAACGTTCCTGCTTCTTCAGGAGTGTTGGCAACTGACGTGTTGCGTTCTTCAGGAGTGTTGGCAACTGACGTGTTGCGGTCCTCGGCAAGATCACGGGTGGAGAATGCTTCTTCCGATACGCCCGGCAAAGTGAAGATCAAATCCAGCGCCGATCGGGTGGCGACCGGAAGCGATTCCACCTCGTACGTCGTGACCGTGCCACCAACCACGGTGCGCGTGGTATCGATAGCAGGAGTGTCGGTGGCTGTGACTACGACCGGATCCGCGATTACGCCTTGAGGAAGGAGTGTGAAGTCGAATTGCACGTTTTTGCCGGCGATGAAGCTTAGTTCTGTTTTCTCCAGCGGCGCAAACCCCGTCGATGTAGCGCGCACAGTGTAGCTGCCAGCCTCGAGCTGAATGATGCGGTAACGTCCTTCATTGTCAGTGATGGTGGTACGCGTTGCGCCCGTCTTCACGAGGACGGTCTCAATTGTGGCACCGGGTATGATGGCGCCATTCTGGTCCAGGACGCGGCCGCTGATTGTTACATTGTCCAGGTCCTGCGGGCAGGCTGTTGCCGGCAGCGCGAAGTTCAACGCCAGCAAAAGCAATCCCGGTTGGAGGGTCGAGATAACAGAATATGTTGAGGCAGTTCTCATTGGAAATCGGTGGATTCAAGATCGAAATGCGACAAATCGCGTACTCGCCTCTCATTCACACCTGGTTTCAGCCAGGTGTGAGGATGGGAAATGAATCGAAAACCGTTCAAACAGTTTGCGGACCGCATGGGGCTATAGACACCTGGCTAAAGGCCAGGTTTGAATGAGGTCAACTGATATTCTGCGAAAGGGTGATACCAAGCCTGGTAAAAGCGATGGGTGCGACGCGAAATCTACCACGCAGTAATTGCAAGTCGCCAGCGCTTCCTGTTCTCACTCTCAATTACTTTATGCAAGAGTCTTGGCTACCTGGTCGTCATCAGAGGCGGCAGCCGCAGGGACGGGTACGGTGGAGGCGATCAACTGGCACAGCTAATAGACACTCAGTCGCCACGGCTTCCGGTTCTGATTAGATTTTTAGCCGCGCGAAGCGCTGCGGCGGCGTAGTGCTGCTGCGCGCGTGACCGGGACGAGCGCGTCGGTAGTGCCTTCGGCAGGAGGTTCGACGAAGTTTGTTAACTCATCGGCATGTGACTGGAGGTAGCGGAAGAAGCGTTCAAACTCCTGCTGCATCGCGTCCATCTTCTCGCGCATGTTGAGAATGATCTCCACGCCCGCCAGATTCACACCAAGGTCACGCGTGAGGGAAAGAATTAATTCAAGCCGCGCGAGATCGGGATCGGTATAAAGTCGCGTGTTGCCCTCAGAGCGCGACGGCTTAAGCAATCCCTCACGTTCATAAAGACGCAGCGTCTGCGGATGGATGCCATACTGATCCGCGACGGCGCTGATTGTGTATGTCTTCGGTTTGCGTTTCATAAAACTAGTAAATCGTAAATCGTAAATAGTGAATAGTAAGAACCTGCGCAGCGATGAATCCGTACCCGTATGGCCTGTGGGACGAGCACGCTTTTTTTATTCACTATTTACGATTCACTATTTACTACTCCAGCCCCATCTCCACCCGCGGGTTCTCAGGATTCAACTTCGAATACTGCCGCAACAGTTCCTTCGTCTCTTCCGAGATCACTTTCGGCAGCGTCACTTGCACTTCCACAAACTGATCGCCGTGCGCGCCGGGCTTGCGCAAGGATGGTGCACCGCGCTGACGCAAGCGAAACTTCTGGCCCGACTGCGTCGCCGGCGGGATACGCAATTGCGCTTTGCCCTCGACGGTTGGCACCTCGATCTTGGCGCCGACCGCGGCTTCAGGCACCGTTATCGGAACGGTTACGTAAATGTTGTCGCCTTTGCGCGTAAAGTATTTATGACTGCCGACATTTGTGATGATGTGCAAATCCCCCGGTGGCGCGCCGAGTCGTCCGCCTTCACCTTTTCCCGGAATGCGTACGCGCGACCCTGTTTCCACTCCGGCGGGAA
>WNGA01006100.1_pt1 | contig 19757 bp, 19 predicted proteins | sample 5400061 | NCBI WGS metagenome assembly WNGA01 (sample SAMN13153366, study PRJNA577476) | soil metagenome | isolation source: 100 cm soil or saprolite under grassland replicate 2 | place: USA:California | collected 2016-06-15
GCGATCTGCCCGGAGAAGGCGGCGATGTACTTGAGCGCCTCGACGAGGAGCGCCTTCTTGAGCGCGGGCGTGTAGTGCGAGACGCGGTCGTCCTTCGCGACCCCGCCGTCCGCCTTCTGGTAGATGAGCGAGGTGTAGTCGGCGTTGATCTTGACGTAGTCGTAGGAGAGGTCGCACCCCCAGGCGACGGCGCGCGTCTCGCCCTGCCCGAGCTCCACGAGCACGTCGATCCGGCTCTCCCGCATCCGCGCCCGGAGCGCCACGCGGTCGAACTCGATGGGCGCGCCGCCGCCGAACACGGCGACGCTCTGGAGCATCACCCGCGCCCGGAAGGGATCGAGCGGCCAGTCCTGCGACCCGGCGCGGGCGCCGACGGTGGAGAGGATCCTTCCCCAGTTCGGGTCCGCCCCGAACACCGCCGCCTTCACGAGGGGCGACGACGCGATGGACAGGGCGCAGTCGCGCGCGATCGCCTCGGAGGGCGCGCCCGTCACGACGACCTCCATCATCTTGGTCGCGCCCTCGCCGTCCGCGGCCATCGCCCGCGCGAGCTCGCCGAAGAGGTCGGTGAGCGCGTTCTCGAGGACGTCGAGGTCGGGGCCGGGCTCCGAGATGCGCGGGTTGCCGGCGAGGCCGTTCGCGAGCGCGAAGACGCAGTCGTTCGTGGACATCTCGCCGTCCACCGAGACCATGTTGAGCGTCTTCTGGACGGCGCGCCCGAGCACCTCCTGCAGCGCCTTGGGCGTCACCGCCGCGTCGGTCGTGACGAGGCAGATCGTCGTCGCGAGCTGCGGCGCGAGCATCCCCGACCCCTTGCACAGGGCCGACACGATCGCGGTCTTTCCCCCGAGCGTCACCTCCCGCGCCGCCATCTTCGGCCGGGTGTCGGTGGTCATGATCGCCTCGGCCGCGAGGTCCGGGTGATCCCCGAGTTGCTCGACGAGCCCCGGCAGCGCCGTCACGATCTTCATCGCCGGGAGCCGCGCCCCGATGACGCCGGTCGAGGCGGTGAGCACGGCGCGCTTCTGGAGGCCGAGGGCGTCCGCGACCGCGCTGCGGATGACGGAGACGTCGTCGAGCCCCGCCGGCCCGGTGAGCGCGTTCGCGTTCCCCGAGTTCGCGACGATCGCGCGCATCCCCTCCGCCGGCACCCGCGGCCGCGCGTCCTGCACGGGCGCCGCCGCCGCGCGGTTCTTCGTGAAGAGGCCGGCCGCGGCGGCCGGGTGGTCGGACACGACGAGCGCGAGGTCGCGCCGCGACGGCTTGAGGCCGCAGGCGATGCCGCCGAACCGGAAGCCCTTCGGGATCTTCAAGTCACCACTCCGATCACCCGCCGAGCAGGTCGAGGCCCGTCGTCTCGGGCCACCCGAGCGCGGCGTTCATCGCCTGGAGCGCCTGCCCGGCGGCGCCCTTCACGAGGTTGTCGATCGCGGACACCGCGACGACGACGCCCGCGCGCGCGTCCACCGCGAGCCCCACGTGGCAGCGGTTCGTGTGCACGACGTCCTTCACGGTCACCTTGTCGGGGGCGAGCACGCGCACGAACGGCTCCTTCTCGTACGCGGCGCGGAGCGCGTCCGCGAGGGACGCGGGCGGAGTGCCGTGGACGCGCACCGTCGCGGTCGCGAGGATGCCGCGCCGGATCGGGACGAGGACCGGCGTGAAGGAGATCGGCCCGCACGCGCCGGCGTAGCGCGCGACGGTCTGCTCGATCTCGGGGACGTGCTGGTGCTTCCCGATCCGGTAGGCGCGCAGGTCCTCGGCGGTCTCGACGAAGCTGTAGTCCTCGCTCGCCTTGCGCCCGGCGCCGGAGACGCCAGAGAGACCGGTCACGGCGATGCCGCCCTCGAGCCCGAGCCCCGCCTTGACGAGCGGCGCGAGCGCGAGGGCGATGGCGGTCGCGTAGCAGCCGGGGTTCGTGACGAGCTTCGCGCCGGCGAGCCGCTCGCGCGCGAGCTCCGGGAGGCCGTAGCGCGCCTCGGCGAGGAGCCCCGGCGCGGGGTGGGCGAAGCCGTACCAGGCCGGGTACGCCGCCGGGTCCGCGAGGCGGAACGCTCCCGAGAGGTCTATGACCCGCACCCCCTTCGCGAGGAGCTTCGGCGCGAGCTCGGCGGAGACCTCGGCCGGCGTCGCGAGGAACACGAGCTCGGCGTCGGCCCGCTCGCCCTCGGCGAGCGGCCGGTACCGGAGCGACGAGGCCGGTCCGTCGAGCGGCAGCCGGTCCGCGGCGCTCTCGTCGCACCAGCGATCGGAGTAGAGCGCCGCGAGGCGGATGCGCGGGTGGCGGGCGAGCAGGCGCGTGAGCTCGAGCCCGGTGTACCCGGAGGCGCCCACGATCGCGGCCGGATGGCTATGCATGATCATGCATAAACATGCATACCAGCGGGGTTGTCAAGAAGCCCGTCGACGTCGCGGCGGCCGGCGCTCCGCGCAAGGGGAGCGGAGAAACGAACGGGCCGGCGGCCGAAGCCGCCGGCCCGTCGATGCCCAGGAGAGGATTCGAACCTCCACGGTTTTGAGGCCGGAAGGGCCCCTCATTAGCCCCCGCCCCGGGAGGTGTCAAGGCGCGCCATTGGTGCCCCGAGGTTTCCTCACGCGCCCGGCCAACCGCGGCTTAGAATCGGCGCCGCCATGCTCGCCACCGTCGCCGCGCTCCAGCTCCTCGTCCTCTCCCAGGTCTCCGGGCCGCCGAAGCTCGTCACGCCCGACGAGACGCCGCCGCCCGCCGACGGCGCCCAGCCGTCGACGCCCCCCGACGGCGCGAGCGCGTCGGGCGCGACGCCCGCGGCCGAGGCGCCACCCGCGCCGGCGCTGCCGCTCCCGAGCCGCCGCTCCGCGGCGCCGCTGGAGCGCCCGCGCCAGGCGTCGCTCCTCGGCGCCGAGCCGCTGCGCGGCGCGAGCGCCGCGCTCGCGTGGGCGGGCTGGTCCTCGCTCGGCGCCGCCTACGCGATCGGCTTCAGCCCGCAGGACGACGTCGGCGTGTTCCTCGACTACGACTGGGCGAAGACGGAGAGCCACATCGGCGTCCTCTACCGGCGCCCGCTCGCGAAGGCCGGTCCGTTCGACATGGCGGGGCGGCTCGCCGCGAGCTGGTACACGAACTTCGGCGCGGGCTACGTCTACTCCGACAACCACTCCGACCGCGGCCTCGAGCTGACGCCGGCGCTCGTGCTCTCGCAGCGCGCGGCGGGCGGGCTCTTCTCCGCGGCCGCCGAGGCGGCGATGACGGTGACGATGAAGTACAGCTCCGGCTTCTTGTTCTCGCCGCGGCTGTCCTTCGCGTACGAGGCGCCGCTCTATCCCCAGGTGACGATCGGCGCGCGCATCGGCGTCGGGTACCGCGCCGGAGCGGGCGACGCGCCGCTGCGCGAGGGGCGCGGGGAGCTGCAGTTCCTGGTCGTCGCCGGGTACCAGCTCCTGTAGCCCCATCGGAGGCGCCCATGCGCTTCGTCGTCGTCGCGAACCCGCTCCGAGGGTTCCGGCACCGCCCACCGCCGGCACGGCGTCCGGATACACCGCCGAGCAGGCGAGAGAGACGGTGGAGGAGCACGTGCGCGACGTCGCGCGCGCGTCGGGCGGCGTCTACCGCGTGCCCGACCGCCAGTCGGGAAAGGAGCTCGAGCTCGACTTCGACGGGATCGCGCTCCTCGGCGACGGCGCTCTCTGGGGGGTGCACGATCCGGAGCGCAACGTCGGTCCGGGCGCGTTCTTCGCCTGCGTCCGGTTCCGCCCGATCGGTGGGCCAGCCGGGAAGCTCTACGACGTCGACCTGCTCGTCGAGCCCCGTGGCGGGCGGCTCGAGGTGACCGACGTCCGCGTCCACAAGGAGAAGCGGCTCGTGGACGGGAAGTGGGTCTGGGTGCCGAGGACGGCGAGCCCGGGCGCGAGCGCCGCCGGGCGACGGCCCTGAGGGCCGGTGCGGGCATCGCCCGCTGCTCGCCCGCTACCAGCGGGCGACGCACGCCACCGTGGGGGAGGCGCACGCCGCCTCCACCGCCTTGAGCCAGCGCACCATCTCGTCGGCGTCGATCGCGGCCGTGATGCGCAGGGGTACCTCGCGCCCGCGCGGGTCGATGAACACCACCGTCGGCATCCCGACGACGCCGTACTTCTCGGTGAGCGCCTGGAACGCCGGCGTGTCGTCGCTCCCGTCGACCTTCACACGCAGGAAGCGGTCCGCCTCCTCGCGCACGCGCGGGTCGGCCCAGGCGGACCGGTCGAGCTCCTTGCAGGCGACGCACCAGTCCGCCCAGAAGTCGAGGATGACCGGTCGCCCCTCCGCCTTCGCGCGCGCGAGCGCGGTGGGCTCCTCGTTCAGCCACACGAACGCCTCGGCGCGGTGCCGCTCGCGCACGCCCGCCGCGCCGGCGGCGTAGACGATTCCGCCGACGAGCAGCGCCACGCCGACGCCCTTCGCCGCGCTCCGGAGCGCGGGCCCGTCGAACCCGCCGTGGAGCGCGCCGAGGAGGACGCCCGCCGCCGCGACCGCGGCCGCGGCGAACGCGGCGGCGCGAGCCGCGCTGAAGAGCGGCCGGGTCGCGGGGAGCGCGTTCGAGAGGAAGACGAGCGCCGCGGCGAGGAGCGCCACCCCGAACACCGACTTGACCGAATCCATCCACGGCCCGCTCTTCGGGAGCGAGACCGAGAACGCGCCGATGAGGAAGAAGAGCAGCCCCATCCCGAGCGCGTAGACGAACATGATCGCGAAGCCGAACGCGACCGAGCCCTTCGCGGCGACGAAGGTGAGCGCGGCGGCGAGCACCGGGCCCGTGCAGGGCGCCGCGATGATCCCGGAGACGAGCCCCATCGCGAACGCGCCGGCGCGCCCGGCCCCACCGACGCCGGCGAGGCGCGCTTGCCACGCGGGCGGGAGCTGGAGCTCGAAGAGGCCGAACATCGAGGCCGCCATCGCCGCGAGGACGAGCGCCACGAAGCCGACGACCCACGGGTTCTGCGCCGCGCTCCCGAAGGCCTTTCCGCCGAGCGCCGCCCCGACGCCGAGCGCCGAGTACATGGCGGCAATCCCGAGGACGTACAGGCCGGAGAGCGCCATCGCCTCGCGCCGGCTGCCCGCCTTGCGCGCCCCGAAGATCGAGACGGTGATCGGGATGAGCGGGTACACGCACGGCGTGAGGCTCGTCGCGATCCCGCCCGCGAACGCGACCGCGAACGCGAGGACCGAGCCCTCGGCGAGCAGCGCGCCGAGCCGCAGATCGGTCACGGCCCCCGCCGATCCGAGCGAGAGAAGGCCCGGCAGGTACGCGACCCCGGCGAAGGTGAGCGCTGCGATCAGGATTCGAGCGGCGGGCTTCATGGTCGAGCTCTCGAATATATTGAAGAAAAGCGCCGTGGGCCCCGCTCTTTGGTCGAAGGGGGCCGCTTGACCGGGTACCCGTTTTCCTTATACTCGACCCGGGCCGTCCACGTTTAGCCGTCCCGAGGGCCCCCGCAACGATAGAGATTCCGGGCGCGATGAAGATTCCGATCTACCTCGATTACCACGCGACGACCCCCGTCGATCCCCGCGTGCTCGAGGCCATGCTTCCTCACTTCTCGGTCGCGTTCGGCAACGCCGCCTCGAAGAGCCACGCCTTCGGGTGGAGCGCCGAGGAGGCGGTCGAGGCCGCTCGGGCGGAGGTCGCGCGCCTCGTCGGCGCGACCGCGAAAGAGATCGTCTGGACGAGCGGGGCGACCGAGTCGAACAACCTCGCGATCAAGGGCGCAGCCCAGTTCTACCGGGAGAAGGGGCGCCACCTCGTCACCTGCCAGACCGAGCACAAGGCCGTGCTCGACTCGATGCACGCGCTCGAGCGGCAGGGTTTCGAGGTGACCTTCCTCGAGGTCGAGAAGGACGGCCGCCTCGATCCCGCCCGGCTCGAGGGCGCGCTCCGCAAGGACACGATCCTCGTCTCGATCATGCACGCGAACAACGAGACGGGCGTCCTCCACCCCGTCGAGGAGCTCGGCCGCATCACGCGGAACGCCGGCGTCCTCTTCCACTGCGACGCCGTCCAGTCGGTCGGGAAGGTCCCGTTCGACGTCGAGCGGGTGAACGCCGATCTCGTCTCGCTCTCCGCCCACAAGATGTACGGGCCGAAGGGCGTCGGCGCGCTCTACGTCCGGCGCAAGCCGCGCGTCCGGCTCGTCGCCCAGATGGACGGCGGCGGTCACGAGCGCGGCTTCCGCTCCGGGACGCTCAACGTCCCCGGCATCGTCGGCTTCGGCAAGGCGGCGGCGCTCGCGCTCGCCGAGCGGGACGTCGAGGCGGAGCGGGTGCTCGCGCTGCGCGAGCGCCTGCGGAAGGGGCTCCTCGCCGGGCTCGACCTCGTCTCGCTGAACGGCAGCCTCGAGCACCGCGTGCCCGGGAACCTCAACGTCTCGTTCTCCTATGTGGAGGGCGAGGCGCTGATGATGGCCATCAAGGACGTGGCGGTCTCGTCCGGCTCGGCCTGCACCTCCGCGTCGCTCGAGCCCTCCTACGTGCTGCGCGCGATGGGCGTCTCGGAGGACCTCGCCCACTCGTCGATCCGCTTCGGGCTCGGCCGCTTCACGACCGGGGAGGAGATCGACTTCGTCGTGCGCCTCGTCGTGGAGAAGGTGAAGAAGCTGCGGGACATGTCGCCGCTCTACGAGATGGTGAAGGAAGGCGTGGATCTCTCGCGCATCGAGTGGGCGAACCCACACTAGCGCGCGAACCGGAGCGGGAGACCTCGGGTCTCACCGGGAAGGAAAGTCGAGGGAGAGGCAAGGGATGGCGTACTCCGAGAAGCTGATCGACCACTACGAGAACCCGCGCAACGTCGGCTCGCTCGACAAGAACGATCCCGAGGTAGGCACGGGGCTCGTCGGCGCGCCGGCCTGTGGCGACGTGATGAAGCTGCAGATCCGCGTGAACGCCCAGGGCGTCATCGAGGACGCGAAGTTCAAGACCTTCGGCTGCGGCTCCGCGATCGCCTCCTCCTCCCTCGTCACCGAGTGGGTGAAGGGCAAGACCGTGGACGAGGCGCTCAGCATCAAGAACACGGACGTCGCGACCGAGCTCAACCTGCCTCCCGTCAAGATCCACTGCTCGGTGCTCGCCGAGGACGCGATCAAGGCCGCCGTGGCGGACTACCAGAAGAAGCAGGGGCTTGCTCCCACCGTGAAGCCGAACACCGTCCAGGGGGACCGGACGGAGCTCGTCGAGAAGGGCGTCCTCAAGTCGGGCATCTAGGGCGGGAACGCGCCATGGCCATCGAGATCAGCGAGAAGGCGGCCGTCCGGATCCGGACGCTCTCCAGCGAGAAGCAGACGCCGAACGGCGGGCTCCGCCTCGGCGTGAAGGGCGGCGGCTGTTCGGGCCTCTCCTACTTCATCGACTGGGCGAAGGAGCCCTCGAAGCTCGATCAGGTGATCGAGCGCGACGGCGCGCGCGTGTTCGTGGACCCGAAGAGCGCCGTGTTCCTGCAGGGCACGACGATCGACTGGCAGCAGACGCTCATGCAGACCGGCTTCGTGTTCCGGAACCCGAACGTGAAGAGCGCCTGCGGCTGCGGGGAATCGTTCACCGTCTGATCGGGATCCGTGGTACCCGTTCGCGCCCGTACGGCGACCGCCGGCGAGCGGGCACGGACCGCGGCGCCGGGCGCCTCTCGGAGACCGCGTGACCTGCTGGAGCTGCACCGCCGACGTGCTGGAGGGCACGGTGTTCTGCCCCTCCTGCCGCAAGATCCAGCCGGTCGGGCGCAACGAGGACCACTTCTCGCTCCTCGGGGTCGCGCGCGAGTACGCGCTCGACGTCGCGGATCTCGAGCGGCGCTTCCGCGACCTCTCGCGCCAGCTCCACCCCGACCGCTTCGCCCGCGCCGAGCCGCGCGAGCGGCGGCTCTCGCTCGAGCGCGCGACGCGGCTCAACGACGCGTTCCGCTCGCTCAAGGACTGGCGCCAGCGCGCCGCCCAGCTCCTGCGGCTCGCCGGCACGGACGTGTTCCAGGAGGGGCGGACGTTCGCCGACCCGGACTTCCTCGAGGAGCAGCTCGAGTGGCGCGAGGAGCTCGCGCTCGCGACCGCCGACGCCGACGCCGAGCGGCTCGGACGCATCGCCGCCGACGCTCGCGAGCGGCTGCGCCACATCGAGGAAGAGGTCGCGCACCACTTCGCGGACGAGCGCTGGTTCTCCGATCTGCCCGTCGACATCGCGCGGCGCCTCTCGCGCGCCCGCTACTACGACAACATCGTCTCCGACGCGGAGCGCGCGAGCGCCACCGCGCGGACGCCGCGCTAGGAAGGGACCCGGATGCCCCGCGCCATCGGCATCGACCTCGGCACCACGAACTCGCTCGTCGCGCACGTCGACGAGCGCAACCGCCCCCGCGTCCTGCCGGTCGACGAGGGTCGGCCGCTCCTCCCGTCCGCGGTCCACTACGGCGCCGATGGCGCCGTCGAGGTCGGCGCGTCCGCGAAGCGGCGCGCGCCGGAGCGGCCGCTCGACACGATCCTCTCGGTGAAGCGGTTCATGGGGCGCGGCCCGGGCGACGTGCGCGCGGAGGACCGCGGCATCTACCGCTTCGACGAGGGCGGCGCGGTCGTGAAGCTCGCGGTCGCGGGCGCGACCCGCGCGGTGACTCCGATCGAGGTCTCCGCCGAGATCCTGCGGGTCCTGAAACGCCGCGCCCACGAGGCGCTCGGCGGCGCGCCGGGCGCCTGCGTCATCACCGTGCCCGCCTACTTCGACGATGCGCAGCGCCAGGCGACGAAGGACGCCGGACGGCTCGCGGGGCTCGACGTGCTCCGGCTCCTGAACGAGCCGACCGCGGCGGCGCTCGCCTACGGCCTCGACAAGCGGATGGAGGGAACGTTCGCGGTCTACGACCTCGGCGGCGGCACGTTCGACGTGTCGCTCCTCCGCCTCCAGGGCGGAGTCTTCGAGGTGCTCTCGACGGGTGGCGACACGCACCTCGGCGGCGACGACTTCGATCGGCTCGTCGCGCGCAAGCTCCTCGCGGACGGGCTCGCGCCGCCTTCCGCCGAGCCCTCGCCGGCGGTGCTCCGCGGCGCGGTCGCGGCGGCGCAGCGCATCCGCGAGACGCTCTCCTCGGAGGAGGCGGTCGAGGCCGACGTGGAGCTGCCGGAGGGGTTCACCCTCCACATCCGGCTCGGCCGCGCCGAGCTCGAGCGGCTCATCATGCCGGTGGTCGAGCGGACGACCGCCCCGTGCCGCGACGCCCTGCGCGACGCGGGGTCGCCGAAGGTGGACGGGGTCGTGCTCGTCGGCGGCGCGACCCGGACCCCGCTCGTCCGCCGCCACGTGAAGGCGCTCTTCGGGCAGGAGCCGCTCACCGACCTCGACCCGGACACGGTCGTCGCGCTCGGCGCGGCGGTGCAGGCGGACGCCCTCGACCGCGGCGGCCGCGAGGACGTGCTGCTGCTCGACGTCATCCCGCTCTCCCTCGGCGTCGAGATGATGGGTGGCGTCGTCGAGAAGATCATCCTGCGCAACTCCACCATCCCCGCCTCGGCGAACCAGCAGTTCACGACCTACGCCGACGGCCAGACCGGGATGGTGATCCACGTCGTGCAGGGCGAGCGGGAGCTCGCCCGCGACGGCCGCTCCCTCGCGCGCTTCACGCTGAAGGGGATCCCTCCCATGCCGGCGGGGATCGCGCGCGTCGAGATCACCTACGCGGTGGACGCCGACGGCATCCTCAGGGTCTCGGCGTGCGAGCTGACGACCGGGATCGAGCAGCAGATCCAGGTCAAGCCGACCTACGGGCTCGGCGAGGAGGAGATCGAGCAGATGCTCATCGAGAGCATCGAGCACGCCGAGGACGACGTGACGGAGCGGTTCGTCCGCGAGTGGCGGGTCGAGGGCGATCGGATCCTCGCCTCGCTCGAGGGCGCATTCCGGCTCGACGGCGAGCTCCTCTTGCCCGAGGAGCGGGGCAAGATCGAGGAGCGGATGCGCGGGCTCCGCGAGGCGATGGCCGGCTCGGACTACCTGGCGGTGAAGGCGTGGATCGAGTCGGTGGACGCCGCCTCGAAGGAGTTCGCCGAGCGGCGCATGAACAAGCACGTCGCGAAGGCGATGGCGGGCCACCGCGTCGACGAGTTCGCGGGGACGCTCGCCGAGCACCCGCGCGTCACCGGGTCGAAGGAAGACGACCTCGAGAACAAGGAGCAGTGAGGCCGGCATGCCGAAGGTGACGTTCCTGCCCGGGGGGAAGAGCGCGGAGGTGGGGCGGGGGGTCTCGCTCCTCGACGCCGCCGACGCGGCGGGCGTGGACCTGCCGTCGAACTGCGGCGGGGTGTGCGCCTGCACCACCTGCCATGTCTGGGTCGAGGTGGGGCTCGACGCGCTCTCGGAGATCGAGGACCGCGAGGACGACAAGCTGCAGGAGGCGGCGGGGCTCGACGTGCGCTCGCGCCTCGCCTGCCAGGCGCGGGTCGGGGCGGAGGACGTCGTCGTCCGCGTCCCCGGGAACAGGATCAAGGCATGAAGTGGGGCGACGTCCGCGAGATTGCGATCGCCCTCGCCGAGGCGCACCCCGGGATCGCGCCGCTGTCGGTGCGCTTCACGGACCTCCACCGCTTCGTGCGCGAGCTGCCCGGGTTCGAGGACGATCCGGGCCGGTCGAACGAGAAGGTGCTCGAGGCCATCCAGATGGCCTGGCTCGACGAGATCGAGTAGCTCGGCGCACGATCCCGGGCCTGCGGCGGGCGTGCTCGCTCCTTCCGCCTGCGGCGTACGAACCGAAGTACGCCTCGGCGGTCGTCGCTGCGCTGGCCCGCCTCGGCTCCGGTCTCCTGCGCCTCGACTCACGCGAGCAGATCGCGCAGCGCCCGCCGCAGCTGCCGCCCGTCGAACGGCTTCGCGAGCCACGGCGCGCCGCAGGTGGAGAGCAGGTCGCCTGCGGCCGGAGAGACGCCACCCGTGACGAGCAGGACGCGCCGCGCGAGGTCGGGCTCCTCCCGCCGGAGCGCGTCGAGGAACTCGAGGCCGTTCGGCCCCTCCATCGTCACGTCGCAGACGACCGCGTCGTAGCGGTCCGCCGCGATGCGGGCGAGCGCGTCCGCGGCGCCGCACGCGGCGTCGACGACGAAGTCGGTCGCGAGCTGCCGGCGGACCGACGCGGCGACGAGCGGCTCGTCGTCCACCACGAGCAGTCTCCGGCGCTCCCGCCCGTCGCGCGGCTCCCGCCGGACCGCGCGCGCGGTCTCCCCCGGCCCGGCCGCCGGGAGCAGCACGCGGAACCTCGTTCCGCGCCCCACCTCGCTCGTGACGTCGAGCGTGCCGCCGAACGCCGAGACGATGTTGTGGCAGACCCAGAGCCCGAGACCGGTCCCGATGCCCGCGGGCTTGGTCGTGAAGAACGGGTCGAAGATCCGGGAGAGGTTCTCCGGCGGGATGCCGGCGCCGGTGTCGGAGACGCAGATGGCCACCTTGCCGTCCCGCCCGAGCGCGGCGGAGAGCCGGATCACGTGGTCCTCCGGGTGTCCCTCCGGGATCGCGTGCGCCGCGTTCACGATGAGGTTCACGAACACCTGCCCGAGGCGCCCCTCGCTCCCGCGCACCGGCGGGACGTCCGCCACGTCCCACACGAGCCGCGCGCGCGGGCGCACGTCGTTCGAGGCGAGGTTCGCGGCGTTCTCGAGGAGCTTGCGCACGTCCACCGGGCCGCCCGCCGAATCGTCGGCGCGCGCCATCGTCCGCAGGTCGCGCACGATGACGCGCATCCGCTCGGCGCCCTCGAGCGCGTCGTCGAGCGCGTGGCTCGCCTCGTCCCAGCCGTCCGCGTCCGGCGGCGCGCCACGCAGCATCCGCAGCCCGTCGGCGACGAGCTCGACGTTCGAGAGGACGAAGGTGAGCGGGTTGTTGAGCTCGTGCGCGACGCCCGCGGCGAGCGTGCCGATCGCGGCGAGCCGCTGCGCGCGCGCGAGCCGCTCCTGCGCCTGCGTGCGCTCGGTCAGGTCGCGGCCGATCGCGACGCGCACGGGCCGGCCCCCCATGTCGATCGAGATGGCCCGGAACTCCGCCGTGACGAGGCTGCCGTCCCGCGCGCGGAGCCGCAGCTGCCACGGAGGCATCGGCGCGTCGCCGATCAGGTACGGCGCGATCGCCTCCCCGTCGGCGGGGTGGAGCCAGTCGAGCGCGCTCGAGCCCTCGACCTCCTCGGGCGAGAGCTGCAGGACCGCGCGCATCGCCGGGTTCGCGTAGGAGATGCGCCCTCGCTCGTGGATGACGACGAGGTCCGGGACGCTCTCCACGAGCCGCCGGAACGAGACGTCGCTGCGCTGCGCCGCCTCGAGCGCCGCGCGCAGGGATCGCTCCGCCGCGCGCTGATCGGTCACGTCGAGCATCGCGCCGGCGAGCCCGATCGGCGCGCCGGCGAGGGCGCCGTCGTGGAGGAGCGCCTTGTGGAAGACGACGTCCCGGCGCGTCCCGTCCGGCCACTCGACGCGGGTCTCGTAGATCTGGGGAACGCCCGAGCGGAGGAGGGCGTCGTCCGCGGCGCGGTACACCTCGGCGAGGTCGCGCGGCGCGATGTCGAAGACGGTCCGGCCGAGCAGCCGCTCGCGCGGGATCCCGAGGTAGCGCTCGAACGCGGCATTGAACCCGAGGTACGCGCCGGCCCCGTCCTTGAAGAAGATGGGCGCCGGGATCGCGTCGAGCACCGCCTGGAGTCGGAGGGCCTCGCCCGCCCCATCCGCGGCCGCGTCGCCGCCTCGCGCCGCTACGAGGAGGAGCGCCCCCTCCGCCTCGCTCGCGCCGAGCCGCACGATGCGCGTCGCGCCGCCCCGGTGCGCGCAGGCGAGCGGGATCGCGTCGTCGCACCGCGCCTCGGCGACGCGCCGGAGCGCCTCGAGCGCGACCGCGAGCGCCGGCCCCGGGAAGAGCGGCGCGGGACGGCCGAGCACCTCTGCGCGCGGCCAGCCGAAGGCGCGCTCAGCAGCCGTGTTCCAGGCGACGACCTCGCCCGCGCTGGAGAGCGCGAACGCGGGGACCGGGAGGGCGGAGAACAGGGACGACGGATCCGCGACGCATTCCAACCGATGCTCCGTCCTCCCCCGGTGGCATCCTACCGCGACGCCCTAACTTGCCGTAAGGGACCCCGCGCCCGCGGCGCGCCGCGTCTCGTCTCGTCCGATCAGCCCGCCCACTTCAGGATCGAGTGGGCGATCCGGGGGAGGGGGACGACCTCGTCGACGCCGCCGCGCCCGATCGCCTCCTTCGGCATCCCGAACACGACGCAGCTGGCCTCATCCTGCGCGATCGTGTGCGCGCCGGCCGCGTGCATCTCGGCGAGCCCGTCCGCGCCGTCGTCCCCCATCCCGGTGAGGATGGCGCCGACCGCGTTCGGCCCCGCCGCCTGCGCCGCGGAGCGAAAGAGGACGTTGACGCTCGGCCGGTGGAGCGAGACGGGCGGGCCGTCCACGACGTCCACGAAGTAGAGCGCGCCGGAGCGGCGGACGACGAGGTGCCGGTTGCCGGGCGCGACGAGCGCGCGGCCCGAGACGAGGCGATCGTTCGTCTCCGCCTCCTTCACCTCGATGCGGCAGGTCGCGTCGAGGCGGCGGGCGAACTGAGCCGTGAACACCTCCGGCATGTGCTGGACGATCGCGATCCCCGGCGCGTCGGGCGGCATCGCCTCGAGCAGCTCGCGCAGGGCCTCCGTCCCGCCCGTCGAGGCGCCCACTACCACCACCTTGTGCGTCGTCTCGCGGATGACCCGCGTCTTTCTCGGCAGCACCGCGTCGGCGCCGAGCTTCGGCACGATCGGCACCCGCGGGGCGCGCGCGCGGACGCGGGCCTCCGAGGCGGCGCGGACGACATGGACGATCCGGCGCGCCGAGTCCTCGAGGAAGCCCTTCACGCCGAGGCGCGGCTTCGCCACGACGTCCACCGCCCCCTCCTCGAGGGCGTGCAGGGCGACCTCGGTGCCGGGGCCCGCGAGGCCCGAGCAGACGACCACGGGCAGCGGCTGCTCCGCCATGAGCTTCTGGAGGAACGTGAGCCCGTCCATCCGCGGCATCTCGATGTCGAGCACGACGACGTCGGGGCGCTCGCGCCTCATCTTCTCCATCGCGATGAGCGGATCGCTCGCGGTCGCGACGAGCATCCCCGCGTGGCCCAGGATGAGCGAGAGCGCCTGGCGCACCACCGCGGAGTCGTCGACGACGAGGACGCGCAGGGCCATGGCGCTCAGGGGCCCGCGCCGCGTGGCATGGGCTGGTAGACGGTCGGGAGGACCGGGCGGGCCTTCGTCGTGAAGCCGCCCAGGCTCTCGGCATGACCGAGGAACAGGTAGCCGCGCGGGTCGAGACGATCGACGAGCCGCTCGACCACGCCGATCTTGGCCTGCCGGTCGAAGTAGATGAGGACGTTGCGGCAGAAGACGAGGTCGAACGGGGGGCCGGCGGGCCAGGAGTCGCCGACGAGGTTCACGCGGGCGAAGCGGACGATCGCGCGGATCTCCGCGCCCGCCTTCATGAGCCCCTCCTGCTCCCCGAACCCCTTCAGCATGAAGCTCTTGAGGTGGTCGTCCGGGATCTCCTCGGCCTTTTCGATCGCCCACAGGCCGGCGGCGGCGCGGTCGAGGACCTTCGTCGAGAGGTCGGTCGCGAGCACCTCGAGCTCCCAGCCCGCCGGGAACGCGGTGAGGAGGACCATCGCGAGCGTGTAGGGCTCCTCGCCGGTCGAGCACGCGGCGCTCCAGACGCGGATGCGCCGCGCGCGCCGCCCGGCGTCCGCCTCGTCGCGCCACGCCGGGAAGACGCTCTCGGCGAGGAACTCGAAGTGGCGCGGCTCGCGGAAGAAGTGCGTCTCGTTGGTGCAGATGCAGTCGAGCATCCGGATCCGCTCGGCCTCGTCCTCGGTGACGCGCTCGTAGTAGTCGCCATACGACTCGAGCGCGAGCTCGCGCAGGCGCTTCGCGAGCCGTCCGACGAGGAGGGCCTTCTTCACCGGCGCGAGCCAGATCCCCGCCTCCCGATGGATGAGTCCCTGGAAGCGCAGGAAGTCGCGGTCCGACACGGCGAGCGCGGTGGGGATCCCCGGCACCGCCGCCGCCCGCTTCCTCTCGCCCCCGCCCGCCGCGTTATCCACTCGCACCTCAGGAACGGGCCGCCTGCTCCTGGGCGGATTCGGGCGCCACAGGCGGCTCCGTCGGGAAGGCCTCCGGTGCGGCCGCCGCCTCGCGCGCGAACTCCTTCTCGTCCGCGGAGATGACGCGGTCGAGGTCGAGCAGGAGCACGAAGCGCTTGCCGATCTTCCCGACGCCGACGAGGAAGTCCACGCGCACCTGCGTGCCGAACGCGGGCGTCGGCTCGATGTCGTTCGGTCCGAGCTCGATCACCTCCTGGACCGAGTCGGCCATCACGCCGACCACCGTCGCCGCACCCTCGAGCTGCGCCTCGACGATGAGGATGCAGGTGAGGCGGGTCGGCTCGGTCTCGCCGAGGCCGAACTTCGCCGCGAGATCGAGGACCGGCACCACCTGCCCGCGCAGGTTGATGACGCCGCGCACCGAGCGCGGCGTGGCGGGGACGCGCGTCGTCTGCTCGTACTGGAGGATCTCCTTCACCTTGAGGATCCCCACCGCGTACTCGGTTTCGCGCAGCGAGAACGAGAGGTACTGCACGCGGCCTGCGTCGTTCGTCTCTCCCATCACGTCCTCCGTCGCGGCCTACGCGGCCGCGGCCTCCCGGGCGGCCGCGCGCCGCAGGGTCTCGCGGAGCAGGCCGGCCACGTCCAGGATGAGCGCCACGCGGCCGTTGCCGAGGATGGACGACCCGGCGACGCCGGGGATCCCCTTGAACATCACGCCGAGCGGCTTGATCACGGTCGAGCTCTCGCCGTGGAGCTCGTCCACGACGACGCCGGCCGTCTGCGTCCCGTGCTGGACCACGACCACGTTCTCGCGGGCCGGTCGGGTGCCGTCGAGCCCGAAGTGCTCGCGCAGCCGTAGGTACGGCAGCGGCTTGTCGCGCAGGTTCACGACCCCGCACTCCGTCGGCGCGGCCGTGTGCGCGGCCGGCAGCTCGAGGCACTCGACCACCGCGTCGAGCGGCAGGATGTAGACCTCGTCGCCGATCCCGACCTTGAACCCCTGGATGATCGCGAGCGTGAGCGGGACGCGGATCGTGACCGAGGCGCCGCGCCCGCGCTCGCTCTCGATCGCGACCGAGCCCCGCAGCGCCTCGACGTTGCGGCGCACGACGTCCATGCCGACGCCGCGGCCGGAGAGCTCCGTCACCCGCTCGGCCGTCGAGAACCCGGGCTCGAGCACGATCCGGGCGAGCTCCTCGTCGTCGAGGCGCGCGCCGTCGGCGGCGAGCCCCATCGCGACCGCCTTCTCGGCGATCCGCTTGCGATCGAGGCCCGCGCCGTCGTCCACCACCTGGATCACCATCGAGCCCGCCTCGTGGTACGCGCGCAGCACGAGCGTGCCGGTCGGGTCCTTTCCTGCGGCGCGGCGGACCTCCGGCGACTCGATCCCGTGGTCGAGGGCGTTTCGCACCATGTGCATGAGCGGGTCGCGCACGTACTCGACGACGGCGGTGTCCACCTCGACGTCCTCCCCCTCGACGACGAGCCGCGCCTGCTTGGACTGCGAGGTCGCCACGTCGCGGACGGTGCGGACGTGCTGGTGGAAGCTCGGCCCGATCGGGACCATGCGGGCCTTCATGATGAGCTCCTGCAGGTCGAGGTAGAGGCGGTCCGTCTCGCGGTGCGCCTCCAGGATCTCGGCGTGCGAGGCGGCCCCGCGCTCCAGCATCTCGCCGAGCCGACCGCGCGCGATCGCGATCTCGCCGGACAGGTCGAGCATGCGGTCGAGCTTCGTCACGTCCACGCGAAGCGAGCGGCCGCCGCCGGCCGGTGGCTGCGGGGTCGGCGCCTCGCCGCCGTCCCCACCTCCGGACCCCGGAGGCGGCGAGGGCGGAGCGCCCGGCGCCCACGCCCTGGCCTCCGGCGCGGCGGCGGCCGCCGCCTCCGCGAGGCGCACGCGAAACGCGGTGACGACGTCGGAGCCGGCTTGAGCGCCGCCCGCGGCGGAGGACACGGCGCCGCGCAGCACGTCCACCGAGTGCAGGAGGAGCGTCACGAGGACGTCGGTCACGGGGAGCGTCTTCTTGCGCAGCCGCTCGAGCACGCTCTCGAGGTCGTGCGAGAGGTCGCGGACCGTGTCGAAGGCGACGAGGCCGGCGGCGCCCTTCACCGTGTGCGCGTCGCGGAAGAGCCCGTGCAGCAGCTCGTCGTCGTCGGGCCGGGACTCGAGCGCGACGAGCGCCTGCTCCATGTGGACGAACGTCTCCTCCGCCTCCTCGAGGAAGGTCTGCAGCAGCGCCTCGCGGTCGATCTCGAGCTCGTCCATGTCCCCTCCGTCAGAGCTGACGTACCCAGGCGGTCCCCTCGTCCGCGAAGAACACGAGCTTGCGCCCGCGGCTCCCGCAGACGTCCTTGTCGAGGACCGGGATGCGCGCCTCCTCGAGCAGCCGCAGCGCGAGGATCGCGTTCTCCTCGCCGAGCCGGCGCCCGCGCGGTATCGCGGCGATCACGCTCGCGCCCCCGAACACCTTCGCGACGAGCGCGCCGCGTGACGCGCCGGCGCGCAGCACCGCGTCGACGAGCTGCGGGACCGCGACGGTGCCGAAGCGGGGCGACTTCTCGCGATCGACGTGCAGCGGCAGGAGGAAGTGGTTCATCCCCCCGACCTTCGCGACGGGGTCGTAGAGGCAGACCGCGACGCACGAGCCGAGCACGGTCGTGATGGCGGTCGGCGTCTGCGCCGCGTAGAGGTGCCCCGCGTGCAGGTAGACCTGGGCGCGATCGCCCACGTCGGGCGAGCGCACCGCGAGCGGCGGTTCTGCCGGAAACCGGGTCACGGCTCCCTAGGCGGGCACCGCGTGCTCGCGCTCGCCGCGCAGGTGCAGCGCCACGCCGGCGTGCGTCGAGAGGAGCTCGAAGAGGGCCTGGTCCGTCTCCCCGAGCACGGGCTTGTGCCCGAGCAGCCGGAACACGGCGATGACGCCGGCGACGCGGGCGCCGACCCGCAGCGGGATGCAGGCGGTGAGGTCCTCCTCGCCGGCGGCCGGCGGTCCCTCCCGCCCGGCGACGTAGAGCGTGCCGGAGGTGGCGCGACCGAAGGCGCCGCGCCCGGCGGGCACCTCGCGCCACGGCTCCGGGTCGATCCCGAACGACTGGAGGAGGACGAGCCGGTCGCCCCGGCGCTCGAAGATCGCGAGCTCCTCGGACCCGACGACGTTGATGACGATCTCCTGGACCGCCGCGAGCGTCTCGGCGCGGGAGAGCCCGGCGTGGATCCGCTCGAGCGCGACGTAGAGCTGGGCGAGCTCGGTGCTCTTCTCCTGGATCGCGACGTACTCGTCGCAGACCCGCTGGTTCTCCGCCTCGATCTCGGCGAGCCGGGAGCGCAGCCGCTCGCGCTCCTCGTTCGCGTGCGCGACGGCCTCGCGCGCGAGGGCGAGCTCGGCCCCGAGCCGCTTCTTCTCGAGGTCCACCGGTTCGTGCGCGTGCGGAGACGCCGCGAGCGCCGGCGCCGCGCCCGGGACCGGGGTCTGGGCGGACGCCGCGGCATCCGGCGCGTGCGCGCCGAGGGTGCGCCCTTCCGCGGCGAGCCGCTCGCGCTCCGTGCGCAGCGACGCGACGAGCTCGCGCAGCTTCTCGTTCACCTTCTGCAGGTCGCGCCCGTGGCGCTCGCCCGAAGCGGCGCTCTCCGCGGCGGGTTTGCGGGTGTCCGACATGGCTTCTCCGCTACTGGCCGAGGCAGCTGCGCACCTTCGCGAGCAGCTCGAGGCCGTTGATGGGCTTCGTGACGTAGTCGTTGCAGCCGCTCGCGTAGCCCGACTCCACGCTCGCCAGCTCGCCGCGCGTCGTCACCATGATGACCGGGATCGCCTTCGTGCCGTCCTGCTCGCGCAGCCGCCGGCAGGCCTCGAAGCCGTCCATCCGAGGCATCACGACGTCCATCAGGATGAGGTCCGGCTTCTCGGAGACCGCCTTCTCGACGCCCTCCTGGCCGTCGCGGGCCGTCACGACCTCGTACTCGTTCTTCGAGAGGATCATTCGCTCCATCAGGAGCACCGTGGACGAGTCGTCCACGAGCAGGATCTTCTTCCGGTCCATGGGGGGCCTCCGCCGTCGACCCGCTCGGTGCAAGTCGGGCGCCACCCACTCTGCGGGAAAACCGGCTGTCGTCAAGGGTATGGGAGCAGCACGTCGCAGGGTCGGGGAGTACCCGGGGTCCGACCTGGCGCGGCGCCGGTCCACGGAGACCCGGTGTCGGCCGGCGGACGGCGGAGCGCGGCCCGGACCGGGCCGCCTTGCCAACACCGCGGAAGCGCAGGTGCGCCGCCCGGCGCGCGCGGTGCTCGGCGCAGCCTCGATGATCGTCCTCCTCCTCGCCGCCGTGCTCGCCGCCTCGCCCTCCACCGCCGCCGTCCCGCCGCGCACCGACGCCGCGGCCGAGGCGCTCCGCGCCGCCGAGCGCGACGCGCTGCGGGCCCTCGCCTCGGTCGCCCTGGGAGAGCCGGGGATCCTCGAGGTGCAGGATGCCGCCGCGCGCGTCGCGGAACGCGCGGTCGTCGCCGCCGGCGGGTTCGCCCGCCGCGCCCGGCTCGCCGCGCTGTTGCCGCGGGTCACCGCCGAGTACCAGCGGGACGAGCGGAGCTATCGCGTCGTCGGCCTGCAGGCGGCCGGCGAGGTGGACTACCGCCGCCTCGCGCCCGACTCGGCCCTCGTCTTCCGCGCGACCTGGGAA
>WNGA01015405.1_pt1 | contig 19751 bp, 18 predicted proteins | sample 5400061 | NCBI WGS metagenome assembly WNGA01 (sample SAMN13153366, study PRJNA577476) | soil metagenome | isolation source: 100 cm soil or saprolite under grassland replicate 2 | place: USA:California | collected 2016-06-15
ATCAGCGGGGAGACACTTCGAACCTCGCGCGCTCCCACTTCAACCTGGGCGCGGTCGCCTTGCAGCTCGGCCGCCCCGCCGATGCGCGCGTCCGTTTCCGCGAGAGCCTGGCGCTGGCCGACGAGGCGGGGGACAAGGAGGATCTGGCCTGGTGCCTGGAAGGCGTCGCGGCGCTCGCTGGCGCGGCCGGGCGCGGGGAGGACGCCGCCCTTCTCCTGGGTGCCGCCGGGTCGCTGCTCGAGGCCATGGAGGCCGATTTCAAGCCCTTCGAGCGCAAGCTGCACGACGCGACCGAGGCGCGGGTCCAGAGCCTCTGCGACGGGGAGGCGTTCAACGCGGCTGCGAGCAGGGGAGCGGCGATGCCGCTCGACGAGGTGCTCTCCTGCGCCCGGCTCGAGCTCGACGAGGCCTGATTCCCGCTGCAACGGAATTGCAACGCCGTGGAGCCACACTGGCGACGAAATGGCAATGCGCTCACAAGACGGGCAGCCCGCGGACGGCGCCATAGCCGAGACGAGGGCCGCCTTCGTCTCGGCGCTCGAGAGCGGCGACGCGACCGCCGCGTCGACTCTCTACACCTCTGACGCTCGGCTCATGCCACCGTCGGTCGAGCCGCTCCAGGGTCGCGAGGCGATCGAGGCGTACTGGCAGGCCGGGCTCGATTCCGGGGTCTCGACCGTCGAGCTCGAGACCCTGATGCTCGAGCAGCACGACCGGCTTGCGTACGAGATCGGCCGCTATGCGCTGCACCTCGAACCCTCCGAGGGCGGGACGCTCGTCGAGCGCGGCAAGTACGTCCTCGTCCACCGCCGGCAGGAGGACGGTTCCTGGGGCCGCGCCGTGGAGATGTTCAGCCCCGACGCGCCGCCGAGAGGCCGCTGAGGACGCGCATGAAGGGGAGAGCGCTCACGGGGATGATCGCCGCCGGTCTCGCGGCCGTCGCCTGCGCGATCGCTGCGGCACCTGCGGACGCGGCCAAGAAGCTCGTCTACCGCGACCCGGCGAGCTACAAGGGCGTCACCAGGGCACCGAAGACGAAGGCGCCGCCGAAGCCGCCCATGGTGCAGCTTTCCACGACAGGCCAGTTTCCGGATGTGCTGGTGGACGAGGCCGGAACCGCACACATCGTCTGGAACGAGCCGCGCGGCGACCAGGCCGACGCCGCCATGTACTGCCGGCTGAAGCGTGGAGCGAAGACCTGCGACGTCCTGCGGACACTGCTGTGGAACAAGAGCTACGGCCCGGGCGACGGTCCCCAGTTCAACAACGACTACTTCGGCCCGAAGATCGTCCGCGTCGGCGACCAGCTCGTCGTCCTGAGCAGGCGCTATCCGACGAGCCCGTCGGTTGTCGTCGCCTGGACGTCCCTGGACGGGGGAAATAGCTGGTCCACACCCGAGCACGTGGGGACGATCAACCTCGGCCAGCTCGTCGTCCTCGGGCCCGAGACCGACCCGACCATCCTGAACCTGAGCATCAGTCCCGGTGGGTGCAAGTTCGTCGAGGGTGCGAGCGCAGCCTGTCTCCAGGCCTACAAGTCCGGGGAGTTCTCCGCCGAGACGGAACCGCTCGGAACGGGGGAAGAGAACTACTACCCGTCCCTGACGCTGGACCGCGGGCGTCCGCTCGCGAGCTTCAACTCTCTGAGCTACTACACCGTCCTCCGGCGCTGGACGGGGGTGGGCTCGCCGCTCGACCGGTCGAGGTGGACGAAGCCGACGAAGATTCTCCACTCCATCGAGCCTCAGGTTGCCGGCGGCCCCAGCGGTGCGTGGCTGCTCGACCGGAATGCCGACACCGGCTCAGTGCGTATCCGCCGAGTGACGTCCGCGTCCGGTGGTATCGACCCGGCCCCGCCCACAAGGCTCTCTGCCGACGGCGACAACAGCATGCTGCGGCTGACGGTCGACCCCTCGGACGGTCTCCACTCCCTCTGGACGAGGCGTGACTACGGCAGCGACGGGACGGAAGGCGTCTATCTCGCCGAGTCGGGCGCTGGTGCGCTCGAGCCGGCGACCAAGCTCGTGGGAGGGAACTCGAACGGGCAGACGGCGGTCGGGGCTGCACTCGACGGAGGAGGGTTCGCGCTCTTCAACCGCACCGGCGGTCTCAGCAACCCGGGGAAGATCACGGCCGCGGCGTACGGACCGCTCGGGCCGACGGGCAAGAAGGGGATCTCGGGCGTCCCCGGCGGCGGGAACAAGTCGTGCGGGCTGATCTCGTTCGGCCAGTTCGACCTCAAGGCGGCCGCCGGCTGCTTCCTCTTCGGCACCGGCGCCAACTCGCGCGTTGCGGTCACCGGCGGCGAGGTTCGTGTCAACGGCCTTCGGATCGTTCCCGACGCCGGCGTGAAGATCATCCTCGACCCGAAGGACCTCCAGATCGACACGACCGGCGCGGTCCGGGTCATGGTCAGCAACGCCTCGATCGGGGACACGCGTCTACCTCAAGGGGACCGGCGTTCGGATCCCGATCGACGTCAAGCTGCCCGCGGGCTTCGGCGGCTTCACCGGACATGCGGAGCTGTTCGCGGACAACTCCGGCCTGAGGCTCGACTCCCTGCACATCCACATCGGGCCCGTCCCGCTCGGCGCGCTCGTCATCAGGTCGATCGACATCGACTACTCGGGCCTGCAGGACCGCTGGGTCGGCGACGGCGAGCTGACGGTGCCGCCCGGAGGGACCCTGCGTGCCCGCGTCGAGTTCCTCATGGGGGAGCTCGATTCGGCGCTGATCGAGCTCACTCCGAACCCGCCCATCACGATCGGCCCGTTCGTCTATCTCCTCCAGGTGCGGGGCGGCTTCCGCGTCGATCCGGTGCAGATCAAGGCCGGCGCCTCACTCGGCGCGGGCGCCGCCATCCAGGGCAAGGCGCCCGTGAAGGTGAACGGGGACTTCACGATGACCTTCCCCAAGGGGGCGCCGGGTGACTTCCACCTCGACGGGACCGTCGAGCTGTTCCTCTTCCAGATCGGTTCGGGCTACCTCGACTTCAAGACGAACGGCTACGCCACCTTCGGCGGACACACCGGTTTCTCGGCGATGGTGCTTGGCACGGGCTTCAACCTCAACGCGGATCTCGCCGGCTTCGTGGACGCGCGCAGCGGCAGGTTCGGAGCCAGGCTCGACGGGAGCGCGGAGGTTTGCATGTGGTTCGGCGTCCCGCTCTGCACCGAGGCCGGGATCAAGACCGCGCTCTCGGACGTCGGGATCGCCCTGTGCGGTGAGTTCACGGTGCCATTCGTCGGCAAGAAGACCGGTGGGATTCGGTACCCGTGGAAGGACTTCAACCCGATCTACCTCCAGAACCCGGTTCTCTTCATCGCCCAACTGGTCAGGCACGTTCGGACTCCCTGCAACACGGATGGCTACTACCTTGCGCCTCCGAGCCGCGCGCCGGCTCCGTTCCGCGCCTCCAGCACTCAGGTCTCGGTTCGCTCGGGGCTGCCCAGCGCGACGATCCTGGTCGAAGGGAAGGGCGGCAGGCCTGACGTGACGGTGACGGGGCCCGGCGGGGTCACGATCAACACCTCGACGCGAAAGGGCGGCTACGTCACGGGCATGAACGGCATCGCGGCGGAATACGTCGTGCTGGACAAGCCTCGGGGCGGCACGTACACGATCACGCCGAACGCCGGCTCGAAGCCGATCAAGGACGTATTGCTCTCGGACGGGTACAAGGAGGCGAAGGTCAGCGCCAAGCTCGGGCGAAAGGGCTCGAAACGGACGATCGCCTACCGGATCTCCAACCTCGGCCACGGCCAGTCGGTGACCTTCGCGGAGCGGGGCGCCTTCGGCACCCGCCTCATCAAGACTGTCGAGAGCTCGAGCGGAAGGGTCCGCTTCAAGCCGGCCGAGGGCAAGGGCGGTCGGCGGACCGTGCTCGCGTTCGTCGAGCAGCGCGGGTTCGCGACCGACACCAAGGAGATCGGCCACTACCGGGCCCCAGGCCCCTCCAAGCCCGGTCCGGTGCGAAAGCTCGCGGCGAAGCGCAAGGGCACGAACCTGACGGTGCGCTGGAAGCCCGCGCGCCGGGCCGCGACCTACGTTGTCAAAGTGAAGGGCTCGAAGGGCACCCGGCTCGGCAGCTTCCTGCAGGCGAAGACACGCCGGGTGCGCTTCAAGGCCATCCGAAGAGACGAGCGGTTCAAGGTGACAGTGCAGGCGTTCTCGAAGTCGTTCCGCGCCGGCCCGATCCGCAAGGTCGTCATCCGCGCCGGCTAAGGCGTGACGCCCGACTATCGTCCACAGAGGTGTCTCGGTCGGCGCAGCCCGTGGCCTCTTCGCCTGCCTCCGCGGGCGAGCAGGCCGAACAGCGTGAGAAGCTCAGCGACGAGCTCGAGCGCTGGCTGACCGGCGAGGGCGACAAGACGCTCGGCGGCCTCATCGGCGTCTTCGCGGAGAGGAGCTTCGCCGTCGTCTTCGTGCTGCTCCTCGGCGTGCCGGCGCTCCCGCTGCCGACCGGTGGCGCCACGCACGTGTTCGAGATCATTGCCGTCCTGGTCGCCTTTCAGCTGATCGCGGGTCGCGACGAGATCTGGCTGCCGAGGCGCTGGTGCAAGGTCGAGCTTGTGGGCGAGAAGCGCACGCGCTTCATCGCGGCGCTGACGAGGCTGATTCGCCGGCTCGAGCGCCTGTCTCGGCCCCGGCTGGCGTTCCTGTTCGATCGCCGCGTGACCAACGCGCTCTTCGGTCTGCTCGTGATCGGCGGGTCGGTTGCCGCCTTCCTCGCCCCTCCCTTCACGGGACTTGACACGCTACCCGCGCTTGGCGTCGTGCTCCTCTCGCTGAGCGTCCTGCTCAAGGACGTCGCGATCACGCTGGCGGCGCTCGTCGTCGGCGCGACCGGCGTTGCGCTGGAGGTGATCCTCGGCGCGGCGGCGATCCGCGGCATTTGGGGAATCTTCTAGCCCGCCAGAGCCGTAAGGTTGGGCGGACGTGGCGAGGATCGAAGACTACGCGCTGATCGGCGACCTGCAGACGGCGGCGCTCGTGAGCCGCGAAGGGTCGATCGACTGGTGCTGCTTTCCTCGGTTCGACTCCAGCGCCTGCTTCGCCGCACTGCTCAGCGAGCCCGAGCACGGCCGGTGGCTGCTGGCCCCGGCGAACGAGGTCCGGAGATCGTGGCGTCGCTACCGCCACGACACGCTGATCCTCGAATCCGTATTCGAGACGGACGAGGGCAGCGTGCGCGCGATCGACTTCATGCCGCCGCGCGGCAAGGCCCCCGACATCATCCGGATCGTAGAGGGGCTCGACGGCGAGGTGCCGATGCGCTGCGAGCTCGTGATCCGGTTCGACTTCGGCCACATCGTGCCGTGGGTGCGCCGGGTCGATAAGGCCCTTGTCGGCGTCGCCGGGCCCGACGCGCTGTCCTTCCGCACGCCCGTCGAGCTGCGCGGCGAGAACATGACCACCGTCGCCGACTTCATGCTCGAGCAGGGCGAGCGGATCCCGTTCGCGCTGACCTGGTTTCCGTCCCACGAGAACGTGCCCGAGGAGATCGATCCCGAGCAGGCGCTAACCGACACAGAGGACTACTGGCTGGACTGGGCCGGTCGGAGCGCGCACGACGGCGACTACCACGACGAGATCCACCAGTCGCTGCTGGTGCTCAAGGCGCTCACGTATGCCCCGACGGGCGGGATCGCCGCGGCGCCGACTGCGTCGCTTCCCGAGTTGCTCGGCGGCGTCCGCAACTGGGACTACCGCTTCTGCTGGCTCCGTGACGCGTCGCTGACCCTGCTCGCGATGCTGAATGCCGGCTACCGCGAAGAGGCGCAGGACTGGCGGAATTGGCTCCTGCGTGCCATCGCCGGGGATCCGGCGGACATCCAGATCATGTACGGCTTGGCCGGCGAACGACGGCTCGACGAGCGCAACCTCGAGTGGCTCCCCGGCTACGAGCAGTCGGCGCCCGTACGGATCGGCAACGCCGCATCGGAGCAGCTCCAGCTCGACGTCTACGGCGAGGTACTCGACGCCGCCTACCAGACCCGCGTCCACGGAGCTCGACCCGACGAGCACGCGTGGGCGCTGATCAACGTGCTGCTCCGCTGGCTCGAGGACGGCTGGCGCCAGAAGGACGCCGGGATCTGGGAAGTGCGCGGGCCGACCCGACACTTCACGCACTCGAAGGTGATGGCCTGGGTCGCCTTCGATCGCGCAGTCCGCTTCTGTGAGGAGTTCGGCCGCGACGGACCGGTCGACCGGTGGCGGGCGGTCCGCGACGAGATCCGCGCTCAGGTACTCGATCGAGCGTGGAGCAACGAGAAGCAGGCCTTCACCCAATCGTTCGAATCAGACGAGCTCGATGCGAGCGTCCTGCAGATGCCGCTCGTCGGATTCCTGCCCGCAACCGACGAGCGCATCGTCAAGTCCGTGGAAGCCATTCGCCGCGAGTTGACGGTCGACGGGCTCGTCCTGCGCTACCGCACCCGGCACGACAGCGCTGTCGACGGGCTGCCCCACGGAGAAGGCGTGTTTCTGCCGTGCTCGTTCTGGCTCGCGGACGTGCTCGCGCTCCAGGGGAAGGTCGACGAGGCGAGGGAGCTGTTCGAGCGACTGCTCGACCTTCGAAACGACGTCGGCCTCCTCTCGGAGGAATACGATCCGGTTTCAGGCCGCCTGCTTGGAAACTTCCCCCAGGCCTTCACACACCTCGCGCTCGTCAACACGGCGCTCGTCCTCAGCGAGGGCCGCGGCATGCGGCATGCGCCCGAGAAGGGTACTCGCCCGGACGGCTAGGGACCGGTTGCGGGCGATCCCAGCTCGTCGGTAGCGCTCGGCGTCCGCAAGCAGATCCTGCTGGCGCAGTCTGGCCAGCTCGTGATTCAACGGGACGAACATGATCCGTACCTCCTCTGTCGTTACCGTTCGCAAAGGAGTCGGAGCCAACCTCGGGGCTTCGACATCGGATGTCGAGAACGCGTGGACGGCTTCGACCAGTCGGTGAAGGCACAGACCGACCGAAAGGAGCGACGCGTGAAGTACATCGCGCTTATCCACAACAACCCCGCCGCGTGGGAGGCCCTGTCGCAAGACGAGCGGGACCTGCACAACCGCGACGCGGACGTGTATCTCCGGCGGCTGACCGAGTCCGGGGAGCTGGCCGGGGGGGCCGTCGTGCTCGCTCACCCGTCGAATGCCAAGACCGTGCGGGTGCGAAACGGCGTCCCGGCCGTCACGGACGGCCCGTTCGCGGAGGGAAAGGAAGTGCTGGCCGGGTACTACGTGCTCGAGTGCGAGAACATCGAGCGGGCGACCGAGCTGGTCGAGGAAGATCCGTCCGCCCGGCACTTCGCCGTCGAGATTCGGCCGATCATGCACATGGGAGGCACGGATCTTTGACGAAGCGCGACGACGTCGAGGGCCTGCTGCGCCGGCTCGCGCCGCAGGTCCTCGGCGCACTCGTACGCCGGTACGGCATGTTCGACCTGTGCGAGGACGCGGTGCAGGAAGCGCTCCTCGCCGCCGCCCTCCAGTGGCCCGAGCAGGGTGTTCCCGAGAGCCCCCGTGGCTGGCTGATCACTGTCGCGTCACGCCGGCTGGTGGACGAGCTTCGCAGCGATCGAGCACGCCAACGCCGTGAAGAGACCGCCGCGGGACAGATACCGCCCGATGAGCTCCTCGCGCCGGCTTCCGACGCCGAGCACCCGCCGGAGGAGGACGACACCCTCACCTTGCTCTTCGTTTGCGCTCATCCCGCTCTCTCGCCTGCCTCGCAAGTCGCGCTCACTCTGCGCGCGGTCGGAGGCCTTTCGACGGCGGAGATCGCGCGTGCGTTTCTCGTCCCCGAGGCGACGATCGCGCAGCGGATCAGCCGCGGCAAGCAGCGCATCAAGGCCAGCGGCGCCGCATTCGACCTGCCCGCTGAGCCGGAGCGATCCGACCGGCTGCGCGTCGTTCTGCACGTCCTGTACCTGATCTTCAACGAGGGCTACACGGCGACTTCCGGTCCGGACCTGCAGCGGAGAGAGCTGACTGCGGAAGCCATCCGCCTCACCCGCGAGGTGCGGCGACTCCTACCGGAGGACGGCGAGGTAGCCGGCCTGCTGGCGCTGATGCTGCTGACCGAGGCCAGGCGTGCGGCACGCAGCCGTCCGGATGGGAGCCTGGTTCCGCTGCTCGAGCAAGACCGAGGTCGGTGGGACCAGGACTTGATTCAGGAGGGCCTCGCTCTCGTCACGGATTCTCTCTCCCGAACGCCGGTCGGCCCCTACCAGCTCCAGGCGGCCATCGCCGCGCTCCACGCCGAGGCGGTGCGTGCCGAGGACACCGATTGGGAACAGATCCTCGCCCTGTACGAGCTTCTCGACCGCATCTCGCCGAATCCAATGGGCACGCTCAATCGCTCGGTCGCGGTCGCGATGGTGCAGGGCCCGCAGGCCGGGCTCGACCTGCTGAGCACGCTCGAGGACGAGGGAATCGCCGAGCACCACCGTTTTCACGCAGTCCGTGCGCATCTGCTCGAAATGGCCGGCGACCGCGCAGGCGCACGGGACAGCTACCTCGCCGCGGCATGGCGAACGCTGAGCATCCCGGAGCAGCGCTATCTCGAGGCCCGCGCGGGCCGGCTGCGTGACGTCACACAACGCTGACGACCGGCGCCAGCCCCATGAACGCAGCGATTCGTTCCGTCTCGGCGTCGAGCTCTGCACGTTGGGCCTTCGTCAGCCTCCGCGTCGGAGCGACTTGTAGCTCGACTCTCTTCCCGCGCTTCTTGCGTTCCCACAGGCCTGCGGCAACGCCGTCGACGAGAACGAAGCGCACGCCTGCCGGCCCTTCGTACCGGCCGCGGGGATGGGCCGCGAGCTGCTCCTTCACGGCCTCGGGGACGAGGTGCTCGCGTTCGCGAAAACCCATGACATAGACGTCGTACTCGGGAAGGAGCCGAACGGCCGACTGCAGGCTCGGGAAGGTGGTGTCGCCGGCGAGAACGTAGGCCTGGTGACCTTCCACATCGATCGCTTCCAGCTCGGCGCCGAGCGCGTCGAATAGCGCGCGTGCACGGGCGACCTGGAAGCCTCGTCCGGCGAACCACTCCTGAAAGTCAGTCGGCCGCGCCGGGCCGTAGGCACGCAGATACCGGCGGGAGACTTCGAGGAGCGCATCTTCCTCGTCCACCTCCTGCCAGCCGTCGATCCACTGATCCGGCCTGACGAAGGTGACCTTGGTTCCCTGCGGGGGTCCCTGGCATAGCTCGTCCAGGAAGAAGCCGAACCCCGAGAGCAGCCGCTGCCGCGGTTTCGGGCCGACGCGCTTTGCGACTTCCTCGGCGATCTCCTCGCGCAGTAGGCAGCGGCCGTCGAGGGCATCCCACACGGATGCTCGAACTGCCTTCACCTCGCCGTCTGTTAGCGGCGGGTGGAGCACCCCTGCCGGATCCCGCCACGCCTCCAACGCTTGCGAGCCGTCCGCCGATGTACCGGCGACGGCCCGCTTGGCCGCGTGCCACAGCGCCAGCTCGTCGGCGGGATGCAGATGGAGCGTTCCCCGCAGCGTCCAGGCCTTCACCAACGCCCGCCGTTCCCACAGAGCGTCTCGGACGCCGGCCTGCGTGATGCCGTCGACCCGAGCAGCGAGCTGGAGCTCCGCGGAAGCCTGCACCTGCCCATGGATCCCGCCGACCTCCCGGGCGACCTCGACGAGCCGATCCGCGGAGGCGCGCTCGGCGAGTGAGGAGCGGGCCAGCCGGCGCGCGCGAACCTCGTCCCAGGTCGTGGAAGTCATTGGACGGATCTTGCCGACGACCGCTAGCGGTCCGCGCAATACCTCCGTAGGTGGAGCGTACCGGGCTCGAACCGGTGACCTCCGGCTTCAGAGCCCGACGCTCATCCCTGGGCGGCGGAGACGTAGCCGGAGCGTGCCGGGCTCGAACCGGCGACCTCCGGCTTGCCAAGCCGCTAATGCTGAACGACGTTCGACGACGACCGATGACTGGTGCCGACGAATCCCGCATGGCTACGCGGAATCAGAGCGTCCGCTTCGCAGCTCATGCGGTTCTTGCTCAGTCTCAACTTCGTGTCGTTGTGGCGTTGAGATGGTGTCGAGTCGTCTTTCTCGCGACGACGCGGTGCTTCCGCTTCGCCAGGGCCTCGACGAAAGAGCCTGCCGAATCCACGCACCCCCGTAGCACGCTGCGCTTGCAGACCGCTGAAGGCCACGACGTCGCGGAAGATGTCTTCCCCCCGATTCGGGCAGTTATCTGAGGTCAGGCGGCTGCGAGCGGAGGGCGTCGTCGACGGGACTCTTCAAACCAATGTGGGTGCCGTCGGGATCGACAACGACCGCATAGCGCGAACCCCAGAACGCGTCGATGGGAGGCTGGCCCGACGACCCCCCGCGGTCGAGAAGCTCCCGGTACAGCACGTCGACCTGCTCGCGATCCTCGACACGCACGTCGAGTAGTGCACTGCCACCGGTGCCGCCGGGGTGGCCGGCGTCGAAGGCGGCGACGAATTCGCGATCGCCGGCCGGCAGGAACGCCACCGAAAGGCCGCCAGGGAGCTCAGCCGTCGCAGCCACCGGCCCCATCGGCTCAAGCGTCCAACCCAGACCCTCGTGGAAACGCGTAGTGGCCGCGAGGTCGGTGACGAACAGATTGATCTGCCACAAAGGCTTCGGATTCGCCATGCCGCTCGGGTCCAACTCAGCCGTCCTTCATTCGCCGCCTAACGCAGGATGGAGCATACGTCCGCAAGAAAATGACCGCCAAGCCTGCCGGATCTCCACCACCAGCTGCTCGACCGAGATTCAGATGCGATCCGCACTCGCCTGGACGCCAGAGGCGATCGAGATGGTGTCGAGAGGGTGTCGAGTGCGGAGCCGACGCCAACGCGGTAAGGCGAAACGCTCACTTGCGATTCTTGTCCGCAGGTGCATGCTTAGGCCTACGCGGTCGAGGGCATAAGCACGTGGCTGCAGCGGCTCGACCGCTTCGCACAGGTGGTGATAAGGACAAGAGGAGGACGATGAGCACCACTGCAAAGAAAGGTAAGCAGCAGTCGCCCAAGAGCATCGACAAGAAAGAAGGATTTACGGTCGAGGAAAAGGCCGCGATGAGAGCGCGCGCGCGAGAGTTGAAGGCGGCCGAGGATGGGGAAAGCGCGGCACGCGCCGCGCTCGCAGCGATGTCGCCACACGATCGCGCGATCGGTAAGCGGCTTCACGCGCTCATCAAGGAGAGCGCCCCGGAGCTCACGCCGAAGACCTGGTACGGGATGCCCGCGTACGCCGACAAAGACGGCAAGGTCGTCTGCTTCTTCCGCAACGCGGCGAAGTTCAAGGAGAGGTACGCGATGCTCGGCTTCAACGACAGCGCGAACCTGGACAAGGGTTCCATGTGGCCGGTCGCCTTCGCGCTCAGGAAGCTGACCAAAGCCGATGAGACGAAGATCCGCGCGCTCGTGAAGAAAGCGGTGAGCTGAGGTCGTCGAACCGAGGAGCGAGCAGTACGGCGTCGAGCAGGGCGCGAAGGCCGGCTTCGAGCAGGTCGACGCGCTGCTGCAGACGCTGGCGGTGGACGCCTGAGCGGCGAGTCTCCCTCTCAGTACACGCACCTAAGCCATCAAACCGCCCTTCGAGGCCCGCCGCCTGACGCAGTGGCAGGTTGAGCCTCGATCTGCATCCTGGGGAGCCAGTCGAGCCAGCGTGGCAGGTACCAGTTCCAACGCCCGAGCAGGACCATCGCGGCCGGCAGCAACACGGACCGGATGATGGTCGCGTCGATCAGCAAGGCGATGGCGACCCCGAAACCCATCTGCTGGAACATCACCAGCTCGCCCGCGGCGAAGCCGGCGAAGACCGCGACGATGTCCTTCGTCTCGTCGTAGCGCTCCCTGATGCGGCTGAGCAGGAAGACCTGGTAGTCCATCGAGAGCCCGAACAGGACCGAGAACAGGAACAAAGGCACCCAGGCCTCGATCGTGTCCACGTGCTTGAAGCCCAGCAGCCCGGAGGCGAAGCCGTCCTGGAAGACGAGGACGAGCAGTCCGTAGGCGGCGCCGACCGAGAGCAGGTTGAGGACGACGGCCGTCCCGGCCACGACCAGCGAGCGGAACACGACCGTGAGGAAGACCAGCGTCAGCCCGAGTACGAATGCGATCACCCACGGCGCGGGGCCGATCACCGAGTCGAAGTAGTCGATGTTCTCGGAGGTCGTGCCGCCGACGAAGACCTGCGCGTCCGTGTTCTCGAACGCAGCGGGCACGGTCGTCGAGCGGAGGTGCCGGACAGCAGCGGTGGCGGCATCACCCGAGGGATCGCCGCGCACGGGAACCGAGAGCATGGTGACCTGGCCGTTCGGCGAGCGTTGGATCTGGCCGGGCCCGAAGCGCGGATCAGACGCGAGCGTGCTGCGCAGCCGCGCGAGCGCCTGTTCGACGGCCGGCTGCCTCGCACCCTTGGCGACGACGATCTCGACCGGATCGGCCGTGGCGCCGGGGAAGAAGCGTTGCAGCGCCTCGAAGCCCTGGCGTGCCTCGAAGCGGCTGGGCAAGAGCGTGGGGCCGCTCGTGCCGATGTGCAGCCCGAAGATCGGCGAGGCACATGCAAGCAGCAACGCGACCGAGAGTCCGACCGCCAGACCCGGCCGCCGCAGCACCGTGCGGACGATCGCGCCCCAGAAGCGACCTTCGGGGTTGGCGGCTTCCACCGAACGCCGACCCACGAGCGGGATTCGGAGCGCGTTCACCCGGTCGCCGAGCACCCCCAAGAGCGCCGGCAGCAGCGTCGCGGACGCGACGACGGAGACGATCCCAACCAAGATGGCGCCGACCGCGAGGCTGCGCATGATCGAGCTGGGGACGATGAACATGCCGAACATCGCGATCACGAAGGTCGTGCCGCTGAAGAGCACGGCACGGTTCGCGGTAATCGCGGACGCCGAGATCGCGTCGAGCTTCTCGCGTCCTTTGCCTCGCTCCTCGCGGAACCGCGAGACCACGAACAGCGCGTAGTCGATTCCGAGCGCCAGCCCCATCCCGGTCAGCATGTTGATCGTGAAGATCGACAGGTTGAAGGCGTGCCCGAGCACGGCCACGAAGGAGAGCGCGACGATGATCGACGGCAGCGCGATCAGCAGCGGCACGAGCCCGGCGACGACGGTCCCGAACACGAGCAGGAGCACAATCAGAGCGGCCGGGAGACCGAACTGGAGCTCACCTGAACGAAGGTCGTCCTCAGAGAGCTGGTTGAAGTCGTGGTCGACCGTCCGCTGGCCGGTGACCGTGACCGCAAAGGCGGGGCTCGCGTCGGAGTGCTGCACCTCGCTGATGACGTCGTCGATCCCCGAGCCGGACTCGTCCGGCATGGCGAGCTGCACCATCGTCGCGTGGCGATCAGCCGAGACGAGCGAGGGATTGTCGGCTTCGAGGTAGGTGCGAACGCTCTCGACATCCTCGGCGGCGCGCACCCGGCCGGAGAGCGTGCGGACGAAGGTGCGGAACTGCGGCTCCCCGACCGTGTGGCGCTGCGAGTGGACGACGACGATGTCCGTGATCGCCGCGCTGGAGGCAGCCGGGAAGGCGGCTTCGCGCACGTCGCTCGCTCGCATGGACTGCGGGTTGTTGGTCGGGTTTCCCTCGGTGGTCAGGGCGCCGCCCAGCAGCCCCCCGATCGCGACGACCGCGACCAGGATGGCCGCGATCCAGCCGCCGATCGCCCGCCACGGATGGCTCGCGCTGGCGACTACGAGTCTCTTGAGCCAGGTGACATTCATCTTCTCCCCCGTTCTTGCTCGCCGACCAAGGCGCAGACTATCCCTCTCTTCCGAACCTGCTCATCCGCTCGCCGTGACCTCGTAGTGGGTCATCTCCTCGATGTCGTTGTAGAACGGCCCGGTGGCCTCGAGGAACGGCTTGAAGTCAGCACTCTTGCGGAAACCTTGCAGGTGTCCCTCTGCCGAATCCCACTCGATGCGAACGATCTGCTTCTCGGGCTCGTCGACACAACGGGAGGCCTCCCAGCTCTGGCAGTGCGGTGAGGCGTCGAGCAGCACGCCTGCGCGTCGGTACGCCTCGTCGAACTCGTCGTTGCGACTCAGATCGATCTTTGTAACGGATGTACTCGACGATCATCGTCGTCTCCTTCCGGGCGGTTGTGGCGCAGAGTTACTCGAGGCGGCGCCCGCCGATGTCGTAGACCACGTTCACGCTCTCGTCGGCGACCGGGTTCGGACGCCAGCCCCCCGAGGAGGTGCCGTCCAGCACACCGTACGAGACGGTAATCGTCACGGGGTCGCCCTGGATGTCCCACTTGTAGGGCAGCGGGTCGGGTGAGAAGTTCGAGTACACCGTGGAGGGAAACGTCTTCGTGTCGGGGTCGTAGCGAATCAGCTCCAAGGCGTCGATCTGCAGCCCCATGAAATCGAGTTGGGCGCGCTGCTCGAGGAAGAAACCGCTGGGCAGCCAGCGGAACGACGTCTCGCCTCTGATGGTGGTCTCGCCGGAGCCGACCAGATTGCCTTCCATGCTCCAGCGGCCCACGAGGCGGTCGAGGCGGCGGAGCTCCGGGTCCGGCTGCGGCGGCTCAGGGGTCTCGGACATGACATTTCTCCTCTGCTTGATCGTCAAGCGTGCTTGTCATGAGAATAGAGACCGGCCAAACGCGACGAACTCATCGCCTCCGTCGCAGGAGGCGGCGATGGCTACACCCTCAGCCGCGCGGCTACCCCCGGACGCGGGCTGACCGCCGCCGACGAGGCAAAGATCGCCGAGCTCGTGAAGAAAGCGGTGAGCTGAGGACTGAGCTCGGAGTTGAAGCCGCGATGCTCGGGTCGGCCAGATGCGCGCTACGAACAGCGCGAGAGCATCGAGCTCGCCTTCGCCGCCGCGTTCCAGCACCTCCCCGCCAGGGCAACGTCGAGCACAACCAGATCCTCCACGAGAACGTCGTCATCCTCTCGCTCGAAACCCGCCCGGTTCCCCACGTCCCAGCTGCGAAGCGGATCGTCGTCGACGACCTCGGCTACAAAGACGACCGAATCGCCCACGTCACCGCACGCTTCGGCTAGGTGGACCAGCCAAACGTCCCTGCTTTGCTCCCACTGATCCGGAAGGCCGACATCGAATGCGAACTGGACCACGAGCACCTGTCCTACTGATCGAGCTCCGCAAGGGCGACACGACCGGAATGAGCCGCCGGCGCCATCGCGAATGCGTTGAAAGGAACCGGCGATGAGTTCCCGACTCGCGGCAGGTCTAAGAAACACCCGTACCCGGACTGAGGAGGTGCAGATGGAACTTCCGCCCGTCATCTCGCAGGAAGAGTGGGAGGCAGCGCGCGAGAAGCTGCTCGTCAAGGAGAAGGAACTGACACGCGCGCACGACGCGCTCGCCGCCGAACGGCGGCGGTTGCCCAGGGTTCGGATCGAGAAGGACTACGTCTTCGACGGCACGAACGGGAAGGCGCGGCGGCTCCTCGACCTGTTCGAGGGCCGTCGGCAGTTGATCGTCTACCACTTCATGTTCGGCCCGAACCAGGAGGTCGGCTGCGACGGCTGCTCGCTGTTCGCCGACCAGGTGACCCACCTCGCCCACCTGCATGCCCGGGACACGTCCTTCGCGTTCGTGTCCCGCGCGCCGATCGGGAAGATCGATGCGTACCGCAAGCGGATGGGCTGGGAGATCCCGTGGTACTCGTCCTTCGAGAGCGACTTCAACGTCGACTTCGGCGTCGGGCCCGAGATTCCGCAGGAGGGCGTTTACCAGGACGGCGAGAACTTCGGCCTCAGCGTCTTCGTTCGCGACGGCGACGAGATCTTCAGGACGTATTTCACGTCCCGCCGTGGCGCCGAGGCGCTCGGACCGGTCTGGACGCTCCTCGACCTGACTCCGCTTGGCCGGCAAGAGACCTGGGAGGACTCGCCCCCTGGCTACCCGCAGACCCCGCCGTATGATTGGTGGCGGAGACACGACGAGTACGAAGACGGACAGGCATGAGCCTTTGACGCCTGTGGTCGAGGAGTCGCTTCGCCGTTAGGCAGCCGAGTCAGGGCTCACCGAAGCCGGCCCAGCCGGCTCCCCCGGCCCGCGCACGTCCGCGCATGATCCCGTTCACCGATTAGTTTCGGCGGACGGCCTAGTTGAACCTCGCAAAAGGACTCTCTCGACGATGGAGGTGCACGATGCCGGACGTGACGGTCAAGTCGATCGACGACATGGAGGCGATCTACGGCGGCCTTGCCGTCGGGCGCAGGCCGAGCTCGGCGTGACCGCGTGGGGAATGCAGGTCTTCACGCTGCCGCCGGGTGGGACGGCTACCCGAACCACAACCACAGCTCCGATGCGTTCGACCCGAACAAGGAGGAGGTCTACATCCCCTGAGCGGCGCGCCGCCACCCTCGTCGCCGACGCTCGCGAGTTCGAGCTTCGCCCGGAACGATGGCCGGTGTCGGCCCGTGCTCCTGCTCGTCGCCCGCGGTCTCGAGAACGAGAAGATCGCCGCGGCGCTTGGGCGGTCGCGCCCACCGGAGCAGGCTCCGAAGGAGCAGTCGTGAACCGGGTTGGTTTGTGCGACCGGTTCGAGCTCGCACCCGGAATCCCCGTTTTGCAGGTACTTTGCGTCAGAGGGTTGGGCCAGGGGATTGGGCCACGGCGCACCTACCCGTCGCCGGGGCTATGAATCGCCTGAGAGCCTGCACCGGCACTCATGCGGCCGCATAGGCAAGCGCGTTGAGCCGCGTGAGCGCGTCGCCTTCGAGCGTGCAGCGGTGCCAGCTCTCGCCGCGATCGGCGCTCTCCCACAACTGACCGTCGGCTAGGCCGGCGAACAGGCGCCCGTCGGTGGCCATGAGCGCGTACGGCATCGCCGGGAGCGGCTCCGGGAGCCCACCCGCGAGCGCGCGCCACTCAGCCTCGCGCCAGGCGTAGATGCGCGCCTCCGGGTCGCCTCTGCCGTGGGCCGCGAACGGCCCGGTGCTGGCGGAGACGTACCACGCCTTTGGATCGTCGGGCTCGACCGCTACCGCCCAGGTGTAGTGGCGATCGCGGCCGGCGTCGGCCGGCTGCCAGCTTTCGCCTCCGTCCTCGCTCCAGGCAGCGCCGCCGCCTCCAGCCTCGTACGCGCGCCCTTCGGCTCGAGGATGCCACGCGAGCGAATGGACGTCGCGTTGGGCGCCAGGGCGATGGTCCTGCCAGGAGGCGCCGCCGTCGATGGAGCGCATCAGCCCGCCGAGCTCGATCCCGACGAGGAGGAGGTGGGCGTCGTGCGGGTTGGGCGCGATCCAGCGGACGTGCGAGGTCCACGGCCGAGGGGGGAAGCTCCAGCTCGGCCGGGACGGCAGCTCCAGCAAGGCGCTGAGCTCGCGCCAGCTCTCGCCGCCGTCGTCGCTGCGAAAGAGGGCGCTCGGCTCGGTTCCGGCGTAGACGGCGCCGTCGACCGCGCTCACCGCGACCGAGAACACGCCCGGTGCCGGCAGGTCGCAGTCCTCCCAGGTGCGGCCGCCGTCGCTCGTTCGCCGAACACCACCTTCGCCGAGGCCGGCATAGACGACGTCGGCGTCGCCCGGATCGGCCGCGAGGCACTGCGCGCCGCTGCCCTGGAACGAAAGCGCCACCTTCCACACTCCGTTGCTCTCGTCGAGGCGAGCGATGCCGTCGCCGGTGGAGGCGTACAGCCGAGCCACGCCCTCACTCTAGATAGAGGCGCCGGTCTAGCAGGGGGATGTTGACGAAACCGTCGCCCTTGATCGTCCACTCAGGTGGTCGGGGAAGCCTCGGGACGGTCCGGTTCCACGAACGCGGGGCTCAGGTCTGAGTGCAGTAACGGCTGCGAACTGGAAGGCGTTGCACCCGGTGACGACGTCGAAGCTGTCCTCACCCAGGGGAAGACGCTCAGCCGCGCCGACGCGCAGATCGGCCGGGACGAGGCCGCGGGCGATCGCGATCATCCCCATGACGAGGAGGATCGTCCGGTCGGCCGGGACGCCAAAGGCCTCCGTACAGAGCTCGACGCCGTTCGCCTCGACCATTCGCTCGGCCACGTTGCTCCTCCTCTCTTCGAGTGTCTCCTGAATCACCGCGTGCCGCTCGAACTCGTACACCAACGGCTCAAGCGATCCTGACTCCTCCTGTCCGTGCTGAAGCCTTACTGCGCGGGTGATCGCAGAACCCTTGATACTCGTCGCGACAATGAATGCCGCATGAGGCATCGGCAAGGTCGCCGCGCCTCCAAAAGCGCGGAATCAAGCCGAATCCGGCCCACCTCGCCTCATGACCTGGACTGGCGCCGTGCGCTCCAACTTTCCGTGAGCCGAGCGCGCTGACGCTGGCGGAGTCGCGCGCGCTCCACCACGCCTTGAACGGCCCGTGATCGTCGCGTCCGCTAGCGTCGCGCTCGGTGATCGATTTCGCAGGGCACGTCACGCTCGTAACCGGTGCAGGGCGCGGCCTTGGTCGCGCGTACGCGCGGCTGCTCGCCGAGCGCGGCGCCACGGTGATCGTCCACGACGCCGGCGTCGGCGTCGACGGCTCCGGCGAGGATCCCTCTGTCGCCGACGCGGTCGTCGCCGAGATCCGCGACCGTGGCGGAACGGCCGAGGCTGCATACGAGGATCTCGGCGAGCGTGCCGGCTGCCGCGCGCTCGTCGAGCGTGTGCTGACGGGCTTCGGCAAGCTCGATGCGCTCGTGCACAGTGCAGGCCTCGTCATCCGCGCACCGATCGAGCAGATCGACGAGGCGCGCTGGCGTCGCTCGCAATCGGTCAACGTCGACGCGGCCTTCTGGCTTCTGCAGGCCGTGGTGCCGGGGATGCGCGAGCGCCGCTACGGGCGCATCGTCCTCACTACCTCCGGCTACGGGTTGGGCCCGGCCGACGACGTCGTCGACCTCGTCGCCTACTGCAGCACCAAGGCGGCGCAGTACGGGCTGATGAACGGCCTCGCCTGGGCGGCCGCCGAGGGCGTGCTCGTCAATGCCGTCGCGCCGATCGCGGCGACGCGCATCTACTCGCGCCCGGTCGAGCCAGAGGAACTCACGCCCGAGCAGGCCGCGCCGGGCGTCGTCTTCCTCGCCTCACCCGTATGCGGCGTCTCCGGCATCGTGCTGCGCGCCGAGGGCGGCCGGTTCGCGGTCGCCGGGTACGACCGCGGCGGCGGCGTCGACTTCGGACGCGAGCCCGCCACGCCGGAGGCGATCGCCGAGCGCTGGGCCGAGATCGCACGGTGAGGGCCAAGTGCTGCTGCGAGGTCCAGGGCGAGCAGCGACGCGGAAACCCCGAGTGTCGCCGCGCCCACCGCAGGAACAAACGGCATCAGGGCAAACTCGCGTCCGCAGAAAGCGCATGACCAAGCGGATTCCGCGGCGCCTCGCCTGCCGACCCGGACTGGCAGGCGCGCGCTCCTTCAGCCCTGGCCCGGTGTCCTGACGCTGGCCGAGTCGCACCGATTCACGAACTTGAGAACGCCGTCCGGCGATAGGACGCTGGCTCAAGTCAGCGGGAGAGGAACGAACAACGAAGCCATCGTGCCGACGGCGCAACCGTCAGCCGGTGCGCTCGTCCGGTGGGCGTGTCGAAGCGACAACAGGACTAGAGTGGGCCGCGTGACGCTTCAACGGATGGACAACGTCGGCATCGTCGTGGAATCCCTCGATGCCGCTATCTCTTTTTTCACCGAGCTCGGCCTCGAGCTCGAAGGGCGAGCCACGATCGAAGGAGACTGGGCAGAGCGCGTCACTGGACTGCGCCACATGCGCGTCGAGATCGCCATGATGCGCACGCCGGACGGCCACAGCCGGCTCGAGATCTCGCG
>WNGA01004819.1_pt1 | contig 19743 bp, 17 predicted proteins | sample 5400061 | NCBI WGS metagenome assembly WNGA01 (sample SAMN13153366, study PRJNA577476) | soil metagenome | isolation source: 100 cm soil or saprolite under grassland replicate 2 | place: USA:California | collected 2016-06-15
GACTCTTTGTCATAGGTCGAAACCGTCCCATTCTTCTCCTCCGCCAACGCGATCGCTGGGACGAACATTATTGCCAAGAGTAGCCCGAGCAGTTTTTTCTTCAAGCTCATGCGTTTCACCTCCCTTATTTTTATTAATCTCAAAGGGCCTATGGCCCTTCGGTGCGAGCGACGATATTCATGGCGCGCCGCCTTGTCAAGGTGTCGATTGACAGTGATCGCGCTTCCATTATAGTTGTTGCGATTGCGCTGGGCGCGTGACCATGGCTGTCGTTCGTGCGTTACTTTGAGTGGGGATGCCAACGGACTGAGTTTTCTCGATTTCGCAAAGGAAGAAAAATAGTTTGCTGAACTGGATGAGAGCGTTAGGAAGTCTGAAAACGCTAGCCTTGTCAGCTGTGGCAGCGTCTTGGCTATTTAGCCTTGCGGCATTTGCCGCCGCACCGAGCCCGGCCCTCGTTAAAGCAAAAAAAGAAGCGGATGCCAGAGGCTACACGTTGATCACCAACCGCGACGAAATCATAACCAAGGCAAAGCAGGAAGGAAAGCTTCGCGTGCTCGCCGAGATGGAGCCGCCCAACATCAAAGCCTCCGTCAAAGCGTTCATGAAGAAATATCCGTTCATCAACCTGCATATTGAAGAGATCACCGGCACCGACGCCGCGCGCCGCAATATCCTCGAAATAAAAAGCGGAATGGCCAAGGATTGGGATATCCTTCATCTCTCAACGGATTTCTATAACGAATATCTCCCCCACGTGTGGAAAATCGACATTTTAGGAATGGCGCAGTCAGGCGTTTTACAGATGCCGATTCAAATGATCGATCCCAAGCATCGCAACGTCGTGGGTTTTTTCACTCGTTTCCAAGTTACCGCTTACAACAAGAATCTCGTACCAGCCGACAAGCTGCCGAGGCTCTGGGAAGATATCCTCAAGCCCGAATACAAAGGCAAGAAGTTCGCCGCCGATATTCGCCCCACCGAGATCGCCGCCTTGGTTCCCGCCTGGGGTTTGGAGAAGACGTTGGAATTTGCCCGGAAGGTGGCGGCGCAAGAACCGATTTGGGTACGTGGCGGCAGCAGGACGGTGACAGCGATCACGGCCGGCGAGATTCCCATGATGATCGGCCCCAACTTTCACACAACCAAACGAGCGCAGGGAAAAGATCCAACCGGCAACTTACAGTATGTTGCTTTGGAACCGGTTCCGGTGCGCCAATCATTGGAAGAGGCGATCCAGGCCGGCACCCAACACCCTCACGCCGCACTACTATGGCTCGAGTGGATGGCGAGTCCCGAGGCGCAGAAGCTGGCAGATGAACACGAGCCATCGAGCTCTTCTATCTATATTCGCGGCGGCGTAGTCGAGCAGGAATTACGCGGCAAGAAACTCTCAACAGTAAGTTGGGAACACCATCAGCAGATCGATCAGTGGCAGTCGAAAGTCTTAGAGGCTTACGGCTTTCCCAAGGTGGAAACAAAAAAATAGTTAGCGCGTAGGCGGTATGCAGCGGAATATGCAACACGAAGAACACGAAGCGCATGAAGTGCTTTATGCGGTTCAACGTTTCCGGGTTCAAGGTTCAACATAGCCGAGGCCGACTTTGAACGTTGAACTTCGAACATCGGAGGGTCATCAGAGGATCTAACCCCTTCGCGCTGTTCGCGTGGTAAAGAGACCATTGCAACATTCGGAAATTTTAGGAGGTAATGCGATGCCATATGAAGAATCAAAAAAGTGGCGCAAAGGGAATCGTCAGGCTTCATACTATGCCGACGACCTGAAGCGCACAAAAGAGGAAAAAAAACGCGAGGATGCTTATCCGAAGGCAGTGAAACCGGATGAGATGCCCTGGGAAGATAGCCCCCATGGGAAACTGAAACACCTCGCGCGTGAGGGGATAAACGCGAGGATCAAAGATATCGACATGTACATGCAAGAGCTCCCCGCCGGAGGCCGTTCGGGAAAACACCGCCATACGGCTGAGGAGTTGATGTTTATCCTCGAGGGGCGAGGCTACTCTCTTCATTGGGATGTCGACTTTGATCTCGATGAAGCGTACAAGTGGCACACCGCCGAAGAGCCCAAACGGTTCGACTGGGAGGAAGGGGATCTGGTTTATATTCCGGTGAACACCGTGCATCAGCATTTCAACAGCGATCCCGATAAGCCGGCGCGTTTTATCTCGGCCAGCAACCGGATCTACAAAACGCTCGGATGGGGTGATGTCGAGGAGCTTGAAGAGGCTCCGCCGTTCGAAAAAAAATCAGGACTGTAAATTTTAAGCACGAAATCCGAAATTCGAAACAAATCTAAATGATCAAAAAAGGACAAAATTCCAAACCAGATTGTTTTGGATTGCGATTTTTGATTTTCGGCATTTAATATTTTGGTTTGTTTCGGATTGGAGCTTCGGATTTCGGATTTTTATTTCGGGTTTGCTTAGCGATAAAACTTTGTTGAAGGACTTCAAACGTAAGAATCCAGGAGGTTGCTACAGTGGAAAACCAAATATACGATGAAGAACGTTGTTACGTGCGAGGAATTGGAGCCAAGAGCTACAGCCTTAAGCAAGAATTAGAGCGGCTGAGAAGCATGCCGCGGGTGATCAAAGGCGCCAGTCTTCCTTGGCGCAGCGGGCCCCAGGTATTTCACAAAAATATGATGAATCCGGGCCATAAATTGATACAAAGCTTACACTGCTCGCAGGAAGAGTTGGCGCCGGGCGGGCGATCACAGAAGCATGGTCATCAAAATCCCGCGCTGCTCTACGTCCTCGAGGGCGAGGGTTATGACATCCATGATGGCGAGCGCTACGACTGGAGCGCCGGGGATCTCGTGCTCGTCACACCGGGCTGCGTGCATCAGCATTTTAATGCCCTCGAAGATCGTCCCGCGCGTGTGTTGATCATCAAAGCCAAGCCTCTGTACATTTTTATGGGACTCATTCAGCAAGGGTTTGTCGAGAAAGCGCCCAAGCAAGCCAAGCCTGGTTGGGAGGATTTTAAGCCGCTGCACGGCTCCTTTCTCGAAAAAGCGCAAAAATAAATTTTCCGCAGGCGAGACATGAAAATCGTCCTCTTCGTAAGAATCGTTGCGCTTCTTGCGCTGGGCGCTTGGTGTCCGTGCTCTCAAGCGCTTGCCGCTTCACCAAGCCCCGCCTTGATGAAAGCAAAGCAGGAGGCCGAGGCGAAGGGATTTATTTTTGAGACCAGTCGCGATGAGATCGTCGCCAAGGCGAAAAAAGAAGGCAAGCTGCGCGCGTTAAGCTCCCTCGATCCCAGCAGTTTCAAGCCCATGGCTGACTCTTTCAAGAGAAAGTACCCGTTCATCGATATTCAGATTCATGAGCTTACCGGCACCGAGGCGATCCAGCGCCACCTGTTGGAGTTGAAAACCGGCACGCTCAAGGATTGGGATTCCGGCCATGCCTCCGAAGATTTTTATAACGACTTTACTGCCCAGGCGATGAAGCTCGACGTTCTCGGCATGGCTGAACAAGGGGTGCTGAAGATCAATCCCAAGATGGTCGATCCGGACAATCGCGCCGTCGTCGCAGTTGCCAGCGGCTTGTGCGCCATCGCCTACAACAAAGAACGAATAACGGCAGATCGGGTTCCCACTCAGTTGGAGGACGTTCTAAAGCCTGAGTTTAAAGGAAAGAAACTGGTCGTCGACGTGCGCCCCCATTGTATGGCCGCTTTGATGGTTGCCCAAGGCGAGGAATGGGTGCTGAACTACGCACGCAAGCTCAAGGAGCAGGACCCAGTTTGGGTTCGTGGCAACACGCGGGCGCTTACCGCCATTTCAGTGGGCGAATACGCCATGCATCAACTTACCAATTATCACTCCTGCGTGCGGGCCACCTGGAAAGACAAAAGTAAATCTCTCGTCTGCAAGGTGATCGAGCCGGTCTCCATCAGAATTCAAGAACCGGACTTTGTCCTCAAGAATGCGGCCAACCCTTATGCCGCGCTGCTTTTCATAGAGCATCAGGCAAGCCCGGAGGGGCAGAAGATCCTCGACGAGAGCGAACCGATCAAGTCGAGCCTGTTTAGCCAGGGTGAAGTCAGCAAAATTCTCAAAGGCAAGAAAGTTTCGGTCAACGACTTTCGTTCCTATCATAAGACTCCTAACTGGATGAAAATGGTCGTCGAGGCTTACGGATTTCCCAAGGCGGAGATCCGCTAGAGCGGTGTTCCCGATAGACGCAGAGTTTTAAGATTTTTCGCGAGGCGATCGAGATGGTCAAAATTAAAAGCGCTGCCTTTCGATCCATCATTGGATTTTTTTGCGCGCTACCGTTTTGGTCGCTTAGCCTTGCCTTGGGCGCCGCTCCGGCTCCCGCGCTGCTGAAGGCAAAACAGGAGGCGGAAGCCAAAGGCTATATATTTGAAGGCAACCGCGATGAAATTGTCGCCAAAGCCAAAAAAGAGGGCCGGATGCGCGCTTTGAGCTCCCTTGAAGGGCCGACGATTAAAGCGATGGCCGAGGGCTTCAGGTCCGAGTATCCGTTCTTGAATGTTTATGTCGAAGAGCTTACTGGCACCGACGCCAATCAACGGTTTGTGTTGGAGATGAAATCGGGCAGGACGCCAAATTGGGATGTCGCTCACCTGGCTACCGACCTTTACAATGATTACCCGCCCTATCTAAAAAAGTTTGACCTTTTGGCGATGGCGCAGCAGGGCGTCCTGCGTATTCCGAGACAAATCATCGATCCGTCAAACCGCAATATCATTGCTTCTACCAGCACGCTGCAGGTCGTCGTCTTCAATAAGAAGCTTCTCGCGCCGGAAAAAGTCCCGGCAAACTGGGAAGATTTTCTCAAGCCTGAGCTCAAAGGCCAAAAGTTTGTCGCTGACATTCGACCGACGGAAATCGCTTCGCTGGTTCCCGCCTGGGGACTCGAAAAGACGGTTGAGTTTGCGCGCAGACTGGGCGCTCAACAGCCGGTGTGGGTGCGCGGTGCCACGCGCATCATTACCGCGATCACGCTCGGCGAGCACGCGCTCTTTATTGGCCCCAACTACCATACGGTAAAGCGCGCTCAAACCAAAGATCCGACCGGGGCTCTAGAGCTTAGAATCATTGAACCGGTTCCGACGCGGCTCAGCGATGCGGCGTCGGTTCTATCGACCGCGCCAAATCCCTATGCGGGCTTGCTTTGGTTGGAATTTCTCGGGTCGCCAAAAGGGCAAAAAATTGCCGACGATTTCGAACCTTTCGGCGCCTCGGTATTTATCGCCGGCTTGGCCCAAGAACAAGCCACCCGCGGCAAGAAACTTTCGGTGGTAGATTGGAATCACTTTTCGAAGATGCCGGAGTATCAAGCCAAGGTCGTCGAAGCATACGGTTTTCCCAAGGCGGAAACAAAATAGCTCGGTTCATTATGGCTAAGACACAAGCAGAAATTCCTGCGGGAACATTCGCCTGGCCTGTAGCGAAACTCGGCCGGGCGCTGAAGAAACATTTTTTTGCTATGGGTATCGCGTTTCTGCTTCTCTGGGTGGTCGCGGCGCCCATCGCGATGCTTGTAATTTCTAGTCTCCGGGAAGGCAACTTCATCACCCCCGGGGCTTTTACACTGGCTAACTATCGAACCGTTTACCTGAGCCCCCTCACCTATCCCGCGCTGCTAAACACCTTGATCTACGCTGTGGCGGTGAGCTTCATCAGCCTTACATTGGCAACGCTCTTCGCCTGGCTGGTCGAGCGGACCGACATGCCCGGCGCGAACCTGGCGTGGGCGATGATGCTTCTACCGCTGGCGATGCCGGGCATCCTGCGCTCCATGTCGTGGATCCTATTGCTAAGCCCAAGGAGCGGCATCATCAATGTTTACTTGCGCGAGCTTTTGGAATTGTTCGGCATGAAATTGGATCAGGGGCCGTTCAATATCTTTACTTTGCCCGGAATGATCTTCATCGAGGGGATGAGCGGCAGCACGACCTTGTTTTTGATGATGGTCGGCGCGTTTCGATTGATGGATCCATCCATGGAGGAGGCCGCCCGGATGTCCGGCGCCGGGACTTTGACGACGCTGCGGCGAGTGACGTTGGGCCTGATGTTGCCGGCGGTGCTGGCGGCGGCGATGTACGCGATCCTCGGAAATCTCGACGACTTTGAAACTCCTCTGCTGATCGGTTTGCAGGCGGGAATTTACCTCTTGCCGACGCTGATCTACTTCACAGCTTACGTCAGCCCGAGCTACGGATTGGCTACTGCTTACTCATCGATCTTTATCATCGTGACCGTCGTGATGGTTTGGATCTACTACCGGGTGATCATCCAGCGCGCCGATCGCTATGCCGCCATCACCGGCAAGGGCTACCGCCCGCGCCGTCTTTCTCTCGGGCGCTGGCGCTGGCTGGGTCTCGGTGTGTTTATCGTGTTTTTCACACTGAACATCATCATGCCTTTTTTCACTCTTTTGTGGGCGTCGTTGCTGCCAAGCTATATGGTGCCGTCGCGCGCGGCTCTCCAATACTTGACTCTCGGCAACTTCGCCACGCTGGTAAATGAGCCGTCCATCGTTAACAGCACGATCAATACTTTGATTCTCGGCGTTGTCACCGCCACCGGCGCCATGGGACTCGCCTATCTGGTCTCGTGGATTATTGTGCGTTTGAAAATCAAAGGCGGAATGATCCTCGACGGCTTGGCCTTTGTGCCGCACGCGATCCCAACCGTCTCCATCGCGCTGGCATTGATCGTTTTATATCTGCACCCGCTCCTGCGCTGGCTGCCGATCTACGGCACCCTGTGGATGATGATGCTGGCGCTCATGACGCGTTATATCGCCTTCGCCACGCGGACGTCCAATTCGGCGATGACGCAACTTCACAGTGAGTTGGAGGAAGCCGCGCGTACCAGCGGGGCCACCCGCTTTACCACCCTTTTAAGAATCACTTTCCCGCTCTTGCTTCCGCCTTTTATCGGCGGCTGGGTTTGGGTGTTTGCCCATACGATTCGGAGCTTCAGCATTCCTCTCATGCTGGCAACGCCGGGGAACGAAACCATTGCCGTGGTGATGTACCATTTTTGGGAACGCAAGGCGGACTTTTCGCTCGCCTCGACGTTAGGCGTAGCGATGCTCGTGTTCATCGGCATCCTGACGTTTTTCTCACGTAAATTTATCGCTCAAGGTTTTACCCGCAACCAATGAGCTACGCCACATCTCGTTGTCACTTGGAATCGAGCCATTCTTCAGCGTAAGAAAATCCCACTGTCACTTTACCCGCAGAAATGGTTCTCGGAACTGACTATCCTCGGCGCATCACCGAGGAGTGCGGGTGTCCTTGACGATAACAGGAGATTGCTAGTAGAAGCGATGATTCGGCCGCTAGAAATGCTGCACGGCAGATCTTCGGCGAAAGTTTGATTAACAGTGCCGACGTGTAGTTCTTTCGTTCGAACGGATATCAACGATTCATGATAGAGCGAGGGAAAAACTTTTTACAAGGAGAAGTTCTCGCGGGGTTGCTTTTAGCGGGTTTGGGAATTTACATCCTCTTTCAAGCGTTGGGACTGGAATATACCAGCGATTTTGGTCCAGGTCCCGGTTTTCTTCCGTTTTGGCTTGGCGTGATCATCATCAGCTTGTCCAGCCTTATCATATTGGTAGCTCTTCGTAAGCCGGTCACTCGAGCAATTGTGAGAGGTGCGGAGACGATACAGCCAATTAGATCTCTGTTAAGCTGGTTTACGTTGATGCTTGGCATCGCTCTGCTGCCGTGGTTAGGATTTTATATCAGCTTCGCGATGCTCACCGCCTTTCTCGTTCTTGCCATGGAAAGGCGTTCTGTGACGGTTGCGATCGCCATTGGCGTTGGAACCGCTCTCGGCTTTTACCTGATACTCTCGCTAGCGCTCGGTGTCCCGCTACCTTCAGGCCCATGGGGTCTTTAAGAAGAACGTGGTCGCTTTCAACAATCTTCTCTTTGGTTTTTCTATAGCCCTCGCACCTGTCAATCTATTTTGGTGCTTCGTTGGAACATTTCTTGGCACCGTAGTAGGCGTTCTGCCGGGAATCGGTCCGGCCGGGACCGTGGCCATCCTGCTGCCGCTGACTTTTCATATGCAGCCCACGACCGCGCTCATCATGCTGCTGGGGATCTACTATGGAGCAAAATATGGAGGCTCGACCACCTCCATCTTGCTAAACATCCCGGGGGAATCCTCATCCGTGGTGACCTGCCTTGACGGCTATCAAATGGCCCGAAAGGGTCGGGCCGGGCCGGCACTCGGGATCAGCGCGATTGCCTCGTTCATCGCCGGGACCTTCGGCGTTGTCGGGTTGATGGTGGCAGCGCCACCGCTGGCCGAGTTCGCTCTGCGCTTCGCGCCTCCGGAATACTTCGCCCTGATGTTTCTGGGGATGAGCATGGTTGCATATTTGACGGGAGAATCGGTGCTAAAAAGTTTACTGTCCGCGTCCATCGGTGTTTGGCTCGGCATCATCGGCACCGATTTATTCTCTGCCCAATCTCGTTTCACTTTTGGTCGGCCGGAGCTCCTTGACGGGCTTGATTTCATCGTCGTGAGCATCGGTCTGTTTTCGATCGCCGAAGTTCTTATCAATCTCGAATCCAATGTGAAGCCCGATCTTTTTCCCGTTCCCAAGGGCATTAAAAACCTGCTTCCGAATATGCAAGACCTGAAAGATTGCCGATTTGCCTTCGTCAACGGCTCCCTCGTCGGTTTTTTCGTCGGCATGCTTCCGGGCGCGGGAGCCACCATAGCCTCTTTTATCTCCTATGGAATTGAAAAGGCGTTCTCGCGTCATCCGGAAAAATTCGGCACCGGTGTCATCGAGGGAGTGGCCGCTCCCGAAGGGGCGAATAACTCGGATGCCGGCGGCGCCTTGGTCCCTCTGCTCACGCTTGGTATCCCCGGTTCGAATGTCGGTGCGATTTTACTTGCTGCTTTGTTTCTCTGGGGGCTTAGGCCGGGACCGCTTCTCATCCAGGAACATCCGGAAATATTCTGGGGCGTTGTGGCGAGCATGTACGTGGGAAATCTCATGCTCCTTATCTTAAATCTCCCTCTGGTTCCGCTTTTTGCTCAGTTTCTTCGCGTGCCCTATTATCTTCTCTATCCGGTCATTTTCGGGATCTCCATTGTTGGAGTTTACAGCGTCAACCAAAGCTTGTTTGATGTATCGCTCATGGGCGTCTTCGGTATAATCGGCTACTTCATGCGCAAGCTCGACTTCCCCGTTGCTCCTTTGGTTTTGGGGATGGTCTTGGGGACGCCTCTCGAGCGAGCTTTGCGCCAGTCGTTGCTGATGTCTCAGGGTAGCTTGACGATCTTTGTCAAGCGTCCGATCTCTGCAGTCTTGCTCTTGTTCTCGATCGTCGTGCTGCTCATTCCAATCTTGCAGGCGTTTCGCTCTGCAAAGTCGCTGCAGCGAGAGGCGAACTTGGCCTAAATATCTCCCAGGGAGGAATAGCAATGAATTGTCTAATTTTTGTCGCTCTCGTAATACTCGCGGCGGTCGTGCCCGTGGCTGAAGCTTTTGAGCCGACCAAGCCGGTTGAAATAATAGTTCACTCGGCGCCGGGTGGTGGATCAGATCTCTTTGCTCGCGCCATCGTCGAAATGTTGCAAAAAGACAACCTTTATCACCAGCCTATGCATGTCATAAACAAGAGCGGTGGATCGGGTGCCGTGGCGATGTCCTATATTGCGGGAAAAAAAGGTGAGACCCACACAATCGGTCTTTTTACTTCGGCGGTGATCTTTGCTTCCTTGACCCAAAAAGAGGCGCAACACACGATTCAGGATCTGACTCCCGTAGTTCATTTGGTTTTGGAGCCCAGCGTCGCGGCGGTAAAGGCGGATACGCCTTACAAGACAATGAAAGACTTTGTCGAGGCAGCAAAGAAAAACCCGGGCCAGCTGAAGCAGGCCGGGGGAGTAGTAACCTCCGTCGATAATATGTTTCGTTTGCTGATCCAGAAAGCGACCGGGGCGCAATGGACTTATATCAACCTTCCGAGCGGCGCCGAGAGAATCGCCAACCTACTCGGAGGACATATGGATCTCATGCTGGAAAATCCCGACAAAGTCACCGAGTACGTTCGCGCGGGAAAAATGCGTATCATCGCCGCACTGACAGAAAAACGTCTCTCTGCGCTTCCGGATGTGCCGACGATCAAGGAGCAGGGGATCTCGATACCGATTCTGACTCAGTCCAGAGGCGTGATAGCGCCGCCCGGCATACCGAGCGACGCGGTGGCCTACTGGGAGAATCTCTTTGGGCGCCTGGTGAAAACGCAAACGTGGAAAAAGTACGTCGAAGATAATCAACAGGAGACCTACTTTCTCAAGAGCCGCGAGCTCGCAGATTTTCTCGAGGGACAAACCAAACTGCTCCGTGGGGTTCTTAAAGAGGCGGGAGTGAAGGCGGTTCGTTAGCCTGGGCAGTTGGTGCGTGCGAGGAGTGGGCCTTTCGCCCACGGTTCAATGTTCAAAGTTCAACGTTCAAAGTCGGCCCTCGCCACCTTGAACCTTGAACCCGGAACTTTGAACGCATAGAGCAACAACTGGTTGCAGGGACCGTTCAATTTTTGAAAGGTGCGATGTATGCCTGGCGAAACTGTGACTGAGAAATTGGCGGAGTGGCTATGCTCGGTTCGATACGACCAGCTTCCGGTCCCGGTCCGCAATAAAACCCTCGATGTAGTTTTCGATTCGTTGGGATGTATGGTTGCTTGCTCCCAACTCCCCGAAGTGAGAGCGATCGTTGAATTAGTTGAAGAGATGTCCGACCGTCCGGAATGTACAATCATCAATCACAAGGTCCGCAGCAGTATGATCGGTGCCGCCATGGCCAATGGTGCGATGGCTCATGGCGACGAAGTAGACCCGGTTCACTTGAGCTCTTCCGGCGGGCACGTGGCTGCGGGAACGGTGCCCACCGCTCTCACGGTCGGCGAGTGGGTCGATGTGACCGGGAGCGATTTTCTTCGCGCCGTTGCTTTGGGCTATGAACTCGGGGGACGATTGATGACGGTCCTTTACCGGGAGCGCGATTACATCACCCGCCGTTTTTATCATACTTCAGTAGCCGGAACTCTCGCTTCTGGCGCAACTGCGGCGCTACTTTTGGATCTCGATCGCGAATCGATTCAAAGAACCCTTGGTCTCGCCGCATACCAGGCGGCCGGACCGGACAACATGACCAAAGATCCAGGACATATGGGAAAGACATTCCAAGTAGCCGCGGCCAACAGAAACGGAGTGACGGCTGCGGTGCTGGCGCGCAAAGGCTGCTTTGTCCCAGTCGATATTCTAGACGGCAAGTTTGGCTTTTTCGACGCGTTCCTCGGCATCACGGACGTCGTTACGGAAATGATCCGGGACCTTGGGCATTATTATGCCATTACTGATGTCATGCATAAGCGCTATCCGGTGGGAAGCCCGAATCAGACTTACTTGCAGGGACTGTTTGCGATAATCGAGCAGAATCGAATCCAGGCTGAAGACGTCGGTGCAATCGAAATTCACATTCCTAAACGCAGCGTCCAGCGGATACCGACCACCCGACACGCGTCTATTTCGGGAGAAATGGTCTGCGCAATCGCAGCGGCGCAGGGCAGGCTAGATTTCTATAGTCTTCATGATGGCAGCGCCATCAGGGACCCTGCCGTTGAAAAGATGCGAGAACGGATCCGGTTTGTCGGAAGAGAGGACTGGCAGGACCTGGAGCACGGACGCCATGCGATCATTATCGTGACCACCAAAGAAGGTAGGGTTCTGCAGCAAGAGGTTTGGCACGAGCCGATGAAAGGGGACGAGATCGAGCAGAAGTTCGATGGGCTCGTTACTCCGAAATGGGGTAAAGAAAAAGCGCTCCGGTTGAAGGAACGGATCCGGGAATTGGAGAGCGCGAAGAGCATTCGGCCATTGATGAAGGAACTACAGAGCTAACTAAGAGCATTTCCCCGTTTCAATCACTGCGGGTTTGATTCCCCGCAGCTTGCTGTGTAAAGAGCCACCCAGACCTATTAGAGTCCGTCATTCCCGAATTCTTCTATCGGGAATCCAGGCGAGACCGGAACTGGTAGACCCCAGATTAAAACATTCGGGGGTGACGCCTTTGGGATAAATTCTCATCGCCATGTTCTGATACATCGTCAGCTTGCTCCGGGGTAGTTCATTTTTTTTGTCTAATTATTTTGGTCACGACTTTTTTGCTGAACGCTGTGGGCACGAACTGGGAGTGAATTCCCTGGCCGCCCGCTACCACGATCGTGATATCTTCCGGACGATCGGCGATGCCTATGCGCTCGTGATCGCCAACCAGTTCGAACCAGCGCGAGCGACGTTCAAGAATTCCCCGTTTGGTCCCATGTGAAAAGCGCGATAGCGGAATGCGGGCATTGTCGAAGAGGAACTGTTTGACATTTTTTTTGCTGAAACCATCTCGCGCAAGCACGCCGGCATGTTCCGGACCTACAACAAGGAGCGGGCCGGTAGGAAAAATAATGTTGTTGTGGCCGAGTCCACAAAGCGTGCCAACGAAAGTTGCGAGAATTTCTTTCGCATCGCGACATCCATAAGTAAAAATATTTTGCGGCCCGCCAGCGCCGATCAAAGATACGGTGCTCTGGTCGTTCGGGTATCCCTGCTCCACGCTCAAGGGCTCCCAAGGGCTTTCGTCTGCAGCCTCGGCTATGCAAAACGTGTATTTCCCCGGCTGGCCGTGGGTCGAGGGATCAGAAACGCCGGGAATTTCACCGCCGATGTTCAGCAGTGTCAATCGGATGGCGCGTCCAATCGTCGCGTTTGCGCGGTTTCCCGGGCCGAAGACGTTTGCTCCAGAATTAAGACACAGCGTTTTCGCCAGCGGGCCATTGACGATGAGAAGCGGCGCTGTTGCATTGGTCGCCGTCTGCATACTGTAGAGAGAAAGATTTTCATCGAGCAATCCCTCCACCGCCGCCAGAATTACCGGAAAAAAGTCAGGCGCGCATCCCGCCATCACAGCATTGACCGCTAGCTTCCGTGCCGTGACGGGAACCATGGAAGGGGGCAACAATCCGAGTTCCTCATCGGCCGAAAATGGGGAATGGGATAGCATGGCACGGACATTTTCGTCGGTGGGCGGGATGATGGGTAGGCCGTCGGTCCATCCCTGTTCATGGAACAGCTCGTTGACTTCATCGACGCCACCTTCGACTTCCACTCGGTCTTCCGCGCTGTCGTTGAGTCCAGATCGAGTCTGCTCTTGTGGCGCACTGGAACTTTGCAGGGCCTCACGAATCTGAGAGAGGGCTTCTTCGACCTGTTTGTCGATAGCTTCGCTGGAAGCCGTCGCCATGGGATGGAGAATTTTCACGAAGGGGATCGAAGGCATTCCGGAGTTCTGGGCTTGAGATCGGCCCAATTTTAGAAAGGGAGCGCTGCAGATTGTTACGGTTGGGATCCCCCTGCGTTCCAGGTCTTTGGCGTCCTGGACACTCCAGGACAGAGAGGTGCCTCAATCGCCGAAGCAAAAAATTACAAAACCGCACTTTTCCAAAACTCCGATTTGCTCTGGAGCTAATGGAAAACCAGGAGCTTCTTTTCGGACCACGACAAAATCTTTGGGACGATGGAACTTCTTGATCGCTGCCTGCAATTTTTCGATAAAGCGGTCGGCATTGACTTTACTGGTGTCGACAAAGCCCCAAATCTGTCCGTCCAAGCTGCGCTCGCGCGCGGCTATGGGAAAAGATTTACCGCGCCTTGAAACAACGGGTGAAAAGACTCTCATATCCTTCTCCGTTAAATGATCGGTTTGAATGGGACGGTGTTTGTTCTCACAGCCGATAGAGCTTCGCGGCATTACGCCACAGCACCTTCTCCCGCGTTTCCGCCGAAACGCCTTGGAAGCACCGATCGATGGTTTCGCGCGTTCGCGGCCAGGTGGACGTCGCGGACGGGAAATTCGTGGACCATAGAATGTGGTCTGCGCCGAGATAGGGTTCGAAAGGCGCGATCTGGTCGAACCACGCGTTCAAATAGCACTGCCGGCGAAACATTTCAGACGGCTTCAGCTCATATCCTTCACGGGCAAGGCCGTCATGGTCAAACTGGTGATCGGCCCATTCCAAATAAAGCATGCCCCAGCTCAGCGCGCTTTCCGCCAGTACCACCCGCAATTTTGGATGCCTTAGCAATACGCGGGAGAAGAGATAGAGGCCGAGGACGAACACGCTCGACACCGGCTTGGTCACCGCGTTCAGCGCTTCCGCCAGCGTGGGCGTCAAGCCGGGGTAGGGCGCATACTGCAACTTAGGCGAGGCGCCGGCATGGAGACAGAGCGGCACGTTTAAGTTCGCGCAGGTCTCCCATACGGGATCATATTCCGGTTCCGCGACATGCGGGACATCTCTCAGGTCCATCGGCACGGCGGGAAAAATAACTCCGCGATGACCCTTCGTAACGGCGCGCTGGATCTCAGCCACGGTCGCCTCGGGCGGCCAGACGGGCACAATGCACTGCGGGATGAATCGCTCGCTGGCGCCGGACCATTCTTCGATCAGCCAGTCGTTGTAAGCCTGCACGCAAGCGAGTTCCAGGTCAGGATCTTTCAGCCGCGCGAAATTTTGTCCCGCCGAACCTGCCACCGTCGGGTAAAGCACCGAATAGTCTATGCCCGCAGCGTCCATGGCTTTAAGCCGTTCCGTCGGGCGATAGGCAGCCGGCGGGACCTCCTCCCAACGGCTGGGCTCATGATTGCGATCCGCCATCAACGCCGCCGCGCGCGCGGGGCCGCCGTCGAGGAGCACCTGCCCATCGACTACCCAACGCTCGGCGCCGTCGGCGGCGCGCTCGACATGCGGGATGCGACCATCCCAGCGGCTCTTCGATAGCCGGTTGGTCCAAAGGTCCGGCGGTTCCTGGATGTGGTCATCGACGCTGATCAAGCCGTGATTCAATTGCATGAAAGCTCGCTTTCGCTCGCGCCCCCACCTCTTTCCTCTCCCGCGTACGGGGGAGGATAAAGGAAGGGGTAGTTGCGGTTATACCGCGCTCGGCGGTCTCGTGGCTTCGATATCGTAGACGCGCAGCGCGTTCTCGTAGAGGAGCTTGCGGCGGTCATCCGGAGACACGCCTTCCAGGACGCGTTCGATGGCGTCCCAGGAGCGCGGGTAGTAGGAGGCCACGTGCGGGAAATCCGCCTCCCACATCAGGTTGTCGATGCCGATTTCTTCGCGGAGCTTGATGCCTTCGGCTTCGAACCAGAAGTTGACATACATCTGGCGGCGCACGGTCTCACTCGGGCGCGTGGAAATGCCTTCGGTCCAGAGATGGCGGCATTCCCACTCGTGGTCGCAGGCCGCCAGCACGTAGTTGAGTCCGCCGATTCCGGCCTCAGCAAAAACCAGCTTGAGCCGCGGAAATTGTTCCGTGATGCCGGAGAAAATAAAATGAGGAATGATTTGCGCCGGCGTGACCGAAGAGGTGCTGGTCGATGCCGAATGGGCTTGCCGGGGTGAATAGCCGCTCCATTTTTTTGCCGACGCGGCGGTATCGAGTCCCGCCGAACCATGAAAATGGATGGGCACGTTCAATTGCTGGCAAACATCCCAAACCGGAGACCAATGGGGGGCAGCAAGGTGGGGAAGTCCCTTGGGCATTTTGCCGGCGACGTTCACGCCGCGATGGCCGTTGATCACAGCGCGCTCGATCTCGCGCGCAATGATCTTCGGGTCGCTTAAATAGGGAAGGATCACGAGTGGCAGATAGCGGTCGCTTACGCGCCGCCAATCCGCTAACGCGTCGTTGTAGGCCTGGACGACGGCGAATTCAAACTCGACGTCGCCGAATTCGTAAAACGAGCCACCGGGTGGATTGGGAAAGAGCACCTCGGCATCGACGCGGTCAATGTCCAACGCCTTCAGCCGCTCCTTCGGATCATACGCCATCCGCGGCACTTCTTCCCAGAGCGTCGGCCAGGTAGGAAAGGGGTCGCCCATTACCGCCGGGCAATTGCACACGCTGCCGCGAGGCGGCTGGCCATAAATGCTCCAACCATCGCTTGGTTTTCCGTTGCCTTGTGTCGCAGCCACATGCGGAATGCGGTCGCCCCATTTGCTTGTCGACATGCGGGAGGTGAAGGTGTCTCGGTCGAATGCCGCGTGGGAGTCCGCGCTGATCAGTCCGTATTTAATTTCCATGTGGCCTACCCTATCCAGGACTCGAAGATCTGGCAAGTGCGTTGAAACAATACCTCGGAACACTCTACATTGACGCGGCCTTGCATGATTTGATAGTCATCGGTCGATGTCCAAAAATTCGGTAGTGATTCAGTTAGCGTGCGCTACGAATCTTGATGTGGAGAAAGATTCCTCGCGGAGTTTATCCTGAGTCCTCCGAAGGACTCGGAATGACAACAAACTAATTGAACTGTCATCTCGAACCCTTCGATCGTACTCAGGGTAGACTCCGTGAGAGATCTTGAGCTAACTAAACCACTACCAAAAATTTTTGTGTCGTCTAGCCCCAGATCTCTCGCGATGATAAACCCGGGGAACGAGAAGTAACCACAAAGAGGAGATTCCATGACTAAAAACGTCAGGTTGCTCAAGCTATCGATGGTTTTGACGAGCGTCCTCGTTGGCATTTTGATTTTCTCCGGGCGGGCGGTTTCCCAGTCGGTCGGCATCGGCAAAACCTTCGACGAAGTTGTGAAGTTGGCCGCCAAAGAGGGCAAGGTGCGCGTCGGCAGCGGGTTGACAGTGGAGGAAGCTCCTTTGGTTCTCAAGGGTTTCAATCAGAAGTACCCGATGATCAAAGTCGATCTCACGCCGGTGAGCGGCGTCGCCCGAGCGGAAAAACTTTTCAATGAAGTGTTGGCGGGCGTGGTGGAATATGACCTCTATGACGTCCCGGCCGCGATGCAGAATAGGTTTGTCAAAGCAGGAGTGCTGACGGGTCCAATCGAGTGGCGCAAGCTATTCCCCAACGTGCCCGAGATCCACCTCAGTCCTGATGGATATTTCAATGCGTCGGGCTTTAACTTGCGCATTATCGGTTATAATCCTTCCTTGGTTCCAGCTAACCGGATCCCCAAAGATTGGTCGGATTGTCTCGATCCCTATTGGAAGGGAAAGATTGCCGTGGATACGCACCCGCGATTTTTGAGCGGGCTTTACAAGTCTTGGGGAGAAGCAAAAATTCTCGAATATGCGGCCCAGTTTAAAAACAACCAACCGATCTGGAAGAACGGCCAAACAGAGGCTGTCGCACAAGTCGCCGTAGGCGAATATCCGATTATGTGTGGCGCTCATTACGCGACGATCTTCTCGCTGTTGAGAAGCGATCCCAAAGCGAAATTGGCGATGGCTTTGCCGAAGGAAGTGCCTGTCAGCCTGGGAGAAATAATGGCGATCACTAAAGGCTCGCCGAATCCGAACGCGGCTCTGCTCCTGGCCGGCTGGCTGGCTTCTCCTGACGGACAAAAAGCCTACGACCGAGTCGGCAGGGGCTCGCCCTACATCAAAGAGAGCGATAAGTGGAGGCTAATTCAGAAATGGGGGTCTAAGACTATCTTCGAGGGATGGGATCGCCCCGAATACGAGCCCGGCATAATAAAAAAAATCGCCGCCACCTGGGGCTTTCCCGGCGCTAAGTAAGAACAACTTTGGGGGAGAACTATGTTAGACGGCAAACTGCGCATCGCTCCGACATGTTATCATGTGCTTCATCTCCTGCCGGTGATGTCGGCCCATGAGATGAACTTTTTTTACGACGAGGGTCTCAAAACCGGCGATGGATCCCTCGCCTATCAGGTCCTGCGCGATCCGATGGTTCCATTCGGTCTGGAAAAGCTGGGAATCTCCCAGGCGATGAAGGAGAAGTCAGTTGATATCGCTCTCGATGTTCAGTCCCGGACAATTTTTTTTCAACGCTCGCGGGGCGCGGACGTATACATCATCGCCGGTTGGAGAAACCAGCACACCGCTGCCTGGGTCGGGCCGCCGCACATCAAGTCGCTGCAGGATCTCAAGGGAAAGCGCGTCGGCATCAGCGACTTCAACAGTATTCGTCACTGGGGCATACAGATCCAGTTGCGCAAGGCGGGGTTGGATATCGAGCGAGACGTGGAATGGGTGAGATGCGGCGTCTCCACTCATCTGCTCGTCGAGGCTCTGAGGAGCGGTAAAGTAGAGTGCGCTCCGGTGTCAGGCTGGATGGCGGAAACGCTCAAGAAAGAGGGCTGCAACGTTCTCGTGGTGCCAAAAGACCAGTATCCCAATGGACGCCCCGAGCGGATTATCGCTGCGACGGGACGGATACTCGAGGAGCGCCCGGATCTGGTCAAGAGTTTTCTCAAAGGGCTGATCCGTTCTTACTGGTTTGTCCGCGATATGCCGAAAAATTTCGAGTATCTCTATAACCTCGACAAAAGGCTCCGCCTGCAGACGCCGGACCCGGAAGAGCGGATACACAACGCTTCCCGCTACACCCCACGAGGTTTGGAATCGATGCCATTTCCGCTCGATGGTCTAGCGACGGGATTCGAGGACATGCTCCGCGAGGAAAAGCTGATTGGTGGGCTGGAGTACGAAGTTCCCGCTATCGCGGACGTGTGCGCCCAGGACTTGGTCACAGAGGCCTACAAGGAATTGAGGGGAAGGAGGGAATTGGCGGAGGAGTACCAGCGAGTTCAGGCGGTAGCAGAACGTTGTGGCTACTAGCGCGCAAAGATGAAAGTCGGTGGGGAAAAGCGCCTGTCGGGCGCATAAATAGCACGAAGCGCGTGTGAGAGGATGGCACCACAGCAGCCGCACAACGTGCCTCTGATGGCTAATGCCGCAACATTATCAGGATAAATTTCAACCGAGGTACGATTCGATATCGCCGGCTAAAATTCCGCCTGGACCCAAGACGATCGTTGATCCCCATTGCGAGTCCTGAGTCATGCCGCTGAGGACTTCTCTCCCGTCACGAACCATATCCTGAGGAGGTGCATATGAAAATCGATCCGTGCACACGAGCCCTGTTGTTTCTTCTCCTGGGAAGTTTCGTGCTTACTACGAATGGTTCGGCCGCCGAGTCCAACGCAGCTTTGTTGAAGGCGAAAAAAGACGCAGAAGCCAAGGGCTTCATTTTCGAAACCAGCCGCGATGCGATTGTCGCCAAAGCGAAGCAGGAAGGGGCCGTTAAAGTTTTGAGCGGATTGGATCCGAGCATCTATTCGAGCATCATGGAGGGCTTCAAGAAAAAATATCCCTTCTTGAAAATCGAGATACTCGAGATCACCGGTCCCGATTCCGCGCAACGTTTCATTATGGAATTAAAGTCCGGGAGCAGGAATGACTTTGACGTCAGCCACGCCTCGACGGAATTCTATCCGGAGTACATTCCCTTTGCGAAAAAATTCGATCTCCTGGGAATGGCCCAAACCGGCGTGCTGCGCATACCGCCTAAGATGATCGATCCCAAGCATCGCGCGCTCGCAGCGCTCGGCAGCGCGCTGTCGGTGGTCGCCTACAACAAGAACTTGATGCCGCCCGATAAGGTTCCTAACCGGTGGGAGGATTTTCTCAAGCCGGAGTTCAAAGGAAGAAAATTCTTAGTGGACATGCGCCCTCATCCGTTTGCCGCCTATCCGGCCTGCCCGCAAGAGGGCCTTGGTTTGGAGTGGATGTTGAAGTACGCAAGGGGCTTGCGCGACCAAAACCCGATCTGGTCGCGCGGCCACAGCAGGGCTTTGAGCTCCATACAGGCGGGCGAATATG
>WNGA01010318.1_pt1 | contig 19743 bp, 16 predicted proteins | sample 5400061 | NCBI WGS metagenome assembly WNGA01 (sample SAMN13153366, study PRJNA577476) | soil metagenome | isolation source: 100 cm soil or saprolite under grassland replicate 2 | place: USA:California | collected 2016-06-15
TCGTCGAGCGTCTCGCCGACGCAGAGGATCGGCGTCATGGCGTTGGCCAGGATCGCTCGGACCTTCTTGTTGACCATCTCGTCGGTCTCGCCGAACAGCTCGCGGCGCTCCGAATGACCAGCGATGACGTACTGCACGTTGAGCTTGGCCAGGAACACCGGGCTGACCTCGCCGGTGAACGCGCCCTTGTCCTCCCAGTGGCAGTGCTGGGCGCCGAGGGCGATGGGGATGCGATCGCTCTCGAGGGTGATCTGCACCGGGCGGATGTCGGTGAACGGTGGGTGCACCGACACGTCGGTCGCGTCGTAGTCCTCCTTGTCCAGCAGGTACGAGAGCTTCTGCACGCACTGGATGGCTTCGAAGTGGTTGTGGTGCATCTTCCAGTTGCCGCTGATCAGCGGCTTGCGCCCAACCGTCATGAGACTCTCCAGGGAAGCGCGGGAGTGTGGGGGGTGCACGAGGGGGGCGGCTCTGGCCGGCCTCCTTCGTTCGCCGGTCGAGCCGGCTCCGCCTGTCGACCGGCGAAATGCCGTTCAGTGCCCCCCGGAGGGGGGCTCGTCATGAGCTCGTCGTGGAAGCTCCGCTTCCACGACGAAGGGCCTCAAGGCCTGGGAGGTCCCCGTGTTCGAGCAGTTCCAAGGATGCCCCTCCCCCGGTCGACACCCAGCCGACCTCGTTGTCGAGCCCCATCTGGGCCAGGGCCGCCGCGCTGTCACCGCCACCGACGACGGTGAAGCCGCGGCAGGCCGCGATCGCTTCGGCCACCGTGCGCGTGCCGGCGGCGAATCGAGCGTCCTCGAAGACGCCCATCGGCCCGTTCCAGAACACAGTGCGAGCGTCGGCGATCACGTCGCTGAACGCCGCGGCGGTCCCCGGTCCGACGTCCATTCCCTTCCACCCTTCGGGGAGATCGGTTCCGGCTTGGCGCACCTCGTCGCCGGGTCCCAAGGCGGTGATGTCGCTCGGCAAGTGGATCGGCTTCTCGCCACCGAGCAAGCGGCGGCAGTGCTCGATCTGGTCGGGTTCGAGAATCGAGTCGCCGACCTGGTGGCCAAGCGCGGCAAGGAACGTGAAGCACATCCCGCCGCCGACCACGAGCGCGTCGACCGTCTGCAACAGCGCATCGATGACGCCGAGCTTGTCGCTCACCTTTGCCCCGCCGAGCACCGCCACAAAGGGGCGGCGGGGGTTGTCGCGGAGACCGAGAAGAACCTCGACTTCCTTCGCCAGTCGGCGGCCGGCGGCGCTCGGGAGCCACCGGGGCGGCCCCACGACCGAGGCGTGGGCGCGGTGCGACGAGCCGAACGCGTCGTTCACGTACGCGTCGTGACCGGCGACGAGACGCTCGACGAACTCCGCGGCGTTCGCCGTTTCGCCCGGGTCGAAACGAAGGTTCTCGAGCAGCTCGACGTTGGGAGCGAGCTCGCGGAGACGGGCGCGCACCGGGTCCATCGAATACCGGGGGTCGGGAGCACCCTTCGGCCGGCCGAGGTGGCTGCACGCCGTGACCGTCGCGCCGTGGGCCTGGAGCCACTCGATGGTCGGCAGCGCGGTTCGGATGCGGAGATCGTCGGTGACCTCGCCGTCCTTGACGGGCACGTTGAAGTCGGCCCGGAGCAGGACCCGCTTCCCGCCGACCGACGGCAGGTCCTCGAGTTGGGGGAGCTTCACGCCTTAGGAGCCGGGCCGGCGACGATCTCCACGAGGTCGACCAACCGGTTCGAGTAACCCCACTCGTTGTCGTACCAGCCCATCACCTTGACGAGGTTGCCCATCGCCATCGTGAGCGGGGCGTCGAAGACGCACGAGGCCGGCCGGCCGACGATGTCGCTGGAGACGATGGGCGTCTCCGAGTACTCGACGATGCCGTGCAGGCGGCCAGACTCCGAGGCCGCTCGGAAGGCGTCGTTGACGTCGGCGACGGTGACCTCGCGACCGAGGATGGCGGTGAAGTCGGTGATCGACCCGTCGGGTACGGGTACCCGCAACGACTGCCCGTCGAGACGACCCTGCATCGATTGGAGCACGAGTCCCGTAGCCCGGGCGGCACCCGTGGAGCTCGGGATGATGTTGAGCGCGGCGGCGCGAGCCTCGCGGAGATCCTTGCTGGCGGGCCCGTCGACCAAAGCCTGCGTGCCGGTGTAGGCGTGGACCGTGGTCATCAAGCCCTTCTCGACGCCGAACGCGTCGTCGAGCACCTTCACCATCGGCACGAAACAGTTTGTGGTGCATGACGCGTTCGACACGACCTTGTGGCTCGCGGCGTCGAAGGTGTCGTCGTTCACTCCGACGACGAACGTGGCGTCGGCGTCCTTGCCCGGGGCCGAGATCACGACGATCGGCGCGCCGCCGTCGAGGTGGGCCGCGGCCTTTGCCCGTTCGGTGAACAGGCCGGTGGACTCGACGACGGCGTCGACGCCGAGGTCGCCACGTGTCGCCGTCGACCTTGATGCCGTCGCCCACGACCTCGACGTCGGCGTGGTAGGTGCCGAGGATCGAGTCGTACTTGAGGAGGTGAGCCATCAGCTCGACCGAGCCGAGGTCGTTGGCCGCCACGAAGTCGATGTCCGCGCCGCGCTCCTTGGCCGCCCGGAAGAAGTTGCGGCCGATGCGTCCGAAACCATTGATCCCGACGCGAATCGTCATGCGTGGCGCCTCCTTGGGGTGAGCCGGTGGCTCGACCCTACCCCGCGATGACGAGACTCCAGCCGCCGCCGACCCGGACGAACTGGCCGTCGTCGGAGCGTCAACGATCGACGTCGCGGAGGGTGACGGTGGGGTCGAACCCATGGCCCCGGAGGAGGTCTGCGATCTCGTAGGCGAGGACCACCGAGCGGTGCCGGCCGCCCGTGCACCCGACCGCGATCGACAGGTAGCTCTTGCCCTCCTTGACGTAGCCGGGGAGGGCGACGGCGAGCAAGGCGTCGAGACGCTCGAGGAACAGCTTCGTGTCGGGCTGGGCCATCACGTAGCGGCGGACCGCCTCGTCGGTGCCGGCCAACGGGCGCAGCTCGTCGACCCAGTGCGGGTTCGGTAGGAAGCGGCAATCGAGCACCACGTCGACGTCGAGCGGCAACCCGTGCTTGTAGCCGAACGAGACGACGCTCGTCTTGAGACCGGCCGGCCCCGACTCCGCACCGAACAACTCCAGCACGCGCTCGCGCAGTTGGTGGACGTTGAGGTCGCTGGTGTCGACGACGACGTCGGCCAGCGCCTTCACCGGCTCGAGGATCTCCCGCTCCTGCTGGATCGACTCGATGACGCTCTCGCCGCTGCCCATGGGGTGCGGTCGGCGGCTGCTCTCGTAGCGGCGGACGAGGACATCGGTGGCCGCGTCGAGGAAGAGGATGCGCACACGGTCGCCGGTCGACCGGAGCGCCTCGAGCGCGGGCTCGACCTCCTCGTGGTACGGGCTGGTGCCGACCACGAGCACGACTCGCTCGATGGTGGTGCCGGGAGCGCTCGCGAGCTCCGCGACCTTCGGGATGAGGGACGGGGGAAGGTTGTCGATCACGAACCAGCCGAGGTCTTCCAAGTCGTCGGCCGCCTGCGAACGGCCGGCACCCGACAACCCGGTGATGACGATGAACTCGCTCAACGCATGAGGGCGGCCGCGGCGAGCACGAACCCCATCAGCGTGGCGGACGAGCCGAGGCTGGCGACGAGGAGCTTCGGCGTGAGTGACCGGACCTCAGCGCGCAGCTCCATGACCTCACCCCGGAACTCGCCCATCTCGCCCCGCAGCTCGCCCATCTCGCCCCGCAGCTCGCCCATCTCGCCCCGCAGCTCGCCCATCTCGCCCCGCAGCTCGCCCATCTCGCCGCGCAGCTCGCCCATGTGGCCGCGCAGCTCCCCACGCAAGTCTGTTACGGCCCGTTCAAGATCGCGCTTCGTGGCCAGCTCGTCCCACGGTTGCGGCGGGAGCGACTCCATGAGCGTGGCGGTGTTCCTCGGACCGAGGAGCTGTTCGAGGGCCTCGGTCAGCTCGCGGCGGGCAGGGTCGGACGGCATGCGATCCCCCTTGGGTCGCGGACGGCTCGATGGGGGAAGTGCAGGTCAGCCTACCGGAGGCGGCCGAGTTTCTCCGCGACCAGCACGAGCAGCCGCGGGATGCTGGCGGCGGCCTCGTACTCGGCCGCCTGGGCCAAGAATCCCGGCGGCGGCGCGGGTTCGAGCATCCGGCGCACGAGGAGGCCGTTGTCGGCCATCGCGTTGACGTATCGGCTGAGCGGGCGGTGCACGAAGGGGATGAACACGCCCGCCTCGACCTGCTCCAGCGAGGTGTCCTCGACGAGATATGGACCGATGCGCCAGTACTGCTCAGGAGGGTCGAGCACCTGGTCGTCGATCCACCCGCTGTTCGGCGTCTGCAGCAACGGGTGGTTGAGGAAGAACGCAAAGCGACCACCCGGTCGCAGAACCCGCGCCACCTCGGTGATGCCGAGATCCATCGCCTCGACGTGCTCGAAGACAAGACAGGCCACGACCGCGTCGAAGGTCTCGTTCGCAAACGGGAGGGCGGCGACGGAGGCGCGGCCATAACTCGGACCGCCACCGCGCTCGCGGGCCACCGCCAACTGCGCCACGGTGGGGTCAATGCCGACGACGACGACGCCGGTGCCGCTCGCAGCGACCAGCCGGGCCACCTGCCCCTCGCCCGTGCCGACGTCGAGGATGCGGTCGTAGCCCGCGAGGAGATCGGCCGCGATCGGCAGGATCTGCTCCTCGTACTCCGGGTCGGCGCCGGCAGTGAAGCCGTCCTGCCACCAAGCCGCGTGCCGCTCCCAGAGGTCGTGGTCCACCCGTCAGCGGCCGGTTGGGGTGTGCAGCTTCTCGTAGACCGCGAGGGCGACAGCGTCGGGTAGCCACGTGATGGCCTGCAGGTCCTCGAGCGCCGCCTTCTTCACCGCGTTGACGCCACCGAGCTCCTTGACCAATCGGGTCCGGCGGGTGGGGCCGAGGCCGGCGATGCCGTCGAGCACCGAGCGGGTCATGCGCTTGCCCCGGAGCTCGCGGTGGTAGGTGATCGCGAAGCGGTGGGCCTCGTCCCGGATGCGCTGGAGCAGATAGAGCGCCTCGGACTGACGGGGGATGCGGATGGGGTCGGCCTCCCCGGGGACGAACACCTCCTCGAACCGCTTGGCCAGTGCGGCGACGGGAATTTCGTCAGCCAGCCCGAGCGCCTCGACCACCCGGCTCGCGACCGACAGTTGGCCTTTGCCGCCGTCGACGACGAGCAACTGCGGCGGGTACGCGAACTTGCCGGGGCGCTCGATGACCGGACGGTCGCGCTCGATCAGGTAGGCCGTCAGCCGCCGGGTGAGCACTTCCTCCATCGCGGCGAAGTCGTCGTTGCCGGGCACCTCTTTGATACGGAAGCGGCGATATTCGGACTTCTTGGGGAGCCCGTCCTCCATGACCACCATCGAGCCGACATAGTCACTGCCCTGGATGTGGCTCATGTCGTAGCACTCGATCCGCAACGGGGCGGTCGGCAGACCGAGGTGTTCCTGCAGCTCGTTCAAGGCTCGGGCCCGGCTGTTGTGGTCGGACGCCCGCCGCAGCCGGTGCCGCGTGAACTCCTCCTTGGCGTTCCGCGTGACCGTCTCCTGAAGCTCCCGTTTCACGCCTCGCTGGGGCACCCGAACCGTGACGCTCGAGCCGCGACACTCCGTCAGCCAGCGCTCGTACAAGTCCGGGTCTTCGGGTTCGACGGGTACCAGCACCGACTTCGGAAGGCCGAGCGGCTGCTCCTCGTAGTACATGAACTCGAGCACCTTGCTGACGACCTGCGCGGGATCGAGATCTTCGACCTTGTCGAGGATGAAACCCTTGCGCCCCACCACTCTCCCGCGGCGGACGAAGAACACCTGCACCGCCGCCTCGAGATCATCCTCGGCGAGGCCGATCACGTCGATGTCCTCGTTGCGATCGGCCACCATCTGCTGTTTCTCGATGGCCTTGCGCACGCTCGTGAGCCGATCGCGTATCCGGGCCGCTCGCTCGAACTCGAGCGCATCGGCGGTGACACGCATCTGCGTCTCGAGCCGCTTCACGATGGTGTCGGTGTCACCGTCGAGGAAGTCGAGCAACTCCTGCACCAGCTCGTCGTACGCGGCCTTGTCGATCTCGCCGACGCACGGTCCGGAGCACTTCTCGATGTGGAACAGCAGGCACGGACGTCCGAGCCGGCGGTGGTGCTCGAACTTGTTATCGGAACAGGTGCGCACCGGAAACGTCTTCAGGAGCAGATCCAGCGTCTCCCGGATGGCGTACGCGTGCCCGTACGGGCCGAAGTAGCGGACGCCCTTCCGTTTGCGGCCCCGCATCACCATCGGCCGCGGCCACTCGTCGTCGAGGGTCACGGCCAGGAACGGGTAGCTCTTGTCGTCGCGCAACCGGACGTTGAAGCGCGGCCGGTGCTGCTTGATGAGGCTGTACTCGAGCATGAGCGCCTCGACGTCGTTGCGGACCTGGATCCACTCGACGGTCTCCGCCGTCGCCACCATCTGCGCGGTGCGGGGCAGGAGGTTCGGCCCGAAGTAGTTCGACAGCCGGCTCCGCAGCGATGCGGCCTTGCCCACGTAGATCACCCGGCCTTCGGCGTCCTTGAACTGGTAGGAGCCGGGCGCGTCGGGGATCGTGCCGGTGGGAGGGCGCTGCACCACGGGTCCAAGCGTAGGAGCGGGAATGGCCGACCCCTGGCTACAGTTGCAAGTCACGCCGGCCTGGCATCCGGCGACATATCGGTCCTGAGGACGACATCCCCGTGCTGTGGCGACCAGGCTGTCACGCACCGTCCGCCAATCGGGACCCCACCTCAACGGAGGTTCCATGTTGCGGATCCAGAAGCCGCTACCCGACCGGTACACCACAGCGACGCCCGAACAGCTCGTCGAGTGGATCGGCGCGGCGCGGCGCACGCTCGGTGATCGCGTTTTCATCCTTGGGCACCACTACCAGCGGGACGAGGTGATGCGCTGGGCCGACGCCCGGGGCGACTCGTTCCGGCTGTCCGTGCAAGCCCAAGAGCACCCAGAGGCAGAGTTCATCGTCTTCTGCGGCGTGCATTTCATGGCCGAGTCGGCTGACGTCCTCACCGCCGACCATCAGAAGGTGATCCTCCCCGACCTGAACGCGGGCTGCTCGATGGCCGACATGGCCGACGTTGACGAGGTCGAGGAAGCATGGGAGTCGCTGTCCGGCGTCATCGACATCAACCGACTGATTCCTGTGACGTACATGAACTCGTCGGCCGCACTGAAGGCATTCGTCGGCCGCAACGGTGGCGCAGTGTGCACGTCGACCAACGCTCGAGCGATCCTCGAGTGGGCCCTGGGCACCGGGGCGCACGCTGGCATCGTCGCCGCGGGCGCGCGGGGCGGCGGCGACAAGGTCCTGTTCTTCCCGGATCAGCATCTCGGCCGGAACACGGGCCTGGCGATGGGCTACGGCCACGATGACATGCGCGTATGGAATCCACGGTTCGATCTCGGCGGGCTGACTGAAGCGGACTGCAAGGAGGCCATCCTGCTGCTCTGGAAGGGGCACTGCTCGGTACATCAGCGGTTCCGGCCCGAGCACGTCGCCGCGTTCCGGGCCGCGCATCCGGGCGGGATCGTGGTCGCCCATCCCGAGTGCGCGTATGAGGTGTGCCAGCTCGCCGATCAGGTCGGCTCCACCGACTTCATCATCCGCGCGGTCGAGGCCGCGCCCGAGGGCTCGGTCATCGCCGTGGGCACCGAGATCCACCTGGTGCAACGGCTCGACGCCGAGACACCCAACAAGACCGTCGTCTCGCTCGACCCGCTCATCTGCCCGTGCTCGACCATGTTCCGCATCGACGCCGCGCATCTCTGCTGGGTGCTCGAGAACCTCGTCGAGGGCAACGTCGTCAACCAGATCACCGTCGACTCCGAGACCACTGAGTGGGCCAACATCGCGCTCCAACGCATGCTCGCCCTTCGGTGAGTGCATCGTCGGCCGACTCGGCGCCCAGGACGGTCATCGCGGGTTGGTCGCGATCGCGGATCGCCGTCGATGGTGGTCCGATACTCGACGTCGGCAGCGGCGCCTACCCGAACCCCGCGGCGGACATCCTGTGCGATGCCGAGGTGGACGACGACTGCCATCGGCACGGCGCAGAACTTGTCATCGACCGCCCGTTCGTCGTCGCTCGGGTCGAGGCGTTACCGTTCCGGGCCAAGGCGTTCAGCTTCGTAATCGCCTCCCACCTCGCCGAGCACGTCGCTGATCCCGCCGGGTTCTGCCGGGAGGTGGCCAGGGTGGGCCGGGCCGGATACATCGAGACGCCGAGCCCGCTGGCCGACGTGCTGCTGCACGAGGATTACCACGTGTGGCGGGTGCATCACCGGCGAGGCGTGCTGCGCTTTCGGCGCAAGAAGGCTCGCTCGCAGGTGTTGGCCGCGACGACGGAGCGTTTCTATCGCTTCTTCTACGCCGGTCGCCCCGACTGCAGCCGGCCCACCTGGCGGCTACCGCGCGGCTGGGCCGGTCGGGCCATGGCGTTCGCGCTCAAAGCTTTCGGAGCCGCGCTGGCGCGGCTGGGCGTCATGCACACCCGGTACGCCTTCAGTCAGGGCCGCCCGCTGCGGTTCGAGATCGACTGAGGTGGCGCGCGTCGCGTTCGTCGAGCGGGCGCCGGCGAGCGGCTTCATGGCGGGCGACCTGGCCGCGATCGAATCGCACTTCGACGCGACCGTCCTCCGTTACGAACGACGTCCGACGATCCGCTTCGTCCTCGAAACGCTTCGTGCCGCATGGCGGGACGACGCCGTGTACGCCTTCTTCGCGTCGGAGCACGCACTGCTGCCGGCGCTGGTCTTTGGCGCGCTCCGAAAGCCGTTCGTTGTCGCACCGGCGGGCTACGACTACGCGAACCTGCCCGAGCACGGCTACGGACTCGCGGCCAACGGCCGCGGTTGGCTCCCGAGGCTGTTGGCCCGGCGAGCCGCTGCCATCGTCACATGCTCTCGCGCCGCGACCGCCGAGTTGCTGGCCTTGGTGCCCGAAGTCGAGGGCCGCGTGCGCCTGGCGCCGCTCGGCGCTGACCCCCGGGCGTGGGCCGACCCGACCGTCGATCGGAACCCGCAGCGGGTGGTCACGATGGGGTACGTCTCGCTGGAGTCGTGGAGCCGGAAAGGGGTCGATCGGTTCGTGGCCGCCGCCGCGGCCGACCCCGATCGGGAGTACGTGCTCGCCGGTCGCGTCGATGCCGCCGTACGTTCGACTCTCGACGCGCGGCGGTCACCGAATCTCACCGTTACCGGCTTCCTCGATCACGACGAGCAACGCCGGCTGCTGTGGTCCGCCGGCGTGTACACCCAACTGTCCTGGCACGAGTCATTCGGTATGGCCCTGCTCGAAGCGATGCTTTGCGGCTGCGTGCCGGTCGTGACCGGTGTGCCCGCCCTCCAGGAGGTAGCAGGGCCGTGGGCGGTGACGTCCTCGGCGCCCGAGGAGGACATCGACGCGATCATCCGAGCGGCCAGCGCGTCGGTCGACCGCGCCGCGATGCAGGCCGACACCGCGCAGCGCTTTCCCGCCGCGGCGAGGGCCGATGCTGTCACCGGTGCCCTCGACGGCGCACTCAGTGCACGGCGTGGACGAGCGTCCCGCCCGCGATTGCAATCGCGGCGGTGACGGCGGCCGTCGGCACCAGGAGCGGCCAGGGGCGAACACCGACCGCGATCCCGCCTCGTGTGTGGTACGCCAACGCCGCCGCGGTCCACGTCAGCGTGACCGTGACGACGAAGATCGGGAAGCCGCCAGCCGCGGCGGCGGCGAACACGGCGGTGCTGAGGACCAGGCGAGTGCCTTCCCATCGCAGGCTTCGCTTCGTCTGACCGCCCGCCAACACCATCGCCGACGCGACGGACAGCACCATGCGCCATGGGACGCCGAGGGCGAGCACGGCGATCACGCCGGACACGGGGCGCCAAGATGACCCGAGGACGACCGGCAAGAGCGGCGCCACGGCCAACGTCACGGCCGCACCGGCCACACCCACGCCGAACAGTCGGGCCACGTAGCGGTCGTAGGTGGCTTGCCGTTCCGCCTGATCCCGGGCCCGGCCGAAGTCGACCAGCGAGATTCGACCGGTGACGTAGGAGATCTGCGCGGGCACCGCGTTGGCGAGGCGGAAGCCGATCACGTACACGGAGAACGACGGCCTCGACAGAAGAACTCCGACCGTCACGTAGTCGACGTTGGCGGCGAGGAAGGACAACAGTTGAGCGCCCCACAACAACCCCACGTCGGATCGGAGCGACGCCCCCTCGTCGGTCGCGAACGCGCCACGCCAGTGCCGCACCAGCGCGGCCTCCGCCGTGTGCTTCAGGACGAAGCCGGCGGCGACGACGGCTACAGCGGACGACGGGCGGATCGCGCCGACGACCGCGGCCGTGAGCAGGATCGTCGTACCGACGACTTCGGCCAACGCCGCCTGTCCCGCGTGGTTGTCCCGGATCGCGCCGGCCTTGCGGACATACGCCTCGGCCGACGTCGCCCAGATGAGACCGGACGCGGCGATGATGCGTCCGGCCGACCCCCCCACCGCGTATCCGGTCGCCAACCCGGTCGCCGCGATGGCCGAGTTGGCGAGCCGGGCGCGCCGGAGGACTGCGAGGCGGATCGTGGCTCGCGGCGGCAGGCGAAGCACCGCGAGCCCGAGCCCGAAGTCGGACACCGTTACTGCGAAGGAGTTGATGACGAACAGGGTCGACACGGGGGCGAACCGGAGGACCCCCAGTTGACGGGCGAGAACGAGCGTCGAGAGCCCGATAACCGCCTGCTCCCATACGCGGCTGACCAGCAGCACACGCACTCTGCCTCTCGGCGCCGAGGGGTCGACGCGTTCCGCCGCCCCTCTGGCGCCGGGCGTCACGCCGTCAGATCCAGCAGGTGGTCGCACACCGTGTCGATGTCGGCATCGGTCAGGAAAGGATCCATCGGCAGGGAGAGCACCTCCGTGGCTGCCGCTTCGGCGGTGGGGCAGGGCCGGGCCCACCGGGCGAGTGATGGCTGGCCCGACAGAGGGACCGGGTAGTGCACGCCCGTGCCGACCCCGCGCTCGCCCAGCTCCTTGGCGAGCCGATCACGGTCGGCATGGCGAACGACGAGGAGATGATGGACGGCGCCATCTGTCCACGGCACGAGCAGTTGCTGTCCTGCGAGCCGTTCCGCGTACCGTGCTGCCGCCCGCCGCCGGGCCGCGGTCCACGCCGGCAGATGGCGAAGTTTCACCTCCAGCATCGCCGCCTGGATCGCGTCGAGCCGCGAGCACCAACCGATCACATCGTGCAGGTACTTCGACGTCCGCCCGTGGTCGCGGAGCCGGCGAACTTCCTCCACCACAGGAGGAGCGGCGGCGAGCACCAGTCCGGCGTCGCCGAGCGCGCCGAGGTTCTTGCCGGGATAGAAGCTAAAGCACGCGGCGTCGCTGTCGGTCCCGACGGGTCGCTCGTCATCGGCCGCGAGATGGGCCTGGGCGGCATCTTCGATCACGAGCAGCCCGTCGTCCCGCCACTGGCGAAGGTGCTCGAAGGGGACTACGTGGCCATACAAGTGGACGGCGATCACGGCCCGGGTGCGCTCCGTCCGCACGGCGGCCACCGTTTCGGGCGTCAACAAGAGGGTTTGGGCGTCGACATCGGCGATGACTGGGGTGGCACCGGTGTGGACGACGGCCTCAGCCGTGGCCACGAACGTCATGGACGGAACGACCACCTCGTCGCCGGCGCCGATGCCGAGGGCTCGCAGCGCCAGCGAGAGCGCATCGGTGCCAGACCCGCACCCGGCGGCCGCCGGCGCGCGGTGGGCCGTGGCGAAGGCTGTCTCGAACGCAGCGACGGCGCCACCGCCTACGAACGAGCTCTTCGCGAGGACGTCGTCAAAGGCGGAGCGCAGCTCGCCGGCGATCGACTCGTGCAGGCGCGTCAGATCGAGGAACGGAATCGTCAGCGGTGTCACGTCCCACCCACCTCCCGCGCCGGGTTGCCCACGACGGTTGTGCCCTCGGGCACGTCGCGGACGACGACGGCACCGGCGCCTACGAGCGCGCGAGCACCGATCACGATGCCCGGGAGCAAGACCACCCCGGCACCGACGACCGCGTCCTTGGCGACAGTGACGCCCTCAAGGCGTTCCTTGGTGTCGGGCCGGTTGGGGTAGCGGGCGTTGGTAACGATCACCGCGGGCCCCAGCCACGCGCCCTCCTCGAGCACCGAGAACTCGGGCACGAAGCAACCGGAGTGGATCCGCACGCGGTCGCCGATGCGTACGTGATGTTCGACGACAGAGCCGCTGCCGACCGAGACGTCGTCGCCAACGACGGTCGCCTCGCGGATCAGCACGTGGTGCCCGGCGTGGAAGCGGGCGCCGATCGTCGTGCCTCGATAGACCACCACGTGGCTGCGGAGGATGCCGCCAGGCCCGATCGCGAGGGGTGCAAGATCGGGCGCGTCGACGCCCACGACGCAGAACGGCCCGACCGCGGTGCCGTCGCCGATGATCGTGTCGCTGCCGATCACCGCGGACGCGTGGATCACTTCGCAACCTCGACGGGAGCGCCCCGGGCTCGAGCCGAGGCCTCGATGGCGCTGAGAACGCGAACCACCTCGGCGCCGTGCCGCCCATCCGCGATCGGCGCGGAACCGGTGCTGCACGCGAGCCCGAACGCCTGCATCTCCGCGAGCAACGGTTCGACGATGTTGATGTGCGGGATGACGATGTCGCCGGCGCGGGTGCGCCATTGGAAGTCGCCCAACGAATCGTAGCTGCCGAATCCGCCCGCCTTCCCAGCGACGCCGGCGTCCACGATCCAGAGTTTCTGGTCGACAGACACGTCGTTGTAGATCGCCATCTTCTGGTCGCCGACGACCGTCATCAGACGCGTCTTGCGCGGGTCGATCCAGCTCACGTGCAGATTGGCCCCGATGCCCGACTCGAAGGTGAAACTCGCGAAGCAAACATCGTCGATGCCGTTCTGGATGAACGAGAAACCTTTGGCGCTCACTTCCACGACGCGTTCGTTCAGGAGGTAGAGCATGATCGCGACGTCGTGGGGGGCGAAGTTCCACATGGCATCGCAGTCGCGCCGGATACGTCCGAGGCTCAGACGCTGCGAATAGAGGTACTGCACCGCCCCCAGGTGACCTCGCTCGATGTACTGCCGGAGCGTGATGACCGGAGCCGAGTAGAGAAACGTATGGCCGACCATGAGCGTGAGGCCCGCTTGGCTGGCTACGTTGACCAGCTCGTCGGCGTCCGGTGGGTTCATGGCGAGCGGCTTCTCCACCAGCACATGGCGCCCCTCCTTGAGACAGGCGAGCGCCGCGCCGTGGTGGAACGAAGCGGGCGCGGCGATGACGACGCCTTCGACGTCGTCTCGGGCGAGCACGGCGTCGAGTGAGTCGAGGACGTCGACGGCCGAGAAGCTCGCCGCCGCCACCTCGCGCCTCGCCGGATCAGGGTCCGCGATCGCGACCAACCGAGTCGTCCCCGCCGTGGCGACGTTTCTCGCGAGGTTGGCCCCCCAATATCCATAGCCGAGCACCGCAACACCGACGGTCACCGTTGGCTCCCCCTGATGATGTCCTCCACGACGGAGGTCGCGAAGCCCGCGCCCCAGGCGACGTGCATCACCGGGAAGCACGCGGCAGTGATCGCGACGGATGCCCGATGCTCGACCGGTCGTGCGACGGCAGTTGCACACGCGACGAGGGTGGCGTAGGCGCCCACGCCGGTGGCGATCGCTCGGCGGCCCCGACGGCTCGGGAGCAGGAGCGGCGCCAGCGCGAGCGCGATGACAAAGCCGGGAGGCACAACGTGCCGGAGGCGAAGCGAATCGCGATGGCGCTCGACGACCCGCGCCTTCCACCGGCCGTACCACCAGAACTGCCGCGCCAACGCGCGCAGAGAAGGCCGGGGTCGGTAGATCGAGGAGATGGTCGGGTCAAAGACCAGACGGTGCCCTCGCGCCCGCATGCGCCAGTTGAATTCGTAGTCGGAGTTGCGCTCGAGGGTCTCGTCGAACGGGCCGATGTCGAGCATCGCGGCCCGGCGATACGCCGGATGGCTGATCGTGTCGACATCTCGACGGCGGTGCGCGAAGCGGTGGGGCGACGCCATTCCGAACGGCGACACCATCGCCAGGCCGACCGCGTTGGAACGCGGATCCTTCCCGATGTGGAGGTACCGCCCGCCGACGCCGGCCGCTCCCGTTTCGGTGAGTACGTCCACCGAGCGCTCGACGTACTGCTCGTCCGGCACGCCATGCGCCGAGAACAGGCAGACCACGTCGCCCTTCGCTGCCTCGACACCGCGATTGAACGCCGACGACGCCCGGCGGTCCGGGTTCTCGACGACCCTGAGCCACGGGCGCTCTGCCGCGAGCCGGTCGACGCCCTCCCTCGAGCCGTCGGTAGACCCACCGTCGACGACGACGACGTCGAGAAGGTCGGAGGGATACGTCTGCGCTTCGAATCCGGCAAGACATTCGTCGATGTACCCGCGCTCGTTCAGCATGGGCACGACGATCGTCACCACCGGGCGGGGGGCGCCCACGTCAGCGGCCCTCTCGCCGCAGCACGCTGCGGATCGTGCGCCCGACGATGCGCGCGTCCAAGGTCAAGCTCTGATGGCGGAGGTAGTAGAACTCGTACTGCAGCTTCTCGAGCGCGTCGGCCTCGTTTCCGGCGTAGCCGTACTTCACTTGCGCCCAGCCCGTGAGTCCGGGTCGCACGAGGTGTCGCAAGGGTCCGACGACCGACAGGTCGCCGCGCAAGATGTTGATTACCTGAGGGAGCTCGTCGACGTGGGTCACCCGCAGGATGCGGCCGAACGGCGTAATCCGCGGATCGGTCGTCGCCGTCCACGCACCCTCGGGCCCTCCGGGCCGCATGGTGCGAAACTTCAACATGCGGAACGTGCGGCCGTGCTTGCCGACCCGCTCCTGGCGGTAGAAGAGCGGGCCGCGGTTGGCGACCAAGTTCCCGGCCGCGACGACGGGGACCGCAACGGCGAGCGCGACCAGACCTGCGACCGCACCGCAGACGTCACCGAGCCTCTTCCATCGCGAGTACCGGAGGCCGTGCACCTCGGAGATGTCGAAGAACAGGGACGCGCGCTCGAGCTCGGCGAGTGGAAGCTTGCCGAGCCACTCTTCGTAGAACTGGAGCATGGTGCGGATCCGCACACCGGCCTCGTGGAGCGCCGCCGCCTGCGACACGACGCTCGCCTCCGCCTGCGCGGCCCGGTCGAGGACGACGACGCCGGCCCCCACGGCAATCACCCGCTCCACCAACGGGCGGCTGCGTGGGCCCTGGGACACCGCGTGCTCGGGCAAGAGGTGCACCGACAGCACCGCCGGCCGTTCTGGTTCCTCGCTCAGCTCGGCGAGCAGCGCCTCGGCCTCGGCCCGGGCGGCGACGACGACGACCTGATCGCGGTCCTCAGCCCGGGCGCGGCCGCCGCGAGCGAGCGCCGCTACCGCGAGGTACCAGAACGGGAGGACCAGGGCGCTGCCGAAGACGACGAAGCGAGGGAGCAAGGCATCGCCGACGACGAGCTGCAAGACCGACACGAGCACCGCACCGGCCGCCGACGCGCCGAAGGCGGTGACGAGTGCCGCCCGCCCGGTCTTGGGCAGTTCGGGCAACCCGGCACCGTACGCGGCCGCGCCCTGCAGCACGACGTACCCCAGCGTCCACGCGAACCGGCTGGGCACCCGGCCGGTGAGGTCGTAGTGGCCGATCGCTGCGGCGTGGAGCTTCGCGAGGCCTATGACGCTGGCAACGATTCCTGCGTACAGCAGTGGTCGAGCGAGGCGCCGCACCTCTCAGCCCTCCCGGGGCGCGGCCGGCACCATGGCACCATCGTAGGGATAGACATCGGCCGCGCCGGAGGACCGTTGAGGGCTGGGGTCGCCCAAGTAGCGATCGGAACCAAGAAAACGCTGGCTCTCGGCTCGCCCTTGATCCTCAGCCACGCCCCCCGAGCGAGTTGACCAGGTACTGGCCGGTGTAGCTGTGCGCCACCGCGGCGACGTCCTCAGGTGTCCCCTCGGCGATCACCGTGCCGCCCCGGTCGCCACCCTCGGGGCCGAGGTCGACGATCCAGTCGGCGGTCTTGACCACGTCGAGGTTGTGCTCGATCACCACCACGCTGTTGCCTTGGTCGACCAGGCGACTGAGAACGGTGAGGAGCTTGCGGATGTCCTCGAAATGCAGGCCGGTGGTGGGTTCGTCGAGGATGTAGAAGGTGTGGCCCGTCGAGCGCTTCGCGAGCTCGCTGGCCAACTTGACCCGTTGGGCCTCACCCCCGGACAGCGTGGGCGCGGGTTGGCCGAGCCGCACGTAGCCGAGCCCGACGTCGACGATGGTCTGCATGTGGCGCGAGATCACGGGCTGGTTGGCGAAGAACTCGCACGCGTCCTCGCATGACAGGTCGAGGACGTCGGCGATGTTCTTGTCCTTGAACGTGATGTCGAGCGTGTCGCGGTTGTAACGGGCGCCCTTGCACACCTCGCACGGCACGTACACGTCGGGGAGGAAGTGCATCTCGATCTTGATGGTGCCGTCGCCGGAGCACGCCTCGCACCGCCCGCCGGACACGTTGAACGAGAACCGCCCGGGCAGGTAGCCGCGCACCTTGGCCTCCTGCGTCTGGCTGAAGAGACGGCGGACGTGGTCGAACACGCCGGTGTAGGTGGCGGCGTTGGACCGTGGTGTTCGCCCGATCGGCGACTGGTCGATCGCGATGACCTTGTCGAGCGCCTCGATCCCCTCGATGGTCTTGTGGCGCCCGGGCGGCGTCTTCGACCTGTAGATCCGCTGCATGAGCGACCGGTAGAGGATGTCGTTGACGAGCGTCGACTTCCCGGATCCGGAGACGCCGGTGACCGCGACGAAGCATCCGAGCGGGATCCTCACGTCGATGCCGCGGAGGTTGTGCTCTCGGGCGTCGCGCACGGTGAGCCACGTGCCGTTCGGTGGGCGGCGTTCCGTGGGCACAGGGATCGTGCGCTTGCCCGACAGATACTGGCCGGTGACCGATCCCCGGGCCCGGAGCAGACCCTTCACCGGACCGGAGTAGACGATGGCCCCACCGTGCTCGCCCGCCCCGGGGCCGATGTCGACCACGTGATCGGCGACCCGGATCGTCTCCTCGTCGTGCTCGACGACGAGCACGGTGTTGCCCAGTTCGCGAAGGCGAGTGAGGGTGTCGATCAGCCGCCGGTTGTCGCGCTGGTGCAGCCCGATCGAGGGTTCGTCGAGGACGTAGAGAACGCCAACCAGTCCACTGCCGATCTGCGACGCCAGGCGGATGCGCTGCGCCTCGCCCCCAGCGAGCGTGCCGGCCGAACGCGACAGCGTCAGGTAGTCGAGCCCAACGTCGAGGAGGAACCCCATGCGGGCATTGACCTCCTTGATGACCCGCTCGGCGATCATCCGGTCGCGCTCCGACAGCTGGAGCTCGCTCAACACCTTCGCCGCCTCACCGATCGAGAGGCCGCAAATGTCGGCGATGTTGCGGTCGTCGATCGTGACAGCCAGCGACAGCGGCTTGAGTCGGGCGCCGCCGCAATCGGGACACGGCACCTCTCGCATGTAGCCCTCGATCTGCTCGCGCGCCGCGTCGCTCTCGCTGTCTTGGTGCCGGCGCTGCAGGAACGGGACGATGCCCTCGTACTGCGCGTGGTACGACCTGACCCGCCCGTATCGGTTCTTGTACTTCACGTGAACACGGCTGGTGCCGGTCCCGTACAACAGCACCTTCTTCTGCTTCGGCGTGAGTTTCGACCAGGGGGCCCCGGTGTCGATCTCGTGTTCCTCGGCGACGGCCTCGACGAGGCGGACGAAGTACTGCGTGCTCCGCCCTGCCCACGGCGCGATCGCACCCTCGTCGAGGCTCAGGTCGGGGTTGGGGACGACGAGCTCAGGGTCGACCTCGAAACGCGTCCCGAGCCCGTCGCACTTCTCGCACGCACCGTACGGCGAGTTGAACGAGAAGTTGCGGGGCGCCAACTCTTCAAACGAGCGGCCGCACTTGGGACAGGCCAGGTGCTGGCTGAAGGTGAGCGCCTCTTCCTCGGTGCCGCCGTCGTCGCCCCGCCCGACGAGCTGCACCTCAGCCACCCCGTCGGCCAGCTTGAGCGCGGTCTCGAGCGAGTCGGTGAGCCGGCGCTCGATCCCAGCTCGCTTCACGAGCCGGTCGACGATGACCTCGATGGTGTGCTGCTCGTAGCGCCCCAGGTCGACCGCGTCGGTGAGCTCGTGGATCTCGCCGTCGACACGGGCCCGGGCGAAGCCCTGGGCGGCGAGATCTCCCAGCAGCGTCTCGTAGGTGCCCTTGCGCCCTCGGACGACCGGCGCCAAGACCTGGAATCGGGTGCCTTCCGGCAACTCCAGGATGCGATCGACGATCTGCTGCGGCGTCTGGCGGGTGACCCGGGTGCCGTCGAACGGACAGTGCGGCACGCCGATGCGGGCGTACAGCAGCCGGAGGTAGTCGTAGACCTCGGTGATCGTGCCGACCGTCGACCGAGGGTTCCGCGACGCGCTCTTCTGATCGATGGAGATCGCCGGCGACAAGCCCTCGATGAAGTCGACGTCGGGCTTGTCCATCTGCCCCAGGAACTGACGGGCATAGGCCGAGAGCGACTCGACGTAGCGCCGTTGCCCCTCGGCGTAAATCGTGTCGAAGGCCAGCGACGACTTGCCCGCCCCCGAGAGCCCGGTGAAAACGATGAGCTTGTCGCGAGGCAACTCGACCGAGACATTGCGCAGGTTGTGTTCCCGCGCGCCCCGCACCACCAGCAAATCAGCCATTGCGTCGCACTCTATCGGGACGGGGGCGCCGATGAACGTATGTTCGTCAATGGTCGGCGCGCTCGTAGCGGATCACGCGAAGCTGGGCCCCCTTGAGGTACGGCACGAGGCGCTCGCCGGCCCGATCGAAGCCGGCCAGCGTCGGATGCGGCCAGCCCTCGGTGACCTGTTCGACCACGTCGATCCGATCGACGCCCAGCTCGTCGAGCACCGCGGCGAGGGCGTCGGCGTCGTCGGGCCGGTCGAGGCGAAGCCAGCGCTGATCGCCGTAGAAGGCGCCGGCTTCTCGGCCGAGGTGGGGCATCGTGGTAACGATCACCACGTCGGCAGGGGCGGCATCGATGACTTCGATGGTGTGGGCGAGGCCGCGGGTCCGCTCGGCGTGCCAGGCCGCGCCGAAGACCGCGACGATCACGCTCGCGCCGATCACGACCGCCGCGACCACCGTCCGCAACCCGGCCCGTTCGATGACCACGGCGGCGACAACGGCGAGGAGCACCCCGCTCGCCAGGGTGTAGCGGCCCCCCCATTGCGCGAACAGATCGCCGCGCCACTGGAGCAGCCAGACCGCCGGCGCCGCGGCCGTGGCCGTCACGACCAGTTGCTTGGCTCGGGCTCCCGAGCCTGGGAACGCGGTGAGTCCGGCCGAGCCCGCCGGCGTCGCGGGCAACGTCCCCGCCATGAAGCCCGTGCCGACGAACAGGCGGGCGAGGTACGCCGCCGCCGTGAGCGCGACGCCCCACCGCAGCGCCGGCCCGCGCTCGTCGGGGTGGCGCAGCACCCATCCGAGTAGCGCGAGCCCGCAGACGGCAAGGATCCCCAGCGCGTACGCCGTCGCATCTGTGTAGGGAAACAACCCGAGCGTCGTCACCACGTCGTCTTGCAGGCGGTC
>WNGA01020310.1_pt1 | contig 19742 bp, 20 predicted proteins | sample 5400061 | NCBI WGS metagenome assembly WNGA01 (sample SAMN13153366, study PRJNA577476) | soil metagenome | isolation source: 100 cm soil or saprolite under grassland replicate 2 | place: USA:California | collected 2016-06-15
CCGGCAATATCGGCGCGGCAGAGCATGTCGCAATCCATGAACAGCGACCAGCCGCGATATCCCGCGAGCGCCGGGACCAGGAAGCGCGTCAGGCTGAACTCGGTGGCCTCGGTCGGTCCGCGCGGCCTGGTGTAGAGGTGCTTCAACTGGCGCTGCATGAGCGGCGCGATCGACACCGGGATCGACGAGCGGCGCACGATGGAATGCGCGAGCGTGTAGAAGGCGACCGCCTCCCTCGGGTCGTACCCGATATAGATGTCGAGCATGGCTAGACGCGGTAAGCGAGCGTCGTCATCAGCTTCGAGGCGAGGCGCATGGCGCGCCTTGCGGGCTCCGGCAGCTCCGCCGCGCCGAGCTCGACCGCGCTCGCGCGGTGTCTCGCCTCGTCTGCGCGCATCGCCTCGACCACCGCCCGCGTGCGCCGGTCGCCCGCGGGAAGCGCCTCGAGATGACCGGATAGATGCTCCTCGACTTGGCGTTCGGTTTCGGCAAGAAAGGCGAGATTCCATTTGTCGCCGAGGGAACCCGCGAAGGCCCCGATGGCGAATGAGCCGGCATACCAGAGCGGATTCAGCAGGCTCAGCCGGCCGCCGAGCTCGCGGATGCGCTCGGCGCTCCAGGCGAGATGGTCCTGCTCCTCGCGGGCCGCGTGTTCGAGCGCTTCCCGCGCCGCGGCATCTCGTGCGGTCAGTGCCTGGCCTTGGTAGAGCGCCTGCGCGCACACCTCGCCAACATGATTCACGCGCATCAATGCGGCGGCGTGGGCGCGCTCGCTGGCCTCGAGTTCTATTTCGGATACGTCCCGCCCAGGGGAAGGCCGAGCGGCGTTGGCCACCCCGGCGATTGCTCGAAGGGCCCGGTCAAATTCGACGATTAGTCTGTCCACAGGATCAGCCTAGCAGAAAGTCAGGATGGAACCGACTTCGCCAGCATCTCTCGGAAGCAGCGCTCGAACTCTTGCACCACGCGCGGGTCCTCGAAGAGAACCTCGTTGCGCAGCACGATCTCGTCTCTGACGTGCCGCCGGTAATCGGCCTCGGTTCCGAGCCTGACCGCAATGCGCACGTAATCGTCCGCGTCGGCCGCAACACACTCGGTGAAGCCCATTTTGCGGTACATCCCGGCGGTGTGCCGCCCGCGCTGAAACTCTGTGGGCAGCGTGACAATCGGCGTGCCGACCGCGAATCCCTCGAGACTGGAATTCATGCCGTTGAAATGCAGGGTATCCAGCATGACATCGACGACTGCGAGGAGATTCAGAAAGCTAGAACCGTCCTGCGGGGGAACGAACACGATGCGCTCCGCCACATCCGGAATCGCCCTGCGAAATCGCGCCTGAAGCAGCTCGGCCCAATGCGAAACCTTGGAGCAGATGAGCACCAGCTTCCCCTTCGCATCGGCGCGCAGGATTCCGGCCAGGATGGCGTCGAACTCCGGATGGAACTTGAACAGAGCCTGGGGGCAGACGTAGAGATTCGCGTCGTCCGGCAGGCCGAAATCCTGCCGGCGTTTCAGCGGCTTGGGCAGGCGAGGCCGGTAACAGAAAGCGAGGGTGCCCAGGTTCTGCAGCAGGAAGAGCCGCTCGCTATAGTGCTGCGAGGCATGGGTCGTTTCAAACAGATCATTGGAGATGAACCAATCTAGACTGGCAATGCCACTTGTATCAGGATGGCCGAAGGACAGGCACTGGACCGGCGCGAGGCGCGAAAAGGCGAGGAAATAAGTAAAAGGCTCCATCCCGATATCCTGATAGAAGAGGATATCGAGCTCGAGTTCGGCGATCGCATTGCGAGCGGCGTCTACGTTGAGGGGAAGCGCGAGTGCACGGTCGCTCTTCTCACGGATGAAGTTCGCTGTTTCATCATCGCGAAACGGCGGCGCAAACAGCGCATAGACCTCGAATTGCTCGCGCGAAAGCTGAGCCACGAGCCCGCTCGTGGTCTTGCCGATGCTATGGTTGTACATATGCCGCGAGATGAAGCCGACGCGGATTTTTGGCGAGCGCGGCTTCGGATTTTCGCAATGCGGCGCGGTCCACAGCAGCGAAGGACAGGCGCGCCGGTAAAGGTTCGCTACGCGGGTATGAAGCTCGCGGTTGTTCAAGCCATGGTAGCTCAAATAGAAGTTGGTAGATCCGACGGGTTCGAGGCGTAGCGGTTCCTTCTCCAGGAGAGAGAGCTCTTCTTCGAAGCGCCCGCGCCACGCGCGCAGATCGTCAAGCGAAGCCGGAATGATGGGGAGCGTGGTTCCAAGGCGCACCCTCACACCGTCGTCCGGCGCAAGCGAAAGTGCGCGCTGAAACGCGGCCATCGCCGCCTCGGGCTTACCCTGCGCCGCGAGTGCCTCGCCGAGCGCGCGGTAAGCAGCGATGGAGTCCGGCTGCGCGGCAAGCGCCTTTTCGTATTGCGCGACGGCCTCATCGACCTTTCCGTTCTCATAGAGGGCGAGGCCCAGGTTCAGGTGCGCGTTGGCGTGTGAGGGATCGAGTCCGATCACCCGCCGATACCAGGTGATGGCTTCATCGGTTGACTGCGTCTCGGCGAGCGCGTGGGCGAGGTTGAAGCACAGGGTTGCCGACGCCGGACCTTGCTGCAGAAATCCTTTGTAGCACGCGATGGCTTCATGAGTCCGCCCGAGCTCCTGAAGGATCAAGCCAAGATTGCACGCTGCCTCGACAAACTCAGGCTTGAGGAGCAGCACCTTGCGGTAGCAGGCGATGGCTGCCTGGCAGTCTCCCCTCTGTGCCCGGATGTTGCCGAGATAATAGTGAGCTTCGGGATTCTTCGGATCCAGGGCGATTGCCTTCTCGTGGCAGCGCGCGGCCTCCTCGTGCAAGCCGAGTCCCTGGTTGACGCGCCCGAGCAGGTGCCAGGCATCGAAGTTCCGGCGCTGCGAGTGGACGAGCTGCTCGAGCAAGCTTTTCGCCTCTGGCAGCCGCTCGTCGCGGATCAGCTTAAGGACTGCGTCCATCTGCGATTCGGGAGCAGCTGATTTCACTGGCAAGATCATGAGATCGCCCCGCGAGGCAGGTCAAGCTCACAAAAAAAACGGGCGCCCGAAGGCGCCCGTTTCCTCCCTGCTGATGTTTCCTAGAAACGATGCGTCATGCTAAGGAAGAACGTGCTCACATCCGAACCGAACAGCGGGGTATTGTTGAAGCCCTGCTGAGCCGGTGGCGCACCGGTCCAAGTGAACTGCGCGTTTTGTTTGTTGTCGATCTTCGCGTAGCCCACACCAACGTTGGTGCGCTTCGAGAACCGGTGCTCGTAGCCGACGTTGTACTGTTTCGCGCCGGTGTCGCTGATGTGAACCCCTGAGGAGCTTCCAACCACGCCCGTCAGGTCTTTCGCGACCGAGTAGGAGGCCCTAATCGTGCCCGGGCCCACCGGTACCGCAAGCGCGACACCGTACTGCTTGGCTTTGACGTCGCCGTCGTCACCGCAGAGGGTGGGTCGAGCCGGGGCTTGGACCGCATACGTCACCGTCCCATTGGCATTGAAAGTGGGCGCTCCAGCAGCACCGAAAGGCTGTATGCCGCACTTGTAGGTCATGCTCTCCCACGCCAGGCCCAAGTCGACAACGCCGAAGTTCCAGCCGCCCTTGACGGAGTAGCCGCTATCGGTCGAGCCGATGGTGGTGAAGTCCTTGTGCCGGTCGAGCGCTGCGCCGACACGCGCCCTACCGCCCATTCCGGCCCACTGCACCGAGGCGGACCAGCTCGAGGCATTGGCTTGGGTGGTACCGACGGTGGCCTTGCCTTCGTTGGTCTGGTACATCAGCTTCGCCTGCACGCCCTCCATCACGTTCGACTGGTAGAAAATGGCATTCGAAGCGCGGCGCCAGAATGCGTGGCCGACTCCGCCGCCAAGCTGCAGCGCGTCGCAGATCGGTTTCGCCGGAAGCGCGCTCGAGCCGCCGGGCGTCGTACCGTCGCCGTTGGCGCAGTTATAGTTCACCGCGGTACCGGTGGATTCGCGGCGGCCGATGATCGAAGTCACCGGACCCCAGAAGCCGACCGTGCCGATGCCCCACAGCGCGTCGAGGTCCGCCCACGGTGTGGTCCACTGGCCAATGAAGAAGTTGCCGAAGCCGCCCTGGATGCCGATCGCCGAATTACGCGACGCCGGCTTGATCGCCTGGTTGGACGAGCGCTCGAGCGGTGCGTTCTGCTCGATCTGCACCCACCCGCTCAATCCGCCGCCCAGGCTTTCCCTGCTACGGATGCCGTAGTTCGAGGCGCCGTTTGCCACGTCCCACTTCGATACGCTGGCGCCTATCAAGGTGGGTGTAGCGCCATCGTTTGTCCGTGCAGCAGCGCCGTCCGTGTACTTGAAATTGCCGAACGCCATGTTGACTGTGCCGTAGACCTCGGTGCCCGATGCTTGGGCGAACGCGAGGCCTGGCCCGGCCAACGCGCCGGCGACAGCCATGGTTAAGAGTTTCTTCTGCATTGCGGTACTCCTCTCTTGAACGAATCAGACGCAGCGCCGATCGGTCGCGCGCCAACCCCTCAACTGAGAAGTCCCATGCAGTCTGCCCAACCTGGCCTTGAGAAACCAAGAATTCCGGGCATGTGAAAGAGTGTTCTGCGCGCCGCGTCACGCCGCGTGCGCGCATGCGTGCGACGTCATCGATGGAGACGATTCCGCTCTCGGTGATCACTATCCGCCCGGAAGGCACTCGAGGCAGCAGATCGAGCGTGGTGTCGAGCCGCGTGTCGAAGGTTTTGAGATCGCGGTTGTTGATCCCGATGAGCGGCGTTTTCAGCCCGAGCGCAGCGTCGAGCTCGGTGCCGTCGTGCACCTCGACCAGCACCGCCATGCCAAGCCCGAGGGCAATGGTTTCCAGGTCCAGCATCTCTTTTCTTGAGAGGCAGGCCGCGATAAGCAGGATGCAATCTGCGGCCAGCGCGCGGGACTCGAACACCTGGTAGGGGTCGACCACGAAATCCTTGCGCAAGGTGGGCAGCGAGCATGCTGCGCGCGCCGCTTGAAGATGCTCCGCCGAGCCTTGAAAGAACTCCTTGTCAGTGAGCACTGACATGCAGGCCGCCCCACCTTTTTCATAGCTTTTCGCGATGGCCGCCGGATCGAAGTCTGCGCGCAGCACCCCCCGCGAGGGACTCGCGCGCTTGATCTCCGCGATTACAGCGGGGCTGCTTTTCCGCAGTGCGCCAACAAAGTCTCGAACTGGGGCCGCCTTTTTGGCCCTTTCTTCGATCTCTCTTGAGGAAAGGCGTGATCTAGCCGCCGCGACCTCCGCGCGCTTCACCTCGAGGATGCGGTCGAGGACAGTCAAGCGCTGGCTTTCAGCTTCTGGGTGTAGCTCACGAATTCCTCGAGCTTCTGCTTCGCCGCGCCGCTCCTGATGGTTGCGCTCGCCCGCTCTACGCCGGCCTTCAGGCTGCCCGCGAGACCCGCGACATAGATGGCGGCGCCGGCATTCAGCGCCACGATGTTGTGCGCCGGCCCGGGCTGGTTCTCGAGCACCGCGAGGATCATGGCTTTGGACTCCTCCACCGTGTTGACCTGGATGGCGCGCCGGTCGTAGAGCTCGAGGCCGAGCTGCGAGGGATGAAGGATGTACTCGTTGATCTCGCCCTTCACCAGCTCGCCCACCATGGTGTCGCCTGAGATCGAGATCTCGTCGAGTCCATCGAGGCCGTACACCACCATCACGTGCTTGGAGCCGAGCCGCTGCAGCACCCGCACCTGGATGCCGACGAGGTCTGGGTGGAATACGCCGAGCACCTGGTTCTTTGCCCCCGCTGGGTTGGTGAGCGGACCGAGGATGTTGAAGATCGTGCGCACGCCGAGGTCCTTGCGCACCGGCGCGGCGTATTTCATTGCCGCGTGGTGCGCCGGCGCGAACATGAAGCCGAGTCCCAGCTTCTCGATCGCCTGCCCGGTCTCGGCGGGCGTGACGCCGATGTGCGCGCCGAGGGCTTCCAGGACCTCGGCGCTACCCGACGATGAGGACACCGAGCGGCCCATGTGCTTGGCGACCTTCGCGCCCGCCGCGGCTGCGACGAATGCCGCGCAGGTCGAGACATTGAACGTGTGGGCGGCGTCGCCGCCGGTGCCGCAGGTATCGACGAGATGCCGGTCGTCCTGCACCTCGACCGGCGTCGCGAGCTCGCGCATCACCTGGGCCGCGGCGGCGATCTCGCCGATGGTTTCCTTCTTCACGCGCAGGCCGATGACGAACCCGGCGATCTGCGCCGGGCTCAGCTCGCCGCGCATGATCTGGCGCATGACGTGCAGCATCTCGTCGTGGAACACCTCGCGATGCTCGACGCTGCGCTGGATCGCCTCGGCGATGGTGATCTGCTTCATGGTCTTCCCCCTGCCTTTACGCGTTTATATCGATGAAATTCTGCAGCATTCTGTGTCCGTGCTCGGTAAGCAGCGCCTCCGGATGGAACTGCACCCCCTCGACGGCCAGGCTGCGGTGGCGCAGCCCCATGATCTCGCCGTCCTCGGATTCAGCGCTTACCACAAGGCAATCCGGCAAGGAATCGCGCTGCACCACCAGCGAGTGGTAGCGCGTCGCCACGAAATCATTGGGTATCTCCCTGAATATCCCGTTCTCATCGTGACGGATGCGCGAGGTCTTGCCGTGCATCACCCGGCGCGCGCATTGCCTCTATCTTTTGAATTGAAATTTCATCATTTCTGAAAACCGCGACGTCGGCACCGAGCTCGCAGAGGTATTGCACCAGGTTGTAGGTGAACGAATCGTAGTTGTCGAGCATCACGATCATCGAGCCTCCGTCGCGCCGACCGGCGCGCAAAGCGCGGCCGCCTTGAGCAGCGCGCGCGCCTTGTGCTGCGTTTCCTGCCACTCCGAGCGGGGCTCGGAATCGGCGACGATCCCCGCCGCAGCCTGCACGTGCAGCCGGCCGTCCTTGACGACTGCGGTGCGGATCGCGATGGCGAGGTCCATGTCGCCGTTGAAACCGAGGTGGCCCACCGCGCCGCTGTAGAGGCCGCGCTTCACCGGCTCGAGCTCGTCGATGATCTGCATGGCGCGCACCTTGGGCGCTCCGGTGACCGTGCCCGCCGGGAAGCTTGCCTTCAGCACGTCCAGCGCGCCTAAGCCCGGCGCGATGCGGCCTTCGACGTTGGAGACGATGTGCATGACGTGCGAATAGCGCTCGATCACCATCCGGTCGGTGACCTTGACGCTGCCGGGTGCGGCGACGCGGCCGACGTCGTTGCGCCCGAGGTCGATCAGCATCACGTGCTCGGCGCGCTCCTTCGGATCGGCGAGCAGCTCGGCAGCGCGCGCCGCATCCTCTTCGGGCGTGGCGCCGCGCGGCCGCGTGCCGGCGATCGGCCGCAGCGTCACGCTATCCCCCTCGAGCCTGACCAGGATCTCGGGCGAAGCGCCGACCACGTGGTGATCGCCGAAATCGAAATAGAACATGTAGGGCGAGGGATTCAGGCCGCGCAGCGCCCGGTACAGCGATAGCGGCGGCGCATCGAACTCGCGCGAAATGCGCTGCGAGATCTGCACCTGCATGACATCGCCTGCGAGGATGTACTCCTTGCAACGCTGCACCGCTTCGAGGAAGGAGGCTTCGGTGAAACTACAGTCGAGCAGCGTTTCATCGGCATCTTTTCTTTGTTGATGCAAAATTTCATTACTGGGAAGCGGCCGGGCGAGGCGCGCACGCAGCCGCTCGAGCCGCTGCTTCGCTGCACGCAGCGCATCGGGCTGCCCCGGATCCGCGTACACCACCAGGTAGAGCTTGCCGAGCACGTTATCGACCACGGCGAGCTCGTCGGAAACCAGCAGCAGCATGTCCGGCGTGCCGAGGGCATCCGCTTTCTCTCCCTGCAAGGCATTTTTTTCAATATTTCGCACGCTCTCGTAGCCAAAGTAACCCACCAGCCCGCCGCCGAAGCGCAGCGCGGCAGGCGCGGGCGCGACGCGCTGGCGCCCGAGCCAGGCGCGCACATACTCGAACGGATCGGCGTCTTCGAGACTCTCCAGGCACACGTCGGCGCCGCGCGCATCGCGCAGCAGCCGCCGCAGGGTCCTGCCTCGCGCCTCGATGCGCTCGGCGCAGGCGAGTCCGATGAACGAATAGCGCCCGAAGCGCTCGCCGCCGACCACCGACTCGAGGAGGTACGAGTAGGGGCCGCCCGCAAGCGTGATGTAGACCGCGAGCGGCGTGTAGAGGTCGGCGCCCGCTTCGGCGAGCACCGGGATGCGGGTATAGCCCGCGTTTGCGAGCTTGAGGAATTCTGCTTCAGTCACGACTCTCTCCGTCCTGAGGGGACAACTGCGGGAAAACTACTGCGAAACGACGTGCGGACTTAGCGGCGCCAGCGACGCCAGAGGAGAGAGACGAAGTGTCCGGAGGAGAGCACGATGGGCGAGGACTATATCACGGCGCCATGTGCTAGCGCATGTCCTTCAACTGCTCGCGCATCGCGCGGATCGTCGCGGCGTAATCCTTCGAGCCGAAAATCGCCGAGCCGGCGACGAAGGTGTCGGCACCGGCGCGCGCCGCCTCGGCGATGTTGTCGGCCTTGATGCCGCCGTCGACCTCGAGCCAGATCTCCCGGCCCAGCGCATCGATGCGCCGCCGAACCTGCGCAATCTTGGGAAGCACCGAACGCAGGAACTGCTGGCCGCCGAACCCCGGGTTCACCGACATCAGCAGCACGACGTCGAGCTTCTCGAGCGTATGGTCGAGAAATGACAGCGGGGTCGCCGGGTTGAGCACCAGCCCTGGCTTGCAGCCGTGCTCGCGGATGAGCGCGATTGTACGATCGATGTGCTCGGAGGCTTCAGGGTGGAAGGTGATGATGTTCGCGCCGGCCTTGGCGAAATCGGGCACCAGGCGGTCCACCGGCTTGACCATCAGGTGAATGTCGAGGGGCAGCTTGACGTGCGGGCGCAGCGCCGCGCAGACCAGCGGGCCGACGCTGAGGTTGGGCACGTAATGGTTGTCCATGACGTCGAAGTGCACCAGGTCGGCGCCCGCGGCCGCGACCGCGCGCACCTCGTCCCCCAGCCGGGCGAAGTCCGCGGAAAGGATGCTCGGCGCAATGCGGTAGGTCATCTCGTCGCGAGTTTACAATGCGGGCATGGCGCAGGAGAAACAGTACGACGTCGCGGTCAGCGCACAGACCCATTATCTCCCCGACCAGTCCGACGAGACGGGCAGCCGCTACGTGTTCGCCTACACCATCACGATCCGCAACTCGGGCAGCGTGGCCGCGCAGCTCATCAGCAGGCACTGGATCATCACCGACTCTCAAGGGCTGGTGCAGGAAGTCCGCGGGCTGGGCGTGGTCGGCGCGCAGCCGCTGCTGCAGCCGGGCGAGAGTTACGAGTACACCAGCGGCGCCTCGATCGCGACGCCGGTCGGAACGATGCGCGGCAGCTACCAGATGGTCGCCGAGGACGGCACGCGGTTCGAGGCGTCGATCCCGGAGTTCACGTTGTCGGTGCCGCGGGTCCTGCACTGATCACTTTTCTGCATTGATTACTTTTTCTTCGGCCAGGTCCACCACACGATCAGCGCGGCAAGCGCGAGTACCACGCCGACTTCCAGATAGATGACCCACATATCGCGAGCGCTCCTCGCGCTGATTGTACTTGCCGCCGGCTGCGCGCAAGTGCCGCCGAAACCGGAGATCCCGGTGCCGCCGCCCAAGCCGGCGCCCGAGGCAGCGAGCTACCGGGAGACAACTTTCGACGCCCTGCCAGGATGGGGGCAAGGGCCGCTCGCGCCCAGTCTGCGCGCGTTCCTCACCGGCTGCGGACGCCCGCCGTCTCTGCTGGTGCTTGCCTGCGAGCTCGCGGCGCTGGTGCCGCCGGATGACGATACTGCCGCGAGGCAATTCTTCGAATCTGCCTTCACGCCCTACGCCATGATTCCTTCCGACGGCGGCGACAGCGGGCTGGTCACAGGCTATTACGAGCCGATCATCGAAGGCACCAAGTCCCGCGACACCGATAACCGCTATCCGATCTTCGGCGTTCCGGAAGATCTGATCGTGGTCGACCTCGCGACGGTCAATCCTGACGTGCGCGGCATGCGCTTGCGCGGAAGGCTGGAGGGCCGCCGGCTGGTTCCCTATTACTCTCGCGCCGAGATAGATTCACGTGGCGCCGGATTTCAGGCGCCGGTCATTGCCTGGACCGCGGATCCCGTCGAGCTCTTCTTTCTCCACATCCAGGGCTCGGGACAGGTACGGCTGCCGGACGGCGTGCGACTGCGCATAGGCTTCGCAGACCAGAACGGCCATCCCTTCCGCTCGATGGGCCGCTATCTCGTCGAACGGGGCGAGATGTCCCTCGACCAGGCATCGATGCAGAACATCAAGGCTTGGGCGGCGGCCAATCCCCAAAAGCTACAGGACGCGCTCAACGCCAATCCGAGCTACGTATTTTTCAGGGAGCTGCCCGTGCAGGAAGGGCCGATCGGAGCGCTCGGCGTGCCGCTCACCGCCGAGTACAGCCTGGCGGTCGACCGCCGTTTCGTGCCGCTCGGCGCGCCGGTTTATCTCGCGACCACGTACCCGTTTTCGGAGGAACGGCTCGAGCGGCTGATGGCAGCGCACGACACGGGCGGCGCCATTCGGGGGCCGCTACGCGCGGACTTCTTCTGGGGAAGCGGCCCCGAGGCCGGCTCGCTCGCGGGACGCATGCGCCAGCAAGGCAGGATATGGCTGCTGTGGCCGCGCGGCGAGCCGCTGCCGCGCATCGACTAGCCGCGCCGCGGCTTGACTATTTGCTGCCGGCGACCTGGTCGAGCAGGTCGCGCAGGTCGGCGGCCGACACGCCGCCCGAAATGCGTTCGCCGCTCGCGAGAACCAGGGTCGGGGTGCTGTTGACGCCGAGCTTGTGGCCGAGCTCGAGATTCTTCTCGACCGGGGTGTCGCACGACGCGCTCGCGGGCGACGGCTTGCCGCGCAGCGCAAGATCGAGCCATGCCTTGCCGCGATCGGGCGAGCACCACACGGCCCTGGAATGATCGGCCAGGTCGGGCTTGATCACCGGGTACATGAAGACGTACACGGTGATGTTGTCCACTTGCTGTAGGGTCTGCTCGAATTGCTTGCAGTAAGGGCAGTACGGGTCCGAGAACATCACCAGCACCCGCTTGCCGTTGCCGCGCTGGATCTTCACCGCCTGCTGCAGCGGCAGCGCATCGAAGCGGATCACGTTCAGCTTGCGCAGCCGCTCCTCGGTCAGGTCGCGGTCGTTCTTCGTCTCGTAGATCTTGCCGAGGAAGATATGCGTCGCGTCGGCGTCGGTGTACACCACGCGCACGCCGTCGGCGGCGCGAAAGCGCACCTCATACAGGCCGAGCGGACCCGGCTGGACGCCCTCGACCTTCACGCCGCTGAGCTTCGCTTCGACCACTCGGCGGATCTGCGCTTCGTCGGCGCAAACGATCGCGGGCAACAAGCCGATGGTCGTTAAAAGGGCTTGCAATAAGGCTCGCATCAGCTCATCGCGTGGCGCATGAGAATGTTCTTAAGGAGCGGAACCCGGTCGGTGAGGTTCAATCCGGCGTTGCGCAGCCGGGACGCCAGCGCGCTCTCCGCGCTGAACAGGTTGAACAGCCCGCCAACGATCGTACTCATTGCCAGTATAGGCTCGGCGCGGGCGCGCTCATAGCGTCGCAAGAGGCGCAGGTCGCCGGGGTCGCGCGCCGGCTCGCGCTCGGCAAGGGTCGCGGCGAGCGCCCTGGCGTCCTGCAGTCCGAGGTTCAACCCCTGCCCGGCGAGAGGATGAATCACATGGCCTGCGTCTCCGGCGAGCGCGATGCGGGGCAGCACCAGCCTGCGAGCGGCAAGCCGCCGCAAGGCATAGCTCTTCTGGGGCGTTGCGAGCGACAACGCGCCGAGCGCGCGGCGCGACGCCGCTTCCACCTCGCGGCAAAGCGCTTCGGCATCGAGCCTGCCGATAAGCTCGGCTTCGCGGCTGGGCAGCGACCAGACCATCGACACCTGGTCGCCCGGCAGCGGCAGCAGCGCGAGCACCGGGCCGCGCTGGAACCACTGGTACGCCGTCGTTCAGCTTCAACACTGCCCGAGCCTCATCGACCCCGAGGCTTTCGCACACGGCGGGCGCGAACACGTCGACATCGAGGTCGCTCCAGAGCGCATCCTGCAGCGCCTTGTCCTCGACGATCCATGCCAGCTCGGGCACGCCGGCGCGGTAGGCGTCGAACTCGATGCACGAGGTGCCGTCGTCGCCGAACACGCGCATCGCGTGCACCGGCTGCACGCGTGCGGCGGGAATGCGCTGCCAGGCGCCGAGGCCGCGCAGGAACGCGACGTTGCCGGGGCTGAGCGCGTACACCCGGGCATCGAATGCCCCGCCGTCGGTCGATTGCGGCGCGCGGCGCTCGTGGCCGACGAGCGCCACCGAAAGATCGCGCGACGCGCGCGCGAGACTTGCGCCCACCGGGCCTGCGCCCACTACGATGAGGTCGTAGTCCACCCGGTTTATAATTGCGGCATCGATCGTGTCGTGGCGAATTAGCTCAGCTGGTTAGAGCAGCGGAATCATAATCCGTGTGTCCGGGGTTCGAGTCCCTGATTCGCCACCATTTCCCTCTCGGCGCATGAGAATTTTTCTTGCCATCGCTGCTTTCGCCGGGTTTTGCGCCGTAGCGGGCGCGCAGGTGCGCACCATCCCGGAGGATGCGAAGCGCGCGCAGATGCGCCACGTCCAGGACATGCTGATCGAGCTCGATGGCGCACCGCAGCGCCTCGCGCCCGGGGCGCAGATCCGTGACGCCTCGAACCGGGTGATCCTGCCGACCGCCATCCCCGAGGGCGTGCAGGTGAAATACCGGCTCGATGCCGCGGGCCAGGTGCGCCAGGTGTGGATCCTGACTCCCGAAGAGGCGGCGAAGCCGTAATGGGCAAGCTCTTTCTGCGTACCTTCGGCTGCCAGATGAACCAGTACGACTCGGAGAAGATCGCCGGCGTGCTGCGCGCGGCCGAGGGACTGGAAGCCGCCGCGCGTCCCGAGGACGCCGACGTCATCGTGTTCAACACCTGCTCGGTGCGCGAGAAGGCGCAGGAGAAGGTGTTCGCCGATCTCGGGCGGGTCAAGCACCTGAAGCGCGCCAACCCCGCCCTGATGATCGCGGTCGGCGGCTGCGTCGCGAGCCAGGAAGGCGCAGGCCTCGTCGAGCGCGCGCCCTACGTCGACGTGGTGTTCGGCCCGCAGACGCTGCACCGGCTGCCTGAGCTGCTCGCGCGCAGGCGCGCAAGCGGCAAGCCGCAGGTCGACGTGAGCTTCCCCGAGATCGAGAAATTCGATCACCTGCCGCCCGCGCGCGTCGCGGGCGCAGCCGCGTTCGTCTCGATCATGGAGGGATGCAGCAAGTACTGCAGCTTCTGCGTCGTGCCGTATACCCGGGGCGAGGAAGTGTCGCGGCCCTTCGATGACGTGGTGGCCGAGATTGCCGGCCTCGCGGCGCGGGGGGTGAAAGAAGTGACGCTGCTCGGGCAGAACGTCAACGCCTGGCGCGGCGAGATCGCCGGCGAGCCCGCCGACTTCGCCGAGTTGCTTTATTGCATTTGTGAAATAGAGGGCGTGGAGCGCATGCGCTACACCACCTCGCATCCGCGCGAGTTCACGCAGCGCCTGGTCGATGCGCACGCGGCAATCGCCAAGCTCGCGCCGCACGTGCATCTGCCGGTGCAGTCCGGCGCGGACCGCGTGCTCGCCGCGATGAAGCGCGGTTACACCTCGCTCGAGTACCGCTCGATTGCGCGCCGCCTGAAGCGCGCGCGCCCCGGCTTGAGCCTGTCCTCGGATTTCATCGTCGGCTTTCCCGGCGAGACCGAGGCGGATTTCGCCGCCACGCTGAAGCTCGCGTCAGAGATCGGTTTCGACGGCTCGTTTTCGTTCCTGTACAGCCCGCGGCCGGGAACCCCCGCGGCCGAGTTGCCCGATGACACCCCTCATGAAGAAAAGCTTTCGCGGCTGCAGCGCTTGCAGGCGCAGCTCGATTCCCAGGCGCGTGCCATCAGCGAGAGCATGGTCGGCACCACGCAATGTGTATTGGTTGAAAAACCATCCAAGAAAAACCCAAACGAGCTGTGCGGCCGGACGGGCAACAATCGCGTCGTGAACTTCCCGGGAGCCGAGGGCCTCATCAATACGTTCGCCGACGTCAAAATCACCTGCGCGCTGTCGCATTCGCTGCGGGGCGAGTTGACGTAAATGATCGCCTGAATGCGAGCCAAGCCCGTCGAGGTCAGGCTCGATCCCGTAGACAACCAGCGTCTCGCACGGCTCTGCGGCGCGCTCGACGAGAACCTGCGCCAGATCGAGTCGGCGCTCGACGTCACGATTGCGCGCCGCGGGGCAAAATTCACCGTGCGCGGCCACCAGGCGCAGCACGCGGCGCAGGCGCTCGAGCATTTCTACGACCGCGCCTCCGGCGACCTGACGCTCGACGACGTGCAACTCGGCCTCACCGAGCTGCTGCAGGGCAATCAACCGGCGCTCGCCGAAGGCCCGCAATTGCTGACGCGCCGGCAGGACCTGCACGGGCGCACGCCGCACCAGATCGAGTATATCGAGCACATCCTGGCCCACGACCTCACCTTGGGCATCGGGCCCGCCGGCACCGGCAAGACCTACCTGGCAGTCGCCTGCGGCGTCGACGCTCTGGAGCGTGACAAGGTGAAGCGCATCGTGCTGGTGCGCCCGGCGGTCGAAGCCGGCGAGCGTCTCGGCTTTCTGCCGGGAGACCTCGCGCAGAAGGTCGATCCGTATCTGCGGCCGCTGTACGACGCGCTCTACGACCTGATGGGCTTCGAGAAGACCGGCAAGCTCCTCGAGCGCGGCACGATCGAGCTCGCGCCGCTCGCCTAAATGCGCGGGCGCACGCTCAACCATGCCTTCGTGATCCTCGACGAAGCGCAGAACACCACCCCCGAGCAGATGAAGATGTTCCTCGCGCGCATCGGCTTCGGCGCCAAGGCGGTGGTGAACGGCGACGTCACGCAGATCGACCTCGGGCGCGGCCAGAAGAGCGGCCTGATCGAGGCGCGCAGGATTCTCGCCGGCGTGCGCGGCATCGCGTTCACCGAGTTCGGCGCGCAGGATGTGGTGCGCCATCCGCTGGTGGCGCGCATCATCGATGCCTACGCCAAGCACACGCAGGAAGAATAAGCTCGCCGTTCAATTCGCGGTTTCCGCGCGCGGGCTGCCGAGCGCCGCAGCGCTGCGCAGATGGGCGCGCGCCGTCTCCGGTTCCATGGACGTCACGCTGCGCATCGTGGGCCAGCGCGAAGGCCGACGTCTGAACAAGACCTTCAGGAAAATGAACCGACCGACCAACGTCCTCAGCTTTTCGCATGGCACGCAAGGCGACATCGTGCTGTGCCATCCGGTGATCGCGCGCGAGGCGCGGACGCAGGCTAAATCATTGCGCGCGCATTACGCGCACCTGGTGGTGCATGGCGTGCTGCACTTGCGCGGTTACACCCATGAAAAGAAACACGATGCGGATCGCATGGAGCGCGCTGAGATACGCATCCTGCGGCGCCTCGGTCTGCGCAATCCCTACGCGGTAGAATGAAACCGCAGTTATAACGACAGGGCATGAACGACCCCCGACCGAGTCTGCTCGAGCGCCTGTCGGCGCTGGTGCTGCGCGAGCCCGGCGACCGCGCCGGGCTGGTGCAGCTGCTGCGCTCGGCCTATTCGCGCAACCTGCTCGACGCCGATGCCTTCTCGATTATCGAAGGCGCGCTGACGGTGTCCGAAATGGCGGTGCGCGACATCATGATTCCGCGCGCCCAGGTGGATTTCATCGACATCCACGAGCCCATCGAGAGCTTCATCCCGCAGGTGATCTCGACTGCGCACTCGCGCTTTCCGGTGGTCGACCAGAACCGCGACGACGTCATCGGCATCCTGCTCGCCAAGGACCTGCTGCGCCATTACGCCGGCGAAGAAGGCTTCAATGTGCGTGAAATGCTGCGCCCCGCCGTGTTCGTCCCGGAAGCGAAGCGCCTCAACGTGCTGCTGCGCGAGTTCCGCGCCAGCCGCAACCACATGGCGATCGTGATCGACGAGTACGGCGGCGTTGCGGGCCTGATCACCATCGAGGACGTGCTCGAGCAGATCGTCGGCGACATCGAGGACGAGTACGACTTCGACGAGGCCTCGGACAACATCATTCCCGAGCCGGGCGGGCGTTTCCGCGTCAAGGCGCTCACCCAGATCGCCGACTTCAACGCCGCGCTCGGCACGCGTTTCTCGGACGAGGCCGCCGACACCGTGGGCGGCTTCGTCATCGCCCATCTTGGCCGTCTGCCGAAGCGCGGCGAGAGCGTCACGATCGAAGGACTGCGCTTTCAGGTGCTGCGCGCCGACAGCCGGCGCGTCTACACGCTGCTGGTCGACAAGCCCAAGACGTGATCGCGTTCCTCGCAGGCGCGGCGAGCGTGGCCGCGTTCGCGCCTGCCGGCATCTATCCGGTCGCGGTGGCGAGCTTCGCGCTGCTGATTTACCTGTGGGTGGATGCAACTCCGAAAGCATGTTTCCGGACCGGATTCTGGTTCGGGCTGGGACTCTTCGGCGCCGGAGTGTCGTGGGTCTACGTCAGCATGACCCAGTTCGGCGGCATGCCGGCGCCGCTCGCCGCGCTCGGCATCGCGCTCTTCTGCGCGTGCCTCGCCATTTTCCCCGCGGCCGCGGGCTGGCTGCAGGCGCGCATCCCGGCGCCGCAGGCAGTGCGCGCAAGCCTGCTGATCCCGGCCTCCTGGACCTTGTTCGAATGGCTGCGCAGCTGGCTGCTCACCGGCTTCCCCTGGCTCACCGTAGGCTATGCCGCGGCCGACTGGCCGCTGCAGGGCTATGCGCCGCTCGCGGGGGTGTTCGGCGTCTCGTTCATCACGCTCAGCCTGGCGGGCCTGGTGTCGAGCATCGTGCGCGGCAATCGCACCCGCGTTTCGCTCGCCGCAGTGCTCGCCCTCGTCATCGCGGGCGAAGCGCTGCGGCACGTGCAGTGGACCGCGCCTGCTGGCGCGCCCCTCGGCGTCGCGCTGCTGCAGGGCAACGTCCGCCAGGAAATGAAGTTCCAGCCCGAGCGCTACGCGCATATTCTCGAGACCTACGCCCGCCTCGTGGAGGGCTCGCGCGCCGAGCTGATCGTGCTTCCGGAGACCGCGGTGCCGAGGTTCTACGACCTGGTCGACCCCGCCTACCTGGCGCGGCTCGACGCCGCCGCACGCCGCAACGGCGGCGACCTGCTGCTCGGCGTGCCTTACCGCAACGCGCCCGGGGAGTACTACAACAGCGTGATCACGCTCGGCAGCTCGCCGCGGCAGGCCTACCACAAGACGCATCTGGTGCCGTTCGGCGAGTTCGTGCCACCGGGATTCGGCTGGGTGATGCGCCTGGTCGAGGTGCCGCTGGCGGATTTCTCGCGCGGCGCGCGCAATCAGCCCCCGCTCGAGGTCGCCAAACAGCGCATCGCAGTGAACGTCTGCTACGAGGACGCCTTCGGCGACGAGATCGCGCTGCGCGTGCCCGAGGCGACGCTGCTGGTCAACGTGTCGAACGTCGCCTGGTTCGGCGACTCGCTCGCGCCCGCGCAGCACCTGCAGATGGCGCAGTTCCGCGCCATCGAGACCGGACGGATGCATCTCGCCGCCACCAATACCGGCGTCACTGCGGCGATCGACCGCGACGGGCGGCTGCTCGCGCGCCTGCCGCAGTACGCCGAGGGCCGCCTCGAGATCAGCGCCCAGGGTTACTCGGGCGCAACGCCGTACGTGCTGCTGCAAGACTGGCCGATACTTTTTATTTCATTGGTTATCTTGGCAAGCAGCGTGTCCGTCGCGCGACGCAGGCCCAGCCGGTAAAATTCAGCGACGCTTCATGCTTACCTTCCAGCAGCTGATCCTGCAGCTCAACGCGTTCTGGGACCGCCATGGATGCGTGCTGCTGCAGCCATACGACATGGAGGTCGGCGCCGGCACCTTCCACACCGCGACTTTCCTGCGCGCCATCGGACCGGAGCCGTGGAACGCTGCTTACGTGCAGCCCTCGCGCCGGCCCAAGGACGGACGCTACGGCGAGAACCCGAACCGCCTGCAGCACTACTATCAGTATCAGGTGGTGCTTAAGCCGTCGCCGCTGAACATCCAGGATCTCTACCTCGATTCCCTAAGGAAGGCCCTCGGCATCGACCCACGCAAGAATGACATCCGGTTCGTCGAGGACGATTGGGAATCGCCGACGCTGGGCGCCTCCGGCCTGGGCTGGGAGGTATGGCTCAACGGGATGGAAATTACCCAGTTCACGTACTTCCAGCAGGTGGGCGGGCTCGATTGCAAGCCGGTCCTCGGTGAAATGACCTACGGCCTCGAGCGCCTTGCCATGCACCTGCAGAACAAGGAAAGCGTTTTCGACCTGATCTGGGTGGATGGTGTTACGTACCGCGACGTATATCTGCAGAACGAAATCGAGCAATCCAGGTACAACTTCGAGCTGGCGAATGCCGAAATGCTGTTCAGGCATTTCGGCGACTTCGAAGCTGAAGCAAAACGTCTGGTTGATGCGCAGTGCGTACTTCCGGCGTACGAGATGGTCTTGAAGGCCTCCCACACGTTCAACCTGCTCGAGGCGCGCGGCGCGATCTCCGTCACCGAACGCGCGGCCTATATCGGCCGCGTACGCACCCTCGCCCGCGCCGTGGCGCAGGCTTATTACGAGTCGCGGGAGAAGCTTGGCTTTCCGATGCTGAAGCAGGCGCCGGCAACGAAGAAGGCCCGACCCTAGGCGATGGCGAAGCAAGCCGGGAATGGCGTGCGCGCGGAGAACCTTCTCGTCGAGCTCCTGACCGAGGAGCTGCCGCCGAAATCGCTTTCTTTGCTCGGACAGTTCTTTGCAGACGAAGTGTTCAACGGCCTTGTCCGCCAGCAGTTGAAGCAGCGTGACTTTGCCGGTCGGAAAATCTTCGCCAGCCCCCGCCGCCTGGCGACTTTCGTACCCAGGGTTCTCGCGGCGGCGCAGGACCGATCAAGCGAAGTGCCGGGGCCGTCGGTCAAGGCGCCGCCCGAAGCGGTGGCCGGGTTCGCGAGAAAGAATGGCGTTGCTGTCAGCGCCCTCGAGCAGCGCGACACGCCTAAAGGCGGGATCTATGTCGCGCGGGTGACGCTGAAGGGCGTCACTCTCGATGCGATTCTTGCCGAGATCGTTGATGAAACCCTCAAGAAGCTGCCAACACCCAAGGTCATGCGATGGGGCAACGGTGACGCGCGTTTCGCGCGCCCGGTGCACGGCTTGGTGATGCTGCACGGCAACCAGGTCGTGCCGGGGCGCGTGCTTGGCCTCGACTCGGGAAATCTCACCCAGGGTCACCGCTTCCTCGGCAAATCACCGATCCTGCTGCGCCACGCCGACGAATACGAGGTGAGACTGGGCAAGGACGGCTGGGTCATCGCCGACTTCGCCACCCGCCGCGAGGGGATCGAACGCCAGCTGCAAACCGAAGCAGCGGGGCAGAAGGCGGATCTCGGCGGCTATCAGGACCTGCTCGACGAGGTGACCGCGCTCGTCGAGTATCCGCAGGTGTACGTGGGGAACTTCGACGCGTCGTTCCTCGAAATGCCGCAGGAGTGCCTGATCCTCACCATGCGGCAGCACCAGAAATATTTCCCGCTGTTCGATGCGGCGGGAAAGCTGCTGCCCAGATTCCTCATCGTCTCGAACATGAAGGTCGCGGACCC
>WNGA01005508.1_pt1 | contig 19736 bp, 23 predicted proteins | sample 5400061 | NCBI WGS metagenome assembly WNGA01 (sample SAMN13153366, study PRJNA577476) | soil metagenome | isolation source: 100 cm soil or saprolite under grassland replicate 2 | place: USA:California | collected 2016-06-15
CATACATCACGATGACGCGGTCGGCCATCTCGGCGATGAGCCCCAGGTCGTGCGTGATGAGGATCGTCGCCGCCTGCGTCTCCTCCTGCGCCAGCTTCAGCACCTCGAGGATCTGCGCCTGGATCGTCACGTCGAGCGCGGTGGTCGGCTCGTCGGCGATCAGGAGCGCGGGATCGTTGGCGATCGCCATCGCGATCATCGCCCGCTGCCGCATCCCGCCCGAGAACTCGTGCGGGTACTGGTGGTAGCGCCGCTCCGCGTGCGGAATCCCCACCGCCTTCATCAGCTTCAACACCTGTGCCTCGACCTCGTGATCCTTCTTGTCGGGGAAGTGCGTCTCGACCGCCTCGCCGAGCTGATAGCCGATCGTCAGGACGGGATTGAGCGAGGTCATCGGATCCTGAAAGACCATCGCCATCTCGCGCCCGCGAATGGCGCGGAGATCCTTCTTCTTCATCTTCACCAAGTCGCGCCCCTTGAAGACCGCCTCGCCGCGCACGATCCGGCCGGGCGGCTGAGGAATCAGCCCGAGCAGCGAGAGCGTGCTGACGCTCTTGCCCGACCCGGACTCGCCGACGATACCGAGCACCTCGCCCGGGTAGATCTCCCAGGTGACGCCGTCGACCGCCCTGACGACGCCGTCCTCGGTGCCGAACTCGACGGCGAGATCCTTGACCGCCAGGACCGGCTCAGGCACGGACCCGCCTCTGAGTCGGGTCGAGCGCGTCGCGCAAGCCGTCGCCGACGAAGTTCACGCAGAGGACGATCAGCACGACCGTCAGGCCGGGGAAGATCGTAAGCCACCACGCCTGCGGATTGTCCTGGCCGTCGAAGACGAGCGCGCCGAGGGCAGGCGTCGGCGGCTGGATCCCGAGGCCGAGGAAGGCGAGCGCCGCCTCGACGAGGATCGCCACGCCCACGGTGAGGGTGGCGTTCACGATGATCGGGCCGATCGAGTTCGGGAGCATGTGGCGAAACATGATGCGCAGGTCGCCTGCGCCTGCTGCCCTGGCCGCCTCGACGTACTCCTTCTCACGTAACGACAGGAAGACTCCGCGCACGATGCGTGCGAGGTTCGTCCAGAAGAAGAGCGCAAGGATGAGGGCGATCCGCCACTTGTTCCCGCTGCCGTAGAGCGCCGAGAACGTGAGCAGAATGGCCAGTGGGGGCAGCGTCAGGGTTAAGTCGGTGAGGCGCATGAGGACGTTGTCGATCCAGCCGCCGTAGAAGCCTGCCAGGGCGCCGACGAAGACCCCGATCACCGTCGAGAGCGCGGCCACGAACAGGCCCACCGTCTCGGAGGTGCGGATGCCGTAGATGACGCGGCTGAAGTAGTCGCGTCCGAGCTCGTCCGTGCCGAAGAAGTGGTTGCCCGCCGTCGTCGGCGCGTGGTAGAGATTGTTCAGGTCGAGCTCGTCGAACCTGTACGGCGCGACCTGGCCGGCGAACGCGCCGCAGAGGAAGATCCCCGTCAGCACGATGAGGCTTGCCACGGCGAGGCGGTGCCGCAAGAAGCGGCGTCGCGCGTACGCCCACTGGCTGCGCGCCTTGATCTCGAGGCCGTACTCGAAAGCCTCGTCGACTCCGGCCGGCGGCGCGACGACGCCGCCGCCACCTGCAACAGCCGCAGTTACGGGCGTGGGACCGGACTGCGTCTCAGGAATAGCGGATCCTCGGATCGAGATAGCCGTAGATGATGTCGGCGAGCAGGTTCGCCAGGATGATGATGATCGAGGTCACGAGCAGCCAGGCCATCACCGCGTAGAGATCGAGCTGCTGCAGCTTCCCGCGGAAGTAGAAGCCCATGCCGTCGAGGCTGAAGACCGACTCGGTCACGATCGCGCCGCCGAGTAGACCGCCGACGTTGAGCGCGATCACCGTCACCAAGGGAATAAGCGCGTTCCGCACGATGTGGTGTGTGACCACGCGCCGTTCGGGCAGGCCCTTCGCCCTGGCGGTGCGCACGTAGTCGGAGTTGATCACCTCGAGCATCGAGGCGCGCATGAACCGGCTGTAGAGCGCGAAGTCGATGATCACGAGCGTCGCCACGGGTAAGCCGAGGTGCTGGATCCGGTCGAGCGAGAACGCGCCCTCGCTCGGGTTGTTCAGCCCCGAGGTGTAGAAGATGCGCACGTCCCACTTCAGATAGATGTTCACGAACAGGATCTGGAGTAGGAGCGCGAGCCAGAACGTCGGCATCGCGAAGCCTAAGAAGCTTAAGCTCGTCGCCGTGTAGTCGAAGATCGAGTACTGGCGTATCGCCGAGTACACCCCGACCATCACCCCGATCAGGATCGCGATGATCGAGGAGGTGACGATGAGCTGCGCGGTGTGCGTCATCACGCGCTTGATGTCCGGCCAGATCGGCTGATTCGTGTTGAGGGACGTGCCCAGCTTGTGGGTGGTGACGTCCTTGAGCCAGAACCAGTAGCGAACCGGGATCGGCCGGTCGAGCTTGTACTTGTGCTCGATCTGCTTGATCAGGGCCGGCGAGAACCTCGGGTTCGCCTTGAGTCGAGCTGCAGGGTCGCCACTCAGCGAAACAGCGGTGAAGATGAGAAAGCTCGTCGCGAGCAGCACCGGAATGCTGTAGAGGAGTCGGCGGACGATGAAGACGAGCATTAGCGTCAACTCCTAACAGAGCCCGAGCCCGCCCCGCGAGGCGGGACGGGCTCGTACTCGATTTCCGCTCGGCTCAGATTAGCCGAGTTGGTGCGGTAGGGCCGCCTAGAACTTCCAGGCGTATGCGTTCCAGGTCGGTCCGAGGCTCGTCGGGTTCGGGGAGCCCAAGCCCTTGACGCTGTTCTTGCTGACCTGGATGACCGGAACCGCATAGAGCGGGATCGACGGCACGTCCTTCGCCATCAGCGCGTTGGCCTGGTTGAACAGGTTCGACCGCGTCTTGGCGTTGAGCGTGACATCGGACTTGTCGAGCAGCCTGGTGACCGCCCTGTTGCAGTAGGTCATGTTGTTCGACGGCTTCTTGCACCCGAGCCACGGCACCGCGAAGCTCGAGTCAGGAGACGTGACCCATGCGTACTCGGCCATGTCCCAGTTGCCCGCCGACGTGCTCTGCGGGCCGTCGCCGAACAGGACGTTCGGATCGACGAGCCGGATCTCGAGGTCGATGCCGATCGCCTTGAGGTTCTCCTTGTAGATCTGCGATGCGAGCACCCGCCGTCGGTTCGTGCCGGTCGTCGTGTGCAGCAGCTTGGCCCTGACGCCGCCGCAGACCATGATCCCGTCGCCGCCTGCACGGCAGCCGTGTGAGCTCAGGATCTGCTTCGCTTTGGTGGCGCTGTAGGCGTACCGGCTGAAGTGCCCCTTGTAGGCCGCATCCGGCGGGTACTTCACGAGGCTGTTCAGGACCTTCAGGTTCGGCGCGATGTCGCCGAAGAAGGTCTTGACCAGGCCGGGGCGGTTGATCCCCGTGATGATGGCCTGGCGGAACCACACCTTGTCCATCAGCGAGTTGTGGTTGCCCTTGCCCGCCAGGTCGATGTGCTCCAGATACAGACCCGGGCCGGCCTGGTAGCGGATGCCGCTCTGGCGCTGGAGCGCCGTGAGTGCGGTCTGAGGCGACGGGAAGATCGCGTCGACCTCGCCGCCGCGCATGGCCTGGATCTCGGAGTTCGTGTCCTGGATGAAGCGGAAGACGATCTTCGCCAGCTTCGCCTTCGGGCCGTGCCACTTCGGGTTCCTGACGAGCGTTGCGTCGGTGCCCTTGCGGTACGACTGCAGCAGGAACGGACCGTTGCCGATCGGCTTCCCGCTCTTCGGGTTGCAGACGCAGTTCGACCAGATCTTGTTGTAGTCCTCACCCTGCAGGACGTGCTTCGGCAGGAGCGCGCCCGGCAGGAAGAGGTCCTTCCAGTCGGCGTATGGACTCTTGAAGACGAACTTCACCGTCTTGCCCTTGTTGGTGATCTTCGTCGCGCCGAAGTTGATCTGGTCGTAGCCGTCCCGGCCGGAGACCTGGCTGGCCGGATCGACGATCTTCTGCGCGCTCCAGAGGAAGTCCTGACCGGTGACGGGCTTGCCGTCGCTCCAGGTGGCGTTCTTCCGGATGTTGTAGGTGATCGTGAACGGCTTGGCCGTCAGCTTCGCGCCCGTGATCACGTCGGGCTGGTACTGCAGCTTGCTGGTGATGATCCACGCACCGCGGAGCACCGGCGAGTTCGCGATCACGACCGCCCAGAACTGGTTGCAGCACTCCAGGTTGGTGTTGAAGCCGTTGATGTCCTGCTCGGCGCCGAAGACAAGCGTCGTCTTCGCTGCAGAGCTGGAAACCCCGGCCTCCTTCGCCGTTGCCCCGGTGACCATGATCGCGCTTGCAAGAATCACGGCACCGGCCAACAGCCAGAGGCGTTTACCCATGTACACCCTCCATTCTCTTCCCTAAGCGCCGGGAGCCCGTCCGGCGGCGCCTGCTCGCTCCCACGCCTCAACCTGGAGGCGTGCCGTCCATCCCCCTATGACGCCTCGGGCGGCACTTGGTTAGTGGCGGAGGCTACAGAGCCTTTGGTTAGGCGGTTAAGGCATCTGCCCCGGCCACGACCTCGAGGATCTCCTGCGTGATCTCGGCCTGCCGGGCGCGGTTCATCGCCAGGGTGAGATCGTCGATCAGCTCCGCCGCGTTCTTCGAGGCGTTGCGCATCGCCGTCATGCGGGCACCGTGCTCCGACGCCGCCGACTCGAGCAGGGCGCGGTACAGCTCGGTCTCGAGGTAGACGGGCAAGAGCCGCTCGAGGATCTGCTCCGGCTCGGGCTCGAAGATGAAGTCGCCCCGGAGCGCATCCTCACGCCGCTCCTCCTCGTCGGTCTCGAGCAGATCCTCCGAGAGCGGAAGCACATCCTGGACAGTGACGCGCTGGACGAGAGGCGACTCGAAGTGGTTGTAGACAACCACCACGCGGTCGACCTCCTCGTCCGTGTATAGCTCTGCGAGGCGGTGCGCGATCGCCTGCGCGTCCGCGTAGCGCGGCTGATCGGTGAAGCCGGTGAACTCGCCCGCGAGCTCGAGGCGGCGGAAGCGGAGGGAGCCGGTTCCGCGGCGGCCGACGGCGACCCACCGGACCTGCTTGCCCTCGCCGCGCAGCTCCCGGTCGAGCGCGAGCGCCCGCCGCAGGATCTGCGAGTTGAACGCGCCGGCGAGCCCGCGATCTCCGGTGAGCGGAACGATCGCGACGGCCTCCTCGCGCTCCCGCTGCTGCAGCAGCGGCAGCCCGCGCACCGAAGTGCTGGCACGCGCCGTACCGGACATGAGCTCCAGCATGCGATCGGCGTAAGGGCGCATCCCCTCGATCCGGGCCTGCGCCTTGCGCAGCTTCGCGGCGGCGACGAGCTCCATCGCGCGCGTGATCTTCCGCGTGTTGCGGACCGAGCGGATGCGGCGCTTGATGTCCTGGACCGAGGCCATGACTTAATGGTCCGTCCAGTTCTGTTCCCGGATGCCTGGGTCGCGAGCACCAAGCCAGAGGCCGCACTCGTCCGCAGCCAAGGCTGGCCGCCTTGGCAAGGACGAGGGTGGACGCTGGCGCCGCGTGATCGCGACCCAGGCGCCGGTGGACAGGGCTGGACGGGCCACTAGACGAGCGCTGCCTCCTCCTGGACGTTGAAGCCCTGCTGGAACTTCTTCAGCTCCGCGTCGAGCTTCGCGGCTGTCTCGTCCGAGAGGTCACCCGTCTCGCGGATGTCCGCGAGGATCGAGCGTTCGGCGCGCAGGTGCTCGCGGAGCTCGTCCTGGAAGCGCGGCACCTGCGGGACCGGGATCGGGTCGAGGTAGCCGTTCACGCCGGCATACAGGGCCGTCACCTGCTCCTCCGTCGGCCAGGGGTCGTACTGCGGCTGGTTCAGCGTCGCGACCATGCGCTCGCCGCGGGCGAGCGCCTGCTGCGTCGCTTCGTCGAGCTCCGACCCGAATTGCGCGAACGCCTCGAGCTCGCGGTACTGCGACAGGTCGAGACGCAAGCGTCCAGCGACCTTCTTCATCGCCTTCGTCTGCGCCGAGCTGCCGACCCGCGAGACGGAGATGCCGACGTTGATCGCCGGTCGCACACCGGAGAAGAAAAGGTCGCTCTCGAGGTAGATCTGGCCGTCGGTGATCGAGATCACGTTCGTCGGGATGTAGGCTGCGACGTCGCCCGCCTGCGTCTCGACGATCGGCAGCGCCGTCAGCGAGCCACCGCCGTTCTCGTCGGAGAGCTTGCAGGCCCGCTCGAGCAGCCGCGAATGCAGATAGAAGACGTCGCCCGGGAATGCCTCCCGTCCTGGTGGGCGACGAAGCAGCAACGAGAGCTGACGGTATGAGTCGGCGTGCTTCGAGAGGTCGTCGTACATCACGACCGCGTGCTTGCCGTCATAGAGGAAGTACTCCCCCATCGCACAGCCCGCGAAAGGCGCCATCCACTTGATCGGCGCAGCCTCCTGCGCCGCGGCGGAGACGATCGTCGTGTACTCCATCGCACCCTCGTCGCGGAGGCGCTCGTACACCTGGGCGACAGTCGACGCCTTCTGGCCGATTGCAACGTAGATGCAGACGACGTCGGTGTCCTTCTGATTGAGGATCGTGTCGACGACGATCGCGGTCTTGCCGGTCTGGCGATCGCCGATGATCAGCTCGCGCTGCCCACGTCCGACGTTCGTCATCGAGTCGATCGCCTTGATCCCGGTCTGGAGCGGTTCCTTCACCGGCTGACGTGCAACCACGCCCGGCGCCTTGAACTCGAGCTGCCTCGTCTCGGACGTCTCGATCGGGCCGCCGCCGTCGAGGGGGTTGCCCAGGGGATCGACGACGCGGCCGAGCAGCGCCTCCCCCACGGGGACACTCGCGACGTTGCCCGTGCGCCGCACGGGCTCTCCCTCCTTGACGTGCTCCCACTCGCCGAAGAGCGCCGCGCCGACGTCGTCTTCCTCGAGATTGAACGCGAGTCCGACGACGCCGTGCTCGAGCTCGAGCATCTCCATCGCGACGCAGTTCTCGAGCCCGTAGATGCGGGCGATTCCGTCGCCGATCTGGAGGACCGTTCCGACTTCGGCGAGGTCGGTCTCGACGTCGTATTGCTCGATCCTCTCCTTGAGGATCGAGGTGATCTCGTCGGGGCGTAGCTTCACGTGGTTCTCCTTCTTCTCCCTAGGCTGGTGGTTTGAGACCCTGGAGCCGAAACTCGTCCAACTTCTGCGCGATCCGCACCGCCTCGTCGTACGCCGTGGCGGCGGTCCCCGCCTCCGGCCCCGCTTCGCGGAGTTTCCCCTCGCCGCGCTCGATCACGTCGGCGCGGCCGGAGCTCATCAACTCGACGGCGTCGAGCACCCCGTCGGCGACCTTCACGTAGTGAAGGCAGGCGCGGCGCAGTGCCGCGTCGACCCGGTTCAGCTGAGCCGTGTCCGCGGCAGTCTGCGGCGGTGGCCCGATCGTGGTGAGGCGATCGCTGCACTTACCCAGATCCGTCATGCGGCGGTTGAGGACGTCGAGCGTGTCTTTGTTGCCCTGCAAGATGAAGAACTTGGTCTGCGGATTGTTGAGCGCCGTGAGCACCTCGAGGTCGCGGTTCAGCGGACGCATGAGCCGGTTGACGATCCGGCCCGCCCACTCCTCGGGCGTCTTGGCGTTCGGCAGCACCTGAATCGTTGGCGTCGCCTTCTTCGAGCCGCAACCGGCCGCGAGCAGTGCGAGCGGAACCAGGATCACAAGCGCCAGTTCGCGTGTCTGTCTCATCACCTTGATGCCACGAGCTCCTGACGAAGAGCATTGAGTCGGCCGCGCAGGCTCGCGTCGACGCGCATCGACCCGACCTGGAGCACGAAGCCGCCGATGAGGTCTGGATCGACCTTTTGCGTCGCCTCGACCTTTCGGCCGGACGCTTCCTCGATCTGCTTCAGCAGCGCGCGCGCTTCCGCGTCCGACAGTTCGTACGCGGTCGTGAGCTCGACGTTGAGTCGGCGCTCCTCCGCAGCCATGAGCCGGTCGAACTCGCGTGCGATCTCCTCGATCTCGCCGATTCGACCTTTCTCCGCGGTCAAGCGGAGGAAGTTCCGCACGAGCTCGTCGGCTTCGCCGATCAGCTCGTCGAGGAGCTCGGCCTTTGCGCGCGGCTCGAGCTGCGGGTTGCGGAGCACCACGCGCAGCTGCGGCACGTCGTGCACCGCGGCGGCGAAATCGGCGAGCTCTTCGTGAACCTTTCGGAGCCGACCCTTCTCCTTCGCGGCTTCGAACAGCGCCTGAGCGTACGTGCGATGGACGGCGGCTATCTCACGGCCTCCTGCTCCAGCACCGAGAAGTCGAGGTCCTTGATCGCGTCCTCGATCAGCCGTCGGTGGTCGTCGTCGTCTAGCACCTTGCCGGTCACCTTGGACGTCGCGATCAGCGTGAGCTCCGCGACTTCGGCGCGGATCTGCTGCAGCGCGCGGCGCGTCTCCGCCTCGATCTGGCGCTTCGTCTCCTCGAGACGGCGCCGGCGGTCGGCCTCGGTCTCCTCCTTGACGCGCTGCCGCTGCGCATCGGCGACCTTGCGTGCCTCGGCGAGGATCTGCTCGGCCTGGCCGCGCGCCTGCCCGATCAGCGCGCGATGCTCCTCGAGGAGACGCCGCGCCTCGTTGCGCGCCTTCTCGGCTTCCTCGATCGAGCGCCGGATGCGCTCGCGACGCTCGTCGAGCATGTTCTGGATGGGGCCGAACGCGAAGCGTTTGAGGACGACCAGCGTGATCAGGAAGCACACGACCGTCCAGATCATCAGACCCGGGACGACCTTGATGAGGCCTGAGTCTGCGAGCAGCGACATCAGATGAGCACGTAGGCCAACAGGCCGCCGATCAGGCCGTAGAAGACGACCGCCTCCGTCAGCGCGAAGCCGAGCCACTGGATTCCCTGCAGCTCGCCGCGCAGTTCCGGCTGGCGTGCGACCGCCTGAATCATCGAGCCGAAGATGTTGCCGATACCGATCCCAGCTCCCAAGGACCCCAGGCCGATACCGAGCGCGAGCGCGATCGCCTTGCCCGCGTCCACGCCGTCGTCGACCGCCGCAACGAGATAGGCCAACACGTTTTACCTCCTTAATGCTCCGGCTCGATCGCCGAGCCGATGTAGATGGCGGACAGGGCAGCGAAGATGAACGCCTGGATTCCCACGACGATGATCACCTCGAAGAGATAGAACGCGGTCGCGGCGGGAACCGCGACAACAGCCAACACAGTCGATTCGAGCACGAAGATCAGGCCGATGAAGGTCAGGATCAGCATGTGGCCGGCGAGCATGTTCGCGAAGAGCCGGACGCTCAGCGAGATGAGCCGCATGAACTGTCCCAGGACCTCGAGCGGGACGATGAGCGGGAGCAGCGCCTTCGGCACCTCGGGGATCCAGCTCTTGAAATAGCGAACCGGCCCGTTCCAGCGCACACCCTCGAAATGCGTGAAGAAGAAGGTCATCAGCGCCAGCGCGAGCGTCACGGACAGCGATGACGTCGCTGCGTAGATACCCAGCGTGGGAATCCCGTGCCACTTCTCGTCCGAGAGCGGCAGCGGGATGAACCCGATCAAGTTGACTACGAAGATGAAAAGCATCAGCGACGCAACGTACGGGAACCACAAGCTGATCCCCTTCTCCGGCAAGCCCTGCTCCGCCACCTGTGTCTGCGTGACCTCGTAGATCTGCTCGCCGAGCGCCTGTGCGCGGCCGCCGCGAGCCCGCATGAGCACGATCCCTAGCAGCATCGTCAGCACCGACCCGAGCATCAGGTACGCGACCGCCTTCGTGATCGAGAGGTCGAGGCCGCCGATGTGAATCGGGACCCACGGGTGCTGCTCGAACTCCTTCGAAGGGTCGAACTCGCCCTTGGCCCAGGCCGCCTCCGGAAGCGCAAGCGCCAGGAACGTTCCGGCGGCCAGCGCGCGTCTCACCGAGATGCTCCGAAGTACGAGAACAGCGAAAGGGCGAGCTGGAACGTGTATGCGAGCACGTAGACGATTGCCGCCGCAACGGCGACACGCCCGTTCGTCGCCGCGGCTGCAATGAGCACCGCGAGCACGACGACTGCCTTGAAGCTCAGACCGAAGGCCAGCACTGCCGAGGCGGCGACGTTAGCGGTCTTTGCGCGGAGCCGCGTCAGCACGAGCTCGATCGCCTCGAGCCCGGCCCACAGGACGGAGCCGAGAGCCCAGCCGCGGAGATCCCAGCCCGCGATCAGGAACACCGCGAGCGCGAGCAGCAGGATCACCGCGCCGCCGATTGCCGGCACGAGCCGCCCCGGCACCGGCCGGGGCGTGGCAAAGATCCCTGCGCGCATCAGAACGAGCCCCGATAGCGCCGATAGACCGAGTAGACGGCGAGCGGGATTCCGACGACGGCGCCGATGAGAGCGCCGATACCAGCGGACCCAGCGGCCCAACCGATCAGCGCGCCGAGCGCGATTGCAGCGAGGAGGACGCCGAGGAGCACGCCTCCCGCCCCGGCGGGCTGGAACGAACGGCGGGCGGTCGGCTCCATCCGCCCGGAGCATACCAAGTTTGTAACAGCGCAAGCCCGCTTCAGAAGGCTAAAACCAGGCTACTTTGTAAGTGCTAGGCAGTCCTCCGTTCAGCCCGGGCCTGCTCCTCCCGCCGCCGGATGATCGGGTTGGCGAGCTTGACGATCTCGAGCAGATAAATCATGTAGATGGACGCCGCGAGCGCGACCAGGCCGATCGCCGAGACGACGAGGGTCCGCCAGAGATGCCAGTCCCCGTGCTGGTGGGGCTTGATGAAGCGCAGGGCGAGGGCCGTGGCGGCAAGCGTCCCGCACCAGAGCCAGATGTAGGTGGCGGCGCGGCGCTGCGAGAACCCGATATTGACGAAGCGGTGGTGAAGATGCTGGCGGTCGGCTGCGTAGAACGGCTGCCGATACTTGAGACGCCTGGCGACGACGAAGGACGTGTCGATGATCGGCACGGCGAGGACGAGCAGCGGGAAGAAGAGGGTGACGATCGAGGCTGTCTTGAGGAGGCCCTGCAGCGGCACCGTCGCTAACACGAAGCCGAGTAAGAGCGCCCCCGAGTCGCCCATGAAGATTCGTGCCGGGTAGAGGTTGTGCCTGAGGAACCCGAGCGCGGCGCCGAGCACCACCGCCGAGACGATCGCGGCCTGCACCTGCGGATTCGGCATCGAGAGCGCGATCAGCGTGAACGTGAAGGCGGAGATTGCAGAGACGCCCGCGGCGAGCCCGTCAAGGCCGTCGAGGAAGTTGACCATGTTCATGATCGCGACGATCCAGAGCACGCTGAGCGGCATCCCGACCCACTTCGGCAGCGTGTGGACGCCGAGCACCGGAAACGTGAAGCGATGCACCCAGATCCCGAACCCGACCGGGATCGCGGCGGCCGTGATCTGACCGCCGAGCTTCTCCCACCAGCGCAGGCCGCGAAAATCGTCGACCGCGCCGACCGTGGTCGCAACCGCTGCGCCGAGCAGCAATCCGCGCGTCTCGCCGGAGAGATCGAGGAAGGCAAGCGCGGGCACGAAGATCCCGAAGAAGAGCGCGAGCCCACCTAGCCGCGGCACGGTGCGGCGGTTGAGCCGGCGTCCTTCCGGACGGTCGACGACACCCAGAAGCCGAGCCATCCCGCCGACGGCCGGGGTGAGGAGGATCACGATCGATGCGGCCAGGAGCGCGCCCCAGATGACTTCGAGATGGTCAGCGAGTGTCTCGAGCACGAGTGGGCGCTACTTCGTGCCGTAGAGACGGTCGCCTGCGTCGCCGAGCCCGGGAACGATGAAGCCGCGCTCGTTGAGGCCGCGGTCGATTGCCGCGACGACGATCTGCACGTCCGGATGGTCGCGCAGGATCCGCTCGATCCCCTCAGGCGCGGCGATGATGGCGATCAGGCGTACCGACGTCGCGCCCGCCTTCTTCACGGTCTCGATCGCGGCAGCGGTCGAGTTGCCGGTCGCGAGCATCGGGTCGAGCAGGATCACATCGCGCTCTGCGACGTCGGCGGGCAACTTCGCGTAATACTCGACAGGCTCGAGTGTCTCCTCGTCGCGGTACATGCCGATGAAGCCGACACGGGCGCTCGAGATCAGCGAGAGGACACCGTCGAGCATCCCCACGCCCGCGCGCAGGATCGGGCAGACCGCCACCTTCTTCCCGCTGATGCGGGGGAACTGCCCGAGCTCGAGGGGCGTCTCCACCTCGACGTCCTCGGTCGGCAGGTCCTTCGTCGCCTCGTAGGTCAGGAGCAGCGTGACCTCGTTGACGAGCTTGCGGAAGTGAACAGTCGGGGTCTTCTTGTCGCGGAGGTACGAGAGTTTGTGCTGGACGAGCGGGTGCTTGACCTCGACGACGTTTCGCGTCCGGGTTTCCGTCGCCGTCATGCGACGTCGCTCGCCTTTGGCTGGCACGCCTCGACCCACGCGCCGCTGAGATCGCCGCGTGGGTCGAGGATTATTAGAAGCGGGGAAACCTCCCGGTTTCCCCCAAACCCCTTCCCCACGTGCCCGCTCATGCGGTCACGTACGTGGTCCAGCCGCGGAAGCCCGGGTAGAGCGGTCGCTTCGCGCACAGCGTCTCGGTGCGGGAGCGCAGCGCGCTGATGTCGGGCGAGTCGCCGAGCGCGCCGACGATGATGCGTCCGATCTCGCGAAAGTCGTTCTCGTCCATCCCGCGCATCGTCGCGGCCGGAGTGCCGATGCGGACGCCGCTCGCCACGGTCGGCGGACGGTCGTCGAACGGGACCGTGTTGCGGTTCACGGTCAGCTTCACTTCGGCGAGCCGTTCCTCCGCGACCTTCCCCGTCCACTTGGTGCGGCGGAGATCGAGTTGGAGCAGGTGCGTGTCGGTACCGCCGGTGAGGACGTCGAGTCCTTCCTCCATCAGCGTGTCGGCGAGCGTGTCGGCGTTGTGCCGGATCTGCGCCTGATAGTCGCGGAATGCCTCGGTCGCCGCGATCTTGAAGCAGGCCGCCTTCGACGCGATGGTGTGAACGAGCGGCCCGCCCTGCATGCCCGGGAAGACCGCGCGGTCGACCGCTTGCGCGTGCTCTTCCTTGCACAGGACGAAGCCCGAGCGCGGGCCGGCGAGCGTCTTGTGCGTCGTCGAGGTGACGAAGTCGCTGTGCTCGACAGGGTTCGGGTGGAGGCCCGCGGCTACGAGCCCGGCGAAGTGGGCCATGTCGCACAGCAGCAACGCGCCGACCTCGTCCGCGATCTCGCGGAACTTGGCCGCGTCGACCGTACGCGGATAGGCGGACCCGCCGCAGATGATCAGCCGCGGGCGAGACTCGCGTGCCTTCTCGAGCACGTCGTCGTAGTCGACCACGTTCGTCTCACGGCTGACGCCGTAGTGGACGATCGAGTACAGCTTCCCCGAGAAGTTGACCTTGAGTCCGTGCGTGAGGTGACCGCCGTGCGAGAGCTCGAGCGAGAGAATCGTGTCGCCCGGCTGGAGAGCGGCCATGTACACCGCCATGTTCGTCTGCGCGCCCGCGTGGGGCTGCACGTTCGCGTGCTCCGCACCGAACAGCTCCTTCGCTCGGTCGATCGCGAGCTGCTCGATCTCGTCGACGACCTCGCAGCCGCCGTAGTACCGCTTCCCCGGATAGCCCTCGGCGTACTTGTTCGTCGGCGTCGAGCCGATCGCCTCCATGATCGCCGGCCAGGTGAAGTTCTCCGATGCGATGAGCTCGATCTGACCCCGCTGGCGCTCGAGCTCTTTGCCAAGCAGCTCGGCGATCTCCGGATCGAGCTCGTCCAGGCCCGCGGTCGTGAGCTGTTGGAAGGTCTGCTGGGCGACGGCCATGGCCTCTCCTCTCCAGGGGATCAGCTGGATCGTACTGGCGCGCCCAGTCGGCGCAGAACCTCCTCGGCCGGAAGTGCTCCCTCGCGGAGGACGCGAGGTTCGCGACCCGTGAGATCGAGGACGGTGGAAGGCGTACCCGGCAGCTCGCCTCCGTCGAGGACCGTGCCCGCACCGGCGCAGATCTCGTCCGGCACGTCGTCGAGCCGCCTGGGATCCGGCCCGCCCGGATGATTCGCGCTCGTCGCGATCACCGCCCCGACTCGATCGAGCACCTCTCGCCCCGGCCCCTCGAAGGCCGGGACGCGTACTCCGATCGACTCCTGGTTCGAGCCGGTGATCCAGCGGAACCGGCGCGCGGGGTTCGGCACGACGAGCGTCAGCGGACCCGGGAGCAAGAGGCGTGCCACCGACGCGGCGCGGCCCCGTAGCTCGGGCACGCACTCGAGCAGGTAGTCGAGACTCGACGCGACGAGTGCGGTCGGCTGCGTCTCGTCCCTGCCCTTGAGTCGGTAGACGCCGCGCGCGGCCTCGTCACGGTACGGGTCCGCGGCGAGGCCGTACACGGTGTCGAACGGTAAGACGACCGGCTTGCCGGCCCGCAGCGCGGCGACCGCTTCGTCGACCCCGCTCATGATCGCCGACCCTCGACCACGCGCGCCCTCCCGGACAGATCCGGGCTGATCGTAACGCCGGTGTATCCCAGCGACCCAAGCTCGTCCGCGACTCGGCGCGCCTGGCCGTCACCGACTTCGAGCACGAGCCATCGCGTCTTCGCGCGGCGCGCGATCTCCTCCTGCAGCCCTTCGCCGACCAGCGCCTTCCGTGGCTCCCAGTCGCGGATCTCGGGCTGGAGCGACTCCCACTCGGCGGGCCTCGTGTACGGAGGATTGGAGACGACCAGATCCCACCCTTCGGCCGCGACCTCGAAGCCCCCCTCGCGGATCTCTATGTCAAGTACAAGCCGCTCCGCGTTCTCACGGGCGAGGTCGAGCGCGTCGTGCGACGAGTCGACCGCGGTCACTCGCGCACCGGGGTGCTCGTCGGCGATCGCCAGCGCAATCGCACCCGACCCGACCCCGACGTCGAGCACTCGCGGTGCACGTTCGTCACGAAGCAGGGCGAGGCAGCGTTCGACGACGACCTCTGTCTCGGGCCGCGGCACGAGCGCGCGCGCGTCCGTCTTCAGTGTGAGCCTGCGAAATCCCCACTCCCCGAGGACGTACGCGAGTGGTTCACGCTTCTGACGGCGCTCGAGCAGCAGCTCGAAGCCGCCCGGCACCTCACGGTCAGGTTCCGCAAAGACTTCCGAGCGGGGGACCCCGAGGACGTGCGAGACGAGCCACTCCGCGTCGACGCGCGGCGTGTCCACCCCCGCCTCGGCCAGCCGCTCCTCGGCGAGGCGCAGCGCTTCGTGGACCGTCACTCTCCGAGCGCGCGGCGACGCTCTTCGGAGCTGAGAGCGTCGGTGAAGTCCTCGAGCTCGCCCTGAAGGATTCGGTCGAGCTGGTGCACCGTCAGCTTGATCCGGTGGTCGGTGATGCGGTTTTCGGGAAAGTTGTACGTGCGGATCTTCTCCGCGCGCTGCCCGGAACCGATCTGCGAGCGACGCGTCGCGTCGAGCGCGGCCTGCTGCTTCTCGCGCTCCAGGTCGTAGAGGCGGGCGCGCAGCACGCGCAGCGCCTTCTGACGGTTCTGCAGCTGGCTCTTCTCGTCCTGCATCGAGACGACGAGGCCGGTCGGGAGATGGGTAATGCGGACGGCGGAGTCGGTCGTGTTGACGCTCTGGCCGCCGGGACCGGTCGATCGGTAGACGTCGACCTTGAGGTCGTTGGGGTCGATCTCCACCTCGACCTCCTCCGCTTCGGGCATGACGGCCACGGTTGCCGTCGACGTGTGGATCCGGCCCTGTGACTCCGTCTCGGGGACACGCTGCACGCGGTGCGTCCCGCCCTCCCACTTGAAGACGGAGTAGGCCCCGTTTCCCTTGACGGCGAAGGTGATCTCCTTGAAGCCGCCCGACTCGTTTGGGCTGGAGGCCAGTTGCTCGATGCTGAAGCCGCGGCGTTCCGCGTAACGCGTCAAGGCGCGGTAGAGGTCAGCCGCCCACAGCGCCGCCTCGTCGCCGCCGACGCCCTGGCGGATCTCGACGATGACGTCCTTGCTGTCGGCGGGGTCGGTCGGCGCGAGCGCGACCCGCAGCTCTTCCTCCAGCGAGCGGCTGCGCTCCTCGAGCTCGGGGACGAGCTCACGCAGCACGCCGTCTCCGCGCGCCGTGTCGAGATCGTCTCGTACCTGGAGCCATTCCTGCGCCAGCCGGTGCGGCCCTTCGAGCTCCTTCAGCCGGCGACCGGCCTCCGCCGCCTGCCGGTGGTCGTTGTAGACGGCAGGATCCGACAGGCGCTCCTGCGCCTCCTGGTACGAGCGTTCGAGCTCGTCGACGAGCTGGTCGATGTTGCCGACCATCGCCGGCCCAGGTTAGCTCTCGAGGCGGGCGTTCAGGCTGATTTCCGGCACGGCGGCGAGCGCCTTCGAGACGGGGCAGTTCTCCTTCGCATCCTCCGCCGCGGTCTGAAACGCGTCCGCGCCCATGCCGGGCACGCTGCCGACGACCTCGAGCGCGATCTTCGTGATCCCCTCGCCCGGCTGGAACGTGACCGTGGCGGCTGTCTTCAGCTGTTCCGGCGCGTGTCCCTCCTGCGCGAGCGCATGCGAGAGCGCCATCGAGAGGCAGGTCGCGTGGGCCGCGGCGATCAGCTCTTCCGGGCTCGTCATCCCGCCCGATTCCTCCGTGCGCGCCGGCCAGCTCACGTCGAGGCCGCCGACGGCACCGCTCGTCACCGAGTCGATGCGTCCACCGCCGCTCATCAGGTCGCCCCGCCAGGTCACTTCGGCTCTGCGGTCAGTCGCCATCGGTTCCTCCTTCGAGTGTCGCGTTCACGGTCACCACTGCGCTGGCCCGGATCAGCGCCGACAAGGTGCAACCCTCGTTGGCCGCCTCCGCCGCTCGCTGGAGCGTCTCCGCGTCCGTTCCTTCTACACGCGCGCGCGAGAAGATCCGACTGGACGATCCGGTGCGAGCCGTCTTCGACCTCGTCGAGGGTGACGATGGCCTGCACCTGGACGTGGTCCGGCTCGGACCCCGCGCCGGCGAGCTCGTTCGCCAGCGACATCGCGTAGCAGGCCGCGTGCGCAGCGGCGAGCAGCTCCTCGGGGCTCGTCTTCCCTTCCGGGCGCTCGATCCGGCTCGCGAGCGAATACGGAAGGCCCTGGAAGGCTCCGGTCGCGGCGCTGATCGATCCGCCGCCCCGAGCGACGTTGCCCTCCCACGTGACCTCGGCCTGTCGCCGGACCCTGGGCAATTACGCCATGACCTCGACCTTGCGCGCCTCCGGCTCGGCGCGGCTCTCGAGCGAGAGGACCTCCTTCAGCGCGCGGATCGAGACCTCGAGCTGGTCGAGTGTGGGCTCGCGCGTCGTCAGGCGCTGCAGCCAGAGCCCCGGTGCGAGCAGCGTCATCAGGATCGTGTTCCCCGAGTGCTTGCCCGCGAAGCGGATCAGCTCGTACGCGAGCCCCGCGATCACCGGCAGCAGCAGGATCCGTGTTGCGATCAGCCAATACCACGCGGGCCGACCGAAGAATGCGAAGACGAAGATCGCGATCACCATCACCCAGAGCAGGAACGCCGTCCCGCAGCGGGGATGAATCAGGCTGTGGCGCTGGACGGTCGCGGGCTCCAGGTCGTCTCCCGCCTCGTAGGCGTTGATCGCCTTGTGCTCTGCGGCGTGGTACTGGAACACACGGCGCAGGTCCGGAAAGAGCGAGATCGCCGAGAGGTAGAGGACGAAGATCGTCACGCGGATGAACCCTTCGACGATCACGAACCAGCCCGCCTCGATGCCGATCCAGTTCGTGATCAGCGCCGGGGAAACCTTGAAGAGGAGAATCGCGAAGCCGATCGCGATCGCGAAGGCGAAGATCAGCTGCGCGCGCGTGAGCTCGGTCGCGACCTCCTTGCCTTCCTCCCCCTCTTTGCCTTCGACCTGCGCCTGATAGTTGGCAGAGATCGCGAGCGCGCGAAAGCCGATCGCGAGCGACTCGCCCAGCGCGATCACGCCGCGGATGACCGGAAGGCGCCAGATGCGATGCCGCGCCATCGGGGACTTGATCGGCTGGTGGACCTGGGCGATGTCGCCGTCGGGCTTGCGCACCGCCACAGCCCAGTTCGACGGGCTGCGCATCATCACGCCTTCGAGGACGGCCTGCCCTCCGACTGTCGTCATGTGACGGGGCTAGCCGCGGCGGGCGCCGCCGGCCCGCTCGAGCCGGCGCTGGAAGCGCTCGACGCGTCCACCAGTGTCGACCAGCTTCTGCTTCCCGGTGTAGAACGGGTGGCAGTTCGAGCAGATCTCGACGTGGAGCTCGGGCTTCGTGGAACGCGTCTGGAACGTGTTCCCGCAGGAGCACGTCACGGTGGCGAGGACGTAGTCGGGATGGATCTCAGGCTTCATTCTGGCCGGGTTCGACCTCGACCGCCGCTGACATCAAGGCGGCCGCAGTTGCGGCGCCGGCGACCTCGCAGGCGAGCTTCATGCGCCCGTACATGAAGCGAAACGCCTCCCTCAGCGACTCCTCCGAGACGAGGACCGACTCCACACCGAGCTCCGTGCACACCGTCACGCAGTTGCCGCCCGCATACGGCCCGTTGAGGCCGTCGGCGATCGACTTCGCCTCGACGGTGACGGGCTCGCCGGCCATCAGGCTCTCGTGGAGCGCGGGCGACCGCTCGGGCTCGACCGCGACGATGCGCGTCTCGGGACTCATGCCCTTGACCGCGGTCGCGATCCCCGAGACGAGGCCGCCCCCTCCGACTTGCACGAGCACGACGTCCGCTTCCGGAGCGTCCTCGAGGATCTCGAGTCCGACTGTGCCCTGGCCGGCCATCACGAGGGGATCGTCGTAGGGATGCACGAGCGTGCGCCCGGTCGTCTCGATTAGCTCGTCCAGCCGCTCGAACGCCGCAGGGATGTCGGCCGCTTCAGTGTCGATCGTCGCCCCGTAGCCGCGCGCGGCCGCGATCTTCATGGGGCTCGCCGTCTGCCACATGACGACGAGCGCGTCGATCCCCTCGACCGTCGCTGCGTACGCGAGCGCCTGCGCGTGGTTTCCCGCCGAGATGGAGATCACGCCGCGGCGCTTTTCCTCCTCAGAGAGCGTCGCGAGCTTGTTCAGGACGCCGCGTGGCTTGAAGGAGCCGGTGCGCTGAAAGAGCTCCGCCTTGAACCGGACGTCTGCGTCGACCTGCTCTGACAGCGTCGCCGAGCCGAGCAGCGGCGTGCGGTGGAGACGGTCGCCGATGCGTTCGCGTGCGCGATGCACGTCGTCGAGCGAGAGCAGTGATCCGGTCGTCGCCATCGCGCGGATCGTAGTCCTACGGCGGCGGACGGTCGCCCCGGAATGCTACGCGCGTCAGTACTTGCCCTTGCCGCAACCCGCGAGGATCACGGGCAGGAGCGACAGGGCGAGCGCGATCAGTCGTCTGTGCATAGGAGGAGCTACGAGAGCCGCCGCGGCGCGGTTTGCGCCTGTCGAGCCTGAACGTGCCTCGTTCTCACACGGCCGAGTGTCTGACACCAGGCCGTGGCCACCGGGGACGTGGTGTCTCGTCCCCGCCAACCCGCAATGCTCCAGGAACGTGCGAAACTCGTCTCGATCTCGTCACACTCGGAGGCGGGTGTCTGACACCGGCCTTTAGGTCAGGGTGTACTCGGGGCCGCTGCCTCCTTCGGGCGTGGTAAGGCGGCCGCCTTTCGCAGTGATCGCACCGCACTGGACGCAGTTGGACGGCGTGACGGTGACGCCGCCGTCCGTCGCCTCGTAGACCTGCGCCGGGCACATCCACTCCCACATTCGCGCAACGTCTGCCGGCACGTCGCGCTGGATCAGGATGTGGTTCGGCTGATCGTCGCGAGTC
>WNGA01004821.1_pt1 | contig 19734 bp, 17 predicted proteins | sample 5400061 | NCBI WGS metagenome assembly WNGA01 (sample SAMN13153366, study PRJNA577476) | soil metagenome | isolation source: 100 cm soil or saprolite under grassland replicate 2 | place: USA:California | collected 2016-06-15
CCGAAAGCGCAGAAGTGGCTGCTAAAAGACGAATGGGAAGGTTGAGAAGAAGAATATGAGGCTGTCTCCGCAGGGCGTGGCGCGCTGGAGCGCCAGACGCCGCTTCACGGTGATCGGCATCTGGGTCGGGCTGTTCCTGGTCGGGGGGCTGCTGACCTCCAGCCACCTCAGCGGCGCGCTGACCACCCAGGCCCAGTTCACCAACAACCCCGACTCCAAGCAGGCCCAGCAGCTGCTCGAGCAGCGCCTTTCCGGGCCGCGCCGCTCCAACGAGGTCGTCATCGTCCGCTCGGACGCCAAGACCGTCAGCGACCCCCAGTTCAAGGCGTACGTGGCGCGGGTCAAGGGCGACCTGGACGCGCTCAAGCCTGGGGTCGTCCAAGCGACCGAGGATCCCTACCGGGCCGGCGGCCGCTTCGTCTCCGACGACAAGCACGCCACCCTGCTCCCGGTGACCATGGCCGGATCGCTGGACGACGCCAACAAGCATATCGACCAGGTGCTGGACCGGACGCTGCACGCCCAGCACCCCGACGGCTACCGGGTGTGGGTGGCCGGCGAGGCGACCGCGGCCAAGGACGCCAACACCATCGCCGAGCAGGACCTCCGAAAGGGCGAGACCATCGGCATCGTCGCCGCCCTGGCCATCCTGATCGTGGTGTTCGGGACGCTGGCCGCCGCGGTGGTCCCGGTCGTGCTGGCGGTCATGGCCATCGTGGTCGCGCTGGGGCTGGTGTCGCTGCTCGGCCTGGCCTTCGACCTGTCGTTTTTCATCACCAACATGATCACCATGATCGGCCTGGCGGTCGGCATCGACTACTCGCTGTTCACCGTGTCCCGCTACCGCGAGGAACGCGCCCGCGGCCGCGACAAGCTGGCCGCCATCGGCGCGGCCGGCGCGACCGCCAACCGGGCGGTGTTCTTCTCCGGGATGACCGTGGTCCTGGCGCTGGCCGCGATGCTGCTGAACCCCACCACGATCTTCCGCAGCATCGCCGCCGGCGCGATCGTGGTCGTGGTGGTCGCGGTGTCCGCCTCGCTGACGCTGCTGCCGGCGCTGCTGGCCGTCATGGGCGACCGGGTCAACGCGCTGCGCGTGCCGGTGCTGTTCCGCCGCCGCCAGGCCGACGTGGAGCGCACCCACGGCTTCTGGGCCATGGTCGCCCGGCGGGTCATGGCCGCCCCGGTGGCCAGCCTGCTGGTTGCCGCCGGGATCCTGGCGGTGGCGGCGGTGCCGCTGTTTGGCATCAGGACCGGGTTCTCGGGGATCAGCACCTTCCCCGACGACGTCCAGTCCAAGCAGGCGTTCACCGTGCTGTCGCGGGACTTCACAGCAGGCGGCCTGACCTCCCCCGCCCAGATCGTCGTCGACGGCGACGTCCGCTCCCCGGCGGTCACCGCGGCCATCGCCAAGCTGCAGGCCGACCTCAAGGCCAACCGTGCCTTCGGCCCCAGCACCCTTACGACCAACCAGGCCGGCGACCTCGCCCTGGTCTCGGTCCCGGTCAACGGCGACCCCAGCAGCCAGGCCGCCACCGCCGCCGTCCGCCACCTGCGCACGGTGACGATCCCAGCCGCCTTCGCCGGCGTGAACGCCAACGTCACGGCCGGCGGCGAGACCGCGGGTGGGATCGACTTCTTCGACCTGACCCAGTTCTACACGCCGTTCGCGATCGCGTTCGTGCTGGGCCTGTCGTTCCTGCTGCTGATGGTGGTGTTCCGCTCGGTGGTGCTGCCGCTTTTGGGGGTGGCGCTGAACCTGCTGTCGGCCGGTGCCGCCTACGGGCTGCTGGTGTGGGTGTTCCAGCACGGCCATGGCGCGGGCCTGTTCGGCCTGCAGCAGGTCGACACCATCGAGTCGTGGCTGCCGCTGTTTTTGTTCTCGGTGCTGTTCGGGCTGTCCATGGACTACCAGGTGTTTTTGCTCAGCCGCGTCCAGGAACGCTACGGCCACACCGGCGACAACCGCGACGCGGTGTCGTTCGGCCTGCGCACCACCGGCGGGATCATCACCGGCGCCGCGGTGATCATGGTGGCGGTGTTCGCGGGGTTTGCGGCCGGGCGGCTGCCCATGCTGCAGCAGATGGGCTTTGGCCTGGCGGTGGCGGTGCTGATCGACGCCACGCTGGTGCGCTCGGTGCTGGTCCCGGCGGCCATGACCCTGCTCGGCAAGTGGACCTGGTACCTGCCGCGGTGGCTTGGCTGGCTGCCGCAGCTGCGCATCGAGGGCACCGCCCCAACCCCAGCCCCGGCCGAGCCCGAGCGCGAACTGCAGCCGGTGCGGTAGCACCGATCCCTGCGAGGTTCGGGGGAGCACGCTCCCCCGAACACTCCAGGCAGGACGACCAGCCAAACGGCATCACGCCGCGCGCAATGCGTCAGCGCATCAGTCGTAGTCGTACACGGTCGTGGCGATCAGCCGTTCGCATTGCGATAGTCAGGTAACCGATATATGGTGTGCGCATGGCACGCGATCATCACCCACCGCGCCCGATGCGGGAACCCACCTACTTCGTGCTCGCCGCGCTCCTGGACGGCCCGCTGCACGGCTACGGCATCATCCAGCACGCCTACCAGCTGTCCGGACAGCGGGTCCGGCTGGCCGCCGGCACCCTCTACGAGGCGCTGGACCGGCTCGCCAGCAGCGGCGAGGTCGCCGTCGACCGAGAAGAAACCGTCGACGGGCGCGTGCGCCGCTACTACCGCCTGACCGACATGGGCCGCCACGCCCTCGACCAAGAGGCGACACGGATGGAGCAGGCCGCACGGATCGTCACGCGCCGGCGCGGCGCGCCCACCAGGAGGCCGTCCCCAGCATGAGCCGCCGACAACAGCTCCGCCAGCGCTGGTACAGCCTACTGCTGCTGGCCTACCCGCGCGCCTGGCGGCACGAGCGCGGCGCCGAGATCCGCACCACGCTGCTGGAGGCATCCCAAACCCAGCCCAGGCAGCGACCGCCCGAGCTACGCCAGGCGGCCAGCCTGCTCATGGGCGGCCTGCGGACCCGCGCCCGCATGGCCGCTGGCGGTTCCGCTCGACGGCTGTGGCAGGGCGGGCTACAGCTTGGAGCGCTGCTGCTGCTGCTGATCGGCCAGGCCGCCGCCGCGCTGCACATGCAGTGGGCCGAGCTGGAGTGGGGGCGCGCCTCCCACGCCATCTTCCCACCAAACCCGCTGGCGCTGCTGCCCATCCTCGGCGCGGTGAGCGTGCTTCGCGGGCGCGTCCGCAGCGGGCTGGTGCTGACCGCCATGACCGCCGCGGCCGCTTTCAGCCCGGTGGCGGGCGACATCGGGGCGATCGACGGCTCCTCCTTGGCGATAGCGGCACGCTATCTGCTGCCGGTTGCCATCGTCGGCCCGTTGGCCTGGCGACCGCCACCACGCCAGCCACGATCATGGCTGTGGCTGCTGGTCCCGGTGCTGATGGCCGTCGACGCGGAGACATCCGGGGCAGTGTTCGGCGGCATCGGCGGCGGGCGGGTCACCTGGCTGCTGCTGCCCGTGCTACTTGCTGGCGTGCTGATGCTGGTCCCGGCCGACCCGCGGCCGGCGATCGCAGCCACCGTGTCCTTGGCGCCGTTCCTGGTCGGCACCCTGGACCTTTCCCGGGTCATCCGGCAACCGATCATCGGCGTGCTGCTGTGGGGTGGCGGCACCCTCGCGTTGCTGCTCGCGGCCATCTGGGGCACCCGCCGGCTCACCCGCGCCTGACGGCTCAGCCCGAGCACGAGCGCTTTCACCGGGCGGTCCGGGTGTGACCGGTGGGACCGATCGACAACGAGCCTGCCGGCACCGGCGAGTCAGGTTCAGCGTCGTGTCGCATGGTGCCATCTCCCAGTTTGCTGGACCCTACGGCTGGGCCGCAATCCAAGAGCACCAAGTCGTGAAGGAGTTGAGCGCTCAGAGGATCATGCCAGGCGATTGGCGCCCTGGGCCACCAACGTCGCCGCGGTTGCTAGCTCGTGGCTCGGTCTTGCGGACGTGTTGGCTTGGCGCGCACCGCAGGGCGGTTCAGGCCATTTTCGTAGGCGAAGATCACGGCCTGGACCCGGTCGCGAAGGTCGAGCTTCATCAGGATCCGCTTCACGTGGGTCCTGATCGTCGATTCCTCGACGGCGAGCGCGGCGGCGATCTCGCGGTTCGACAATCCCCGCGCGATGAATTCGAGCACCTCCCGTTCGCGCGGTGTGAGCTCATCGAGCGTGGCCTGATCGGCAAGCTCGGGGGTCGGCTGCTGGGCCATGCGGTCGATCACGCGCCGGGTGACCGACGGCGACAGCAGCGCCTCGCCGGCGGCGATCGTGTGCACCGCCGCGATCAGCTCCTCGGGTCGGGCGCGCTTGAGCAGGAAGCCCGATGCGCCGGCGCGGAGGGCGCCGAAGACGTAGTCGTCCTGCTCGAAGGTCGTGACGATCAGGACCCTCGCTCCCGGGGCCGCCTGCGACAGCTCACGGGTGGCCCCGATCCCGTCGAGGTCGGGCATGCGAACGTCCATCAGGACGACATCCGGCGCGAGCCGGCGCGCTTGCTCGACGGCTTCGCGTCCGGTCGACGCCTGGCCGATGATCTCGATCTCGGGGTCGGCGGTGAGGAGCTCGACGAGCCCGGCGCGCATCAGGTCGTCGTCGTCGGCGATCAGCACACGCGTCACGCGCGGTGACCTCCGTACGGGATCCGGGCGCGGATGCGAAACGCGCCGTTGGACCGCTCTACGTCGAGGTTGCCGCCGAGCAGGGTCGCGCGCTCGCGCATGCCGATCAGCCCGTGTCCCCCGCCGGACCGCGGCGAGCCGCGCGCGGGCACGGGGTTGGTGACGCTGAGCTCGACCGCCCTGTCGCCGAACGCGAGCTCGATCCGGGCGCTGCCCGCGCCGTGGCGGGCCGCATTGGTGAGCGCCTCCTGCAGGATGCGGTAGGCGGCCTGATCGGCGGCGGCGCCAAGCGGTCGCGGCGCGCCCGCGGTGTCGAAGGTGACCTCGAGCCCCGCCGCTTGATGCTGCGCGATCAGGGTGTCGAGCGTCGCCAGGCCGGGCGGAGCCTCGACGACCCCGTTCGTCGCGCCGCCCTCGCGCAGCGTGCCGACCAGCTGGTCGATCTCGTCGACCGTCTGCCGTGCCAGCTCCTCGATCGCCTCCAGGGCGGGAAGCGAGCGATCGGGGTCCTGGTGGTGCCGCAGCCGGGCCGCGCCGGCGCGGACGGCGATCACGCTGATCGCGTGGCCGGCGGAGTCGTGGAGATCGCGGGCGATCCGGGCGCGCTCCTCGGCGGCGGCGAGCAGGCGCTCGCGCTCCGCCTCCCGCTCGGCGCGCAGGGCGCGCTCTCCGAGCTCGGCGATGTGCTCGCGCCGCAGGCGGGTTCGCTCGCCGGCGAACCAGCCGACGGCCCAGGCGAGACCGGTGTGGAGGAGCTCGCCTCCGGGGAAGGTCCGCTGCGCGGCGGCGGTCGCGCCCAGGTACGCCACGAGCAGCCCGACGACGGTGACGGTGGTGCGCCGCGTCCATGGGGTCTGCGGCGCGCGGCTCGCGGCGAGCAGGTAGAGCGCGGCGGTGGGGCCGAGCAGCAGGTCGATCCGATAGCCGAGGCCCGCCAGCAACGCGCCCGCCGCCGCGGTCACCGCGAACACGCCGATCGGGGAGCGCCGCCAGGCGATGAGCGGCACCGTCGAGCACGCTGCGAGCACGACGCCGACCAGATCGAGGTCTCCCGATTCGGAGCGGGGAGGGGTGATGCCGCCGTGTCGGAGCAGCGCCAGCGAGCCGGCAAACAAGACGGCCGCGACCAGGACGTCGAGGAGTGCTCCCGAGCTCGGCCGGGCCGCGAAGCGCCTGTGCACAGTGACCGTCGACGACATGACACCGCGAGGGTACCTCCGCGGACACTGCCGGGAATCCCCCCGTGGGATGACCCGCCTCCACTGGATGGGGACGGACAAGTTCCCCCCGCGGGGCGTTTCGCCGCCGCCCCGTCCCGCCGTAGCTTCGCGGCCATGGATCACAACGCGATCGATCAGGGATTCGTCGGCACGCAGGAGGGGGACACGCACATGACTGACCCGTCCCGCTACCCCGACACCGGCGGCACACCACGCTGGGTGAGGGTGGTTGTGATCATCGCCCTCGTCGTGGTCCTGCTGGTTGTCGTCATGCTCCTCATCGGCGGCGGCGGCGGTGGCCACGGCCCTGGTCGTCACACCTCTGGCGGCGACACACCGATCTCCAGCGTTACCGGCGACGACGCAGCGTCCGGCGGTGGCGTCGGTGGCCACACGTCAGCCGAGGGTGGCCACGAAGGATGACCATGCCACCCCGCCTCCGCAGGTTCGCGCCCACCGCGCACGTCACGTCCTTGGTCGGCCGGGCTCGGCGCGGTCGCTGGCGGTGTACCAGTTCAGTCCGGGATCAGAAGCGGAGGTCGTACACCGTGGGACATGCGATACAGGTCAGTGACGTCGTCAAGGCGTACCCATTGGGCGCTGGCGAAGTCGTCGCCGTTGATCACCTCAGCCTCGACATCGCGCAGGGCGAGTTCGTCGCGATCGTCGGGCGGTCAGGCAGCGGGAAGACGACGCTGCTGAATCTGCTCGCCGGTATCGACCGGCCCACCTCCGGGATGGTTCATGCAGCGGGCGCCGATCTTGGTTCGTTGTCGGAGTCCGGACTGGCCGCCTGGCGGGGACAAAACGTCGGGCTGGTGTTCCAGTTCTTTCAGCTGTTGCCGACGCTGACCGTGGTCGAGAACGTGATGCTGCCGATGGACTTCGCCAAGACGATCCCGGTTGGCGAGCGGCGCGATCGGGCACAGCGCCTGCTGGAGCGGATGGGTGTTGGTGACCAGGCCGACAAGGTGCCCGCCACGCTGTCGGGCGGCCAGCAGCAACGCGCAGCGATCGCCCGGGCCCTGGCCAACGATCCACCGATCCTGCTGGCCGACGAGCCGACCGGCAACCTGGACTCCACCACGGCCGACGCCGTCTTGGAGCTGTTCGCCGACCTGCACACCGAAGGGCAGACCATCGTGGTGGTCACCCATGAACGCGATATCAGGTCGATCGTCGGCCGAGAGGTGACCCTGGTGGATGGCCGGGTCGTCGATGATGAGCGGACGGGGGTGTCGGCGTGACCAGCCTGCTGACGGTCAAGTTGCGCCGAGACCTGCGGGCGACCTGGTCCCGGTTTCTGCTGATGGTGATCGCGATCGCGGTCAGCCTGACGGCGTTCGGCGGGGTGCTCTGTGCCTGGGCCGCCAGCAGCAGGGAGACCAGCAGCGCGTACCTGAGCACCGAGCCGGCGTCGGCGACGATCCTGCTCGACCGCGCCATCGACGCCGAGCAGATGGCGGCGATCGCGGCCCAGGCGCGTGGGCGGCCGGGCGTCATCGAGGCGGCCGGGCGCAACCAGTTCACCAGTGAGGTCGAGGTCAACGGCCGTTTGCGGGATATCCCGCTGCAGGTATTCGTGGCGGCGCCGGACGACCCGATGCGGATGGCGAAGTTCGAGATGCAGCAGCGCAGCTGGCCACCGTCGCCTGGGGAAGTCTTTCTCGGACGCGACACGCTCACCCTGCTGGGCGTGGCGGTCGGCGACACCGTGACCGTCAAGACACCCAGCCGCGAACCGGTGCGGCTACGGGTGACGGATACCGTGTATGACCCCAGCCTCTCGCCCTCACCCCAGGAGCAGACGGGGCGCGGCTATCTGTCCGCGGCGTCGCTGCCCGGGCCCGGGGGGCAGGCCCTTCTGGACCAGTTGAAGATCCAGGTCGCTGACCCGGGGCAGGCGAGGCCGAGCCGAGACCGCGACGTCATCGTGGCCGTTGCCGGCGAGGTCGGCACGTGGCTGCAGCGCGAACACGGGCTGGCGATCCGTGAGATCCAGGTTCCCAAGCCCTATGCGCACCCCCACCAATGGCAAGCCGACGCGTTGCTCCTGTCGCTGCTCGCCGGCGGGGCGGCCGCCCTGCTGCTCAGCACGATGCTGGTCGCGAACATGCTCAATGGCCTGTTCACCCAGCAGATCCCGCAGATCGGCATCATGAAAGCGATCGGCGCGCAATCCGGCCGCATCGGGCGCCTGTACCTGGCGATGACGCTGTTGGTGGCTGTGGCGGCCACGCTGCTCGCGCTGGTCCCCGCCATCCTGCTCGGCCGCGTCGCGGTCGGAAATTTCCTCGGGTTCCTCGGCATCCAGGCCGCCAGTCTCGCGGCTCCCTGGTGGACCTACGTGGTGATCCTCGCTGTCGGCCTCGGCCTGCCACCGTTGCTGGCGCTGGTACCGCTGGTCAAAACCAGCCGCACCACCGTACGGGCGGCGATCGACCACCATGGCGTTGGCTCCAAGCCGAGCGCGGCGACCGGCGTCCTGGCCCGGCTTGGTCGCATTCGCCGCCTCGACCGCGGCCTGCTGATGGCGCTGCGCAACACCATCCGGCGTCCTGCCCGGTTCTGGCTGTCGGTGGGCCTGCTGGCCAGCGCGGGCGTGGTGTTCGTCGCCGGGATGTCCCTGAGCGGCGGTACGGAGGCAATAGCCCAAGAGCAGAAGCAGCAGCGCAACTGGGATGTCGACGTGCAACTGGCCAGCCCGGCCGCGGTGGACAAGATCGCCACCATGGTGAAGCGGGTGCCGGGCGTCAGCCGGGTCGAGGCCTTGAACGTCGCGCAAACCGGCGTCGCCGGGCCAGGACAGATCCCCGTCACCCGCACCTATCCCGACCAAGGGCACGGCCGCGTCTCGGTGACCGCACTTCCAGCGGGCGGCACCATGCTCCCGCCTCCCAAACTGCTGGAAGGCCGCTGGCTGAACCCGGGTGAAACCGGCGCGGTCGTGCTCAACCAGGTAACCCGCAACAACACCGTCCCCAACGTCGGCGCCGGTGACACCGTGCAACTGATCGTCGGTGGAAAACCCACCACCTGGCGCGTCGTCGGCATCGCCCAAGAAAGACAGGGCGGTGGTGGCGGCGTATACGCCACGGCCGAGGGTTTCGCCGACGCCATGGGCCAGCCACAACAAGCGAACCAGCTGCGCATCGCCACCAACAGCCACGACGAGCAGACCCGCCAAGTGGTCGCCGACGCCGTCGACAACACCCTCACCGACGCGGGGACCGAGGTGAAGTCCGCGGCGTCGATCAGCCGCAGCGAGGCCATCAGCGAAGGTCACCTGGGTCCCATCATCCTGATTCTGCTGGGGATCGCCCTCCCCCTGGGCGTGGTCGGCGTCATCGGCCTGGCCTCGACAATGAGCGCCAACATCCTCGATCGGACCCGCGAGTTCGGTGTCATGCACGCCATCGGAGCACGCCCGAAGGCTGTCCGCCGCATCGTCGTCGCCGAAGGCGTCTTCATGGCCCTCGCCAGCTGCCTGGTGGCGGTCCTCCCGGCGCTTGCACTCACCGCGGTCCTGGGCGCCGCGCTCGGCAACCTGTTCTTTTCCGCACCGCTGCCCTACCGGATCTCCATGCTCGCCGCCGGCGTCTGGACCGCACTGGTCATCCTCGGCGCCGTACTCGCCACCGAAGCAGCAGCGACCCGCGCCTCCCGCCTCACCGTCCGCGAAGCCCTCGCCTACCTATGACGACACCGCGAGGCGATCAGGTGCACCATGCCAGTCGCTGACACCCGAAGCCAAGCGTCGAGGAGCACTTCCACTCCAGCGCCGGGGGCACAACCCGGCGAGGGTGACCAGGATCTCCACGCTCTCGGCCAAAATCAGAGAGCCAGGCCTCGGATACACGAAGGAGCTGTGATGGGTCGACCTCGAAGGTTCGTGGTCCTGCTCGGAGCGGCCGCCGCGGCCGTCGCCGTCGTGCGACACGGCCGCGGTGCCGCCACGGGACGAAGGGTGCCGGGCGGGATCCTCGTCGGCGATGCCGTCGTCTACGACGCGCTGAGCCGGCTCATGCTCGGCTCGCTCTTCGGGCGCATCGCTGCCGACGCCGCGGCGGTCGCCCCGCACGGCGCACGGGTGCTCGAGGTGGGTTGTGGGCCCGGCCGCCTGTCGATCCGGCTGGCTCGCCAGCACGGCCTCGACGTGACCGGTCTCGACCTCGATCCGGCCATGATCGAGCGCGCTCGAGCCAACGCCGCCCGTCCGGGGAACGGCGACGAGCGCCGGCCATCGTTCCTCGTCGGCGACGTGGCCTCGCTGCCGTTCCCCGACGGATCGTTCGACCTGGTCGTCACCACGTTGTCGATGCACCACTGGGCCGACCCGACGGCAGGCCTGGCCGAGATCGGCCGCGTGCTGCGCCCAGACGCCCGGGCGCTCGTCTGGGACTTCCGACCCGGCGTCCGGCCACATCCGTTCGGACCACGCCACGCGCATATGCCCGATCCGGTCGAACACGCGCATGGCTCTCCGCTTCGGGTAGTCAACGCGACGCCATGGCGATGGCCCTGGAGGTTCAACCTCACTCAGCGGATCGAGCTGGTCCGATCGCCGGTGATCCACGCGCCTATGAAGCCGAGGAACAGGACGCTGACGCACCACAGCGAGGTGTCGCCGGACCCGGCGGGCGCACCGTCTCCCTCAGCGGATGAGGCACCCAAACCTGGATATGGTCGCCGGGCTTGAGTGGTCCTGGCGCCGGGACCTGCTCCAAAGCAAGAGGTTGATCTCGACGCGACCGGTGCGGCTACCTATGCGTTACGGATTCCGTCCCTCGGGCTGCCGGGTAGGGTCGTGCCATCAGCCGCTCTGACTGCAGGACAAGGAGCGAGCATGCGACACCAGCGGATGCGGACCGGCCGGCGGGCCAAATCCCACGACGCCGATGGCCGCTGACCCGCTCATCCGCACCAACCCAACCAGATAAGGGAGAAAGGAATGTCACGTCATCGCGTCACCATCACCGTGAACGGTGAGCAGCGGCAGGCAGAGGTCGAGGCCCGAAGGCGGCTCGTCCACTTCCTGCGAGAGGACCTCGGTGTTACCGGTGTGCATGTCGGATGCGACACTACCCAGTGCGGCGCGTGCACGGTGCACCTGGACGGCCGCGCGGTGAAGTCGTGCACGGTCTTGGCCGTCCAGGCGGACGGCGCAACCGTTGACACCCTCGAGCGCTTGAGCAAGACCGGTGATGTGGAGCACCCGCTGGTGGCGGCGTTTCGCGAGCATCACGCGCTGCAGTGCGGCTTTTGCACCCCCGGCATGATCATGAGCTCGCTGGAGCTGCTGCAGCGTGAGCCGCAGCCGAGCGAGGAACGCGTTCGCGCCTGGCTCAAGGGCAATTTCTGCAGGTGCACCGGCTATCAGCACATCGTCGATGCGATCCGTGCCGCGGCCCAGACGTCCGTCGCTGGCGACCAGGACCAAGCGGTTACCTCGCCGCCGTCATCGCGGGATACCGCGACGGAGGGGGGCGCGGCGACCAACAGCGCCGTCGCCGGAGCGCCCCCGTCCCCCGCCACGCAAGACTCCCGATTCTTCGGTCAGCCCCTGCAACGGCGAGAGGACGACCATCACCTTCGGGGGCGCGGACAGTTCACCGACGACGTGCGATCGACCGATGCCGCGGGCACGCTGCATGCCGCGCTGCTGCGCAGCCCGTACGCTTACGCCCGCATTCGGTCCGTTTCGGTGGACCGGGCCCGCGGGATGCCGGGCGTGGTCACCGTGGTCACCGGTGCGGACCTGCTCGACTCGGTGTCCCCGCTGCCGACGAACTGGGTGCTGCCCGGCATGCACGTGCCCGTTCACCGCGTGCTCGCCGACCAGGTGGTCCGATTCCACGGTGAGGGAATCGCCGTGGTGGTCGCTGTCGACGCCGACGCGGCCGCGGACGCGGTGGAAGCCATCGACGTCGGCTACGAGCCGCTCCCTGCGGTGACCGACCCGTGGCGGGCCGCACAGCCCGACGCCCCCCTGGTGCACGCGGGACTGGACGGCGCTTCCGAGCACGGCAACATCCTGTTCCGATTGCCGGCCTACGCAGGCGACTACGCGGCGGCGCAGCAAGCCGCCGACGTCGTCGTCCGCCAGCGGCTTCGAAATCAGAATCTGATCCCCGGCGCACTGGAGCCTCGGTCGGTGCTGGCCGACTACGACGACCGTATGGCCACGGTGACCGTCCACAGCAGCACCCAGTCGCCGCACATCATCAAGCGGATGCTTGCCGAGGTCCTGTCGTTCCCCGAGCACCGGCTCCGCGTCGTGGCGCCGGACGTCGGCGGTGGCTTCGGATCGAAGCTGCACCTGTATCCCGAAGAAGTGCTGCTGACCGCGCTGGCCATCCGGTTGCGCCGTGCGGTGCGGTGGACGGCCACCCGGAGCGAGGACTTCAAAGCCACCAACCACGGCCGCGACCACGTCCAAGACGTAGAACTGTGTGCCACTGCCGACGGCATCATCACCGGGATCAAGGCCACCTTGTTCGCCAACCTCGGGGCCTACGTGTCAGGCATGGCCGCTGGCGTCCCGACGGCGAACTGCGCATTCATGCTGACGGGCGTCTACTGGATCCCCAACGTCCACGTCGACACGCTCGGCGTTTTGACCAACACCTCGCGTGTGGACACCTACCGGGGCGCCGGCAGACCCGAGGCGACCTACCTCATCGAGCGCATGGTCGACCAGCTCGCACGCCAACTGCGCATCGACCCGGCGGAGATCCGCCGCCGCAACTTCATCCCCCCTGACGCGTTTCCATACCCGGTGCCCACCGGCGCGTTCGTGTTCGACAGCGGCAACTACCAGCACAATCTCGACACCGCGCTGGGCATCGTCGGCTACGACCAGTTGCGTGGGGAACAGGCGCAGCTTCGTCGCCGCGGCCGCTACCGAGGCATCGGGCTGGCCACCTACACCGAATTCACCGGCCTGGGGCCCGGCTGGGCGAACGCCCAGGTGGGATTTTCCTTTGGTGGCTGGGAGTACGCGCGCGTCCTGGTCCATCCCACCGGCAGGGTCAGCGTGCACGTCGGCTCCGCCGACCACGGCCAGGGGCACGCGACCAGCTACGCGCAGATCGCCGCCGACGCGCTCGGCCTGCGGCCCGAAGACATCGACATCGTCGAAGGGGACACCGCGAGGGTCGAATTCGGCCTCGGCACGTTCAACTCCCGCTCGATGCCGGTCGGGGGCAGCGCCGTCCACGAATGCAGCCAGAAGGTCCTCGCCAAGGCCCGGCGCATCGCCGCCCACGCCCTGGGTGCGGCCGTAGAGGACGTGCAGTATGAGGCGGCGGTGTTCACCGCCTCCAAACCCACCGGCAGCAGTCCCCGGGACGGTGTGACGTGGGAGGAAGTCGCCCGGCTGGCCCACTTCGTCCCGGACATCCCGCCCGGCATCGAGCCCGGCCTGGACGAGCGCGTCTTCTACGATCCCAAGGGACTCGCGTTCCCGTTCGGTACCTACATCGCCGTCGTCGACGTCGACCCCGCGACCGGCGACATCACCATCGACCGGTTCCTCGCGGTCGACGACTGCGGGCCCCTCATCAACCCCATGCTGGCGCGGGGGCAGGTCCACGGCGGCATTGCGCAGGGGCTCGGCCAGGCGCTGCTCGAGGGCGCCCGCTACGACGACGCGGGTTGCCTGGTCTCGGGCAACTGGACGACGTACGCCTTCCCGCGCGCCCAGCACCTCCCGCGCCTGGAAACCGCGCACACCGTCACGCCGTCACCGTTCACCCCACTGGGCATCAAGGGAATCGGCGAGGCAGGGGCGATTGCAACGCCGCCGGCCATCGTCAACGCCGTGCTCGACGCGCTGGCGCCGCTGGGCGTGACGCATCTGGACATGCCGCTGCATCCCGAACAGGTGCTCGCCGACAGCCGCCAGGCCACCACCGACAGCCGCCCCTTGGGAGGTACACCGTGACACCGGCCGGCCTCGACTACCTGCAGCCAACCAGCATCAGTGAGGCGCTGGAAATGGTGAGCCTCCACGAAGACGCCACGTTCCTGGCGGGCGGTCACGCGCTCCTGCCGGACAGCATCCTGCCGCAGAGCCACCGCAGGCACACGCGCCCCTCCACCCTGATCGACCTGGGCCGCATCGCCGAACTACGCGGCATCGAGGTCCTCGAGGACGCCGGTTCGCCTCACGGGGGCGACAGCGGCGGAGCGGGCCGGCTGGTGCGCATCGGCGCCATGACCACCACCGCCGAAATCGAGTACTCCCCCGACATCGCCCGCACCGTGCCGCTGCTGTCGAAGGCCGCCACGGCGATCAGCGACCCGCTCATCCGCAACCGGGCCACGCTGGGCGGGTCCCTGGCAGAGGCCGACCCGCACGGCGACTGGCCGCCGGTCGTGCTGGCCACCGACGCGACCATGCAGCTGCGCAGCCGCGACAGCGAACGAGCCGTGCCGGCTGGTGACTTCTTCACCAGGGATGGGACCGGACCCGGCACGGGACCCACCACGCTACGGCCAGGTGAGCTGCTGACCGCCGTCACCGTGCCGGCGGTCGACGCGCGGACCCGCTCCACCTACCTCAAGCGCATGCATCCCGCCTCCGGGCATGCCATGCTCGGTGTGGCGGTCGCCGTCACCGTCGACGCCGACCAAGCCTGCCGTGACTGCCGGATCGCGATCACCGGTGCCGGTGCCGTCGCGACGCGGGCGGTCGGCGCCGAAGCCCAGCTCGTCGGCTCCCGCCCGACCCCTGCAGCCATCGAGGGTGCAGCACACGCGGCAAACGACGGAATCGAGTTCATCGGCGACGCGTTCGGCTCCGCCGCCTATCTGGCCGACTTGGTTCCCATCTACGTCAATCGAGCGCTGTCCCAGCTCGCGACCCCGTCAACACGTCGCTGACAGCAGCGCAGACGATCGCGAGAACGCGGACACGGGCAGACCGTGGCGTGGCACGCGCTTGCGATTATCGCGGTGCTGACGTTGCTCAGCCCCGCAGCCACAACACCGTGGCACCGGCCTGGAACCAGCACTGCCAACCGTCTGCGTGGCCAAAGACGCCGACAACATCACGGAACAAGCTCGGGTGCCGCTGCAGCGAGCGCCAAAGCAAGTACTGCATCCGTAAGACACTCGAGTGCGACAATGCTGAACATGCCACATCGAGCCGGCTAGCAGCCGCCAGTCCAACCGGCGTCGGCCAACGGCGCGGCGGTCGCGGTCGGCTACGGACCCATTGGGTGTCCGTGATGCTCCTGCGCCGGGCATGTGGGACCTTCACCGACTCGCCGGCATGCTGGTCTGCCGCTCGGCCGGCAGCTCGACGGGTGCCAGTGAAGAGCATCACGGACACCCTCAACAGCATTGCACCTAGCCCAACTGCCGCCCAACTGCCTTGTCCGTCGGCTCGTCCTCAACGACAGTCGACACAGATCCAGCTCTGGCGAGCTTCGTCCTGACAGTAAGGAAGGTGGAGGGGAAGCCACCGGTTCACCTGGTACGGCTGGTAGCCCGCGGATCTCGACGCCGCGTGGCTGGAAGGGCGGTAGCACGCCGTCGATGCCGCTGGGGCGCAGCGGGTGTCCCTACCCGCTGTTTATCCCAGTGACCTGCTGCGGCGCGAAGCCGAGCGCGTCGAGGCGTTCAGCCGCGCCACGCCGACTATGTCCAGGAGGTGCTTGTGTCACCGGCGCAACGCCGGAACCTCGGAATCCCCAGGTGCCAAGGCCGAGGAAGTCGCCGAGCAGTGCCCGCGGCCCCGCAGGCCGACCGGCCGGCGGAATGGCCCGCTGAGGCCCGGGCGCTCGGGCTGGGAGCTGGCCGGGCTCATCGTGCCGGTCCGGTTGGGTCGGGGTGCCGCTGGCACCAGGCATACAGACTGTCGTAGACGAAGCTGCCGCGCTCCAGCAGCCGCTGGTCGTCGGCTTCCGCGTCCAGGCCGCCCTCGCCAATGGCCAGCAGCCCCGGGCCGAGCGGGTCGGCGTCGAGGTCGCCGGTGATGTCGGCGGCGTGGACGATCCTTGCCAGCCGCATCAGCGCCGGGTCGCCGCCAAGGTCGAAGGCGTCGATGATGACCTCGAAGGTGCAGCGGTTGTCCTGGTGGGTGAACTCGGCGCCGGGCGCGTCGAAGGACCGCGCACCGTCCCGCTCAGCGACGGCGAGGACCTGGCCGGCGGGCACGTAGAGAACCTCGGCGTTGGGGTCGATGAACCGGCGGACCAGCCACGGGCAGGCGATCCGGTCGGTTTTGGGACGCTGACGGGTGACCCACTTCACGGTGCACCTCCAGTGGTCGTGGTGGCCTGGGTCGGGAGCGGGACGGGGCGGAACAGCCGCCACAGGACAAGGTCGTAGGCGCTCTTGGCGATCCCGGCCAGCAGGAACGGCAACGCCAGCCCAACCGGCTGCAGCAGCCCCGCCAGGACCGGCCCGGCTGGGCGGACCAGATAGCGGGCGGTGTTGGTCGTCGCCGCGGCGGCGGTCCGCTCGCCCGGTGGGACCAGCGCCATCACGTAGGCCTGGCGGGTGGGCACGTCCATCTGCGACAGCAAGGTGCGCGCAAGCAACAGCCCAATGGCGGCCGGCAGGCTCGGCGCCAGCGGGACGGCCGCCAGCAGCAGGTTGGACGGCAGGTGGGTGAACACCATCGTCGCCAGCAGTCCAACCCTGGCCGCGATCAGGGGCGCGGCCAGGAACGAGGCGGCCTGCAACACGCCGATGGCCGCGAACACCACGCCGATCACGCTGGTGGGCGCGCCGTAGCGCACGCCGAGCCAGTACGCGATCCAGGCCTGCACGACCAGCCCGCCGGCGAGGCTGTCGATGGCGAACAGCGCCGCCAGCCGTGCCACGACGGGCCGGGAGGACGCCAGCGGCCGTGGCGGCGCCGCGCTGGGCTCCGATCGGGGTGCCTCGACGCTGCCGGGCAGCCGGGCCGCCAGCAGCGCCCCGGCCACACCGACCACGGCCAGGGTCGCGCCGAGCAGCCGCCGGTCAGCGGGGAGAGCGCCGAGCAGCGCACCGGCGGCGCCGGCGAGGGTCGCCACCGCGTTGTAGACGCCGAAGCCGCGCACGACCGTGCGCTGCGGGACGCCGGTCGAGGCGAGCATGACCTGCTCCAGGGTGGTGAACGGCCCGGACTCCACCACCTCGGTCGACAACGCGCCTGACAGGGCGACCAGCGCCAGCAGCCAGGCCGGGCCGCCCGCGGCGATCGCCACCCCGCCCAGCGCCAGCGCCACATACAACAGCCCATAGGCGCGGGCGCGGCCGACCCGGTCACCCCAGCGGCCAAGCGCCAGGCTGGCCAGCGCGCTACCGGCCACGATCGCCGCCAGCACCACCCCCACGCCCCTGGAATCCAGGCCCTCGTCGCGCAGGACCGCGCCGAGCTGCACCGCCGCCAGCCCATAGCCCATGCCGCGCAGCGCCTGCGAGGCCAGCACCGTGGCCACCACACCACGGCCAGGCCGGGCCCTGGTGGTCATGCCGGCTCCCGTCCCAGCAGCAGGGCCCGCCGCCAGTACTCGTACAGCCCATCGAACAGCGGCCCTGAAATCTCCAGCACCCGAGCGTCGTCGCAAGTCATCGACAGCCCCCGCAGCACCACGTCCAGCCCGCGCGCCTCCGGAGCGTCGAAGCGCTCGTCGTCCAGGTCGGCCTCGTGGACCAGCTCGGCCAGCTTCCACAGCACCGGGTCGTCCAGCTCATAGCGGCCAAGGATCGTCTCGAAGCTGCATTGACCGCCGTGGTGGCCGAGCTCTGCCCCGCGCATGTCGAACGCGGTCGCGTCCGCCGGGACCTCAGCGGGGTCGTCGACGAACACGAACTCGGCGTCGGGGTCCAGGTGCCGGCGGATCAGCCAGGCGCACGCGGCCCGGTCGATGTGCACCCCAGCCCGGGTCGCCCACCTCATGGGCTGTCCTCGATCGCTGCTCGCGTCGCCGCGGCACCCGTGGAACCAGTATCGGCGGCCAGGGCGTCCACGGCGGCCCGTGCGGTGTCCCGTTCGGCTGGGGGGAAGAAGTCCCGGCGGGCGATGCGGCGCAGCTCGCCGCGCAGCCGCCGCGCCGCCCGCGCCCGCTCCACCGCCCCGCCGCTGGCCGCGGCCCGCGCCTGCTCGGTGATCGCCTGGTATTCGGCGGCCCGAGTGGCACGCATCGCCTCGGCGACTGTGCGCTCCTGGGTGGCGCTTGCCGGGGTGGCCAGCCACAACGTCGCGACGCCGCCGGCCTCGGTGATCTCCTCGGCCAGCCAGTCGAGCTGCTCGCGGGTGCGGGCGTCGGCCGGCAGCGCGACCAGCCCGTCACCCAGCCGGGTGACCCCCAGCCGCTCCAGCTTGCGCCACACCCCGATCCGTGGGGTCGACGGCTCTCTGGGCAGCCGGTAGGACAGCAGCACCCACTGCCCTGGCCCGCCACTGGTCTTGGGCGGGCTCATCGGCCGCTCCCCGCCCACGTGGGCGACAGCGCCCGGGCAAGGGCGGTCGCCCGGACGGCCGGTTCGTCGCGCATCGCCGCACAGGGCTCGGCCACCGACAGGTCCCACCGTGCCCCGCCCGCTACCTCGCGGTCGATCGCTACCATCAGCGCCGGTGCCGGCACGGCCGCCAACGGCACGGGTGCGGTGTGGTCCAGCAGCCCTTCAGCAGCGGTGCCGGCCAGCAGCCGGACCGCGTTCGGGCCGACCGCCTGCGCCGGGTCGAGGGCAGCCGACGCCGCCCGCCAGCCGGGCGACATCCCATACGATGATGAAACCATGGTTACAGTATAGGGGGCCGGTATGGGCAACAGGAGGGGAGGTCTGGTGCTGGCCTGGTCAACCATCGCCTACGGCACCGCGCTCTCCGCGGTGCTTGCCGCCGCGCTCGTCGCCGTGGCGCTCCGCCCACCACGGCGACTTGCGGTCATCGCCACCGCCGCGCTCGCCACAGGTCTTGGCGCAGCCGCCGCGTTCTTGGAGGTCTGCCCGCGGGCGAGCGGTGCAAGCCAGCCGAGGAGCCGACACAAGATCAGGTAGAGGAGTCGGATCGTCATGGCCGAAGATCATCGCGGGCCTGGAGCACTGATGCGAAGCCGCACGTCAACGTCACGGATGACGTTTACGGCCCCTACAGGTGGCGAGCCTCGCCAGAGCGATCCGGTTGGCGATGGCGAGCTTGGCGTACACGTGTGACAAGTGGGTCTTCACGGTACCCCGGCTCATGAAGAGCCGGGCTCCGATCTCCGGGTTGGTGAGGCCCTCCACGACCAGTCGCACGACGTCCAGCTCGGTAGGCGTGAGACTGGCCCAGCCGGTGGACGGCCGGCCACGGGCACCACGGGTGCGGCGGACGTACGCGACCACCTCGTCGAGGGCCAGACCCGCGCCTTCCGTCCACGCGTCTGCGAAGGAGCCGTCGCCCAGCGCGGCGCGCAGATTGGCGACGGTCGCGTCGTGGCTGGGTTGGTCGAGGGGACGACGGGAATAGCCGATTGCGTCCCGGGCGTGGTCACTGGCGGCGAGCATGCGGACCGCGTCCGCCAGCCGTTCGGTCTGAGCGGCGAGCGCGGCGAGCGCGTCCAGGCTGTCGACGTAGAAGGTGCGCAACCCGTGCTCGGCTCGCACGGCCAGGGCTTCGTGATGCAGGTCGGCCGCCCGGTCGGGATCGTCGGCTGCGGCCAGGTGCGCTTGCTGTTCGAGCGCGTCGGCCAGGATGCGGGGCATGTCCAGCGTGGTAGCGAGGGTGACGGCCCGGTTGAGCACGCTGGCGGCTTCCTCGAGCTGGCCGAGGTGGCGGAGCGCCGCACCGAGCCCGGGCAATGATGACGCTGCGAGGATGGTGTTGGCACCGGGATCGGTCGACCGCGCCTCACGGCCGAGCCAATAGACCGCGTCGTCG
>WNGA01012892.1_pt1 | contig 19732 bp, 18 predicted proteins | sample 5400061 | NCBI WGS metagenome assembly WNGA01 (sample SAMN13153366, study PRJNA577476) | soil metagenome | isolation source: 100 cm soil or saprolite under grassland replicate 2 | place: USA:California | collected 2016-06-15
CCGCAGACAATAATACGGCCGTTGGCGGTGCGGCGCTTTTGTTCAACACCACCGGCTTCTCCAACGTGGCCGTTGGAGTGGCTGCGCTCTTGAGCAACACCGAGGGCGACGCCAACACGGCCATCGGTTATCGTGCGCTCGCTAGCAACACCACAGGCGGCACCAACACGGCCACCGGTTGGGGTGCGCTCGAAAACAACACCGAGGGCGATCACAACACGGCCGCTGGTTTTCAAGCGCTCTTTAGCAACAGCACCGGCGACTTCAACACGGCCAACGGTGATAGTGCACTCTTTAGCAACACTACTGGCATGGCCAACACCGCCTTGGGCGTTGCAGCTGGCTTCAGTGTCACCACCGCCAATCACGTTATCGCTATTGGCATCGGTGGTGCGAACGTCAGCGACAGCTGCTTTATCGGCAATATTCGCGGAAAGACAACGGCACAGAACAATGCCGTACCAGTATTGATCGACTCTGCCGGTCAGCTCGGCACAACGAGTTCCTCGCGACGGTACAAAAAAGAAATTAAACCGATGGATCAAACCAGCGAAGCCATCCTTGGCCTCAAGCCGGTCACGTTTCACTACAAGAGCGATGCTACCGGCACGCCGCAATTCGGTTTGATTGCCGAGGAAGTTGCCGAGGTAAACCCGGACTTGGTGGTGCGCGACGAGAACGGCGAGATCTATACCGTGCGCTACGAAGCGGTGAACGCGATGCTGCTTAACGAGTTTCTTAAAGAACACCGCAAAGTTGAAGAACAGCAAGCAACGATCACTCAGCTAAAATCTACGGTGGCGCAGCAACAGAAGGAGTCACAGTCAATTGCCGCGCAGCAGCAGAAGGAAATTCAAGCGCTCGCCGCGACTATGAAGAAGCAGGCCTCCGAAGTCCAGAAAGTGAGCGCGCAGCTTGAGCTACAGAAAGCTGCGTCCCAAACCGTGCTCAACAATCAGTGACGCCATCACAAGTGCGAATTTTGCCGACAAATCTCAGAGAAAAAATGATGAAAGGAACAAACACATGAAAACAATAACGAACATAATCTATTCGACTTTCGCGCTGTTCGCGTTCGCTTGCTTTTCGCTTCTGCCCGCCCCGAATGCTTTCGGGGTTGTCCCGGCGCCGGATGGCGGCTATCCCGGCTTCAACACCGCGGAAGGACAAAACGCCCTTTTACATCTCACCACTGGCGCTGCAAATACAGCAGTTGGCTGGTATTCGCTCTTTGGCGACACCACTGCCAGCTTTAACACCGGTGTTGGCGCCGGAACGCTGCTATTCAACAACGGGGATTCAAATACGGCCGTTGGCGTTGCGGCACTCTTGAGCAACACCACCGCCAGCGGCAACACGGCCACGGGGGTCAATGCGCTCTCTAGCAACACCACCGCCAGCGCCAACACGGCCAATGGTTATCAAGCGCTCTTTAGCAACACGACCGGCCTCAGGAACACAGCCATCGGCGCTTACGCGCTCCAAAACAACACGACGGGCGTCAACAACGCAGCTTTGGGCTTTATCGCTGGCCAGGACATTACGGGAAGTGGCAATGTCTGCATTGGCGTCGGAATGATTGGTGCCGCTGGCGTCGACAGCACCACTTGGATCCGCAACGTTTACGCTTCTGTGGCAACTGCTCGGCAAGTTTACGTCAACTCAGATGACAAGATCGGGACGCTCTCTTCCTCGCGACGCTATAAAGAGGAGATCAAACCGATGGACACAGCCAGCGAAACGCTTTTCGCGCTCAAACCGGTCACCTTCCGTTATAAAAAGGAGATCGATAGATCGCGTGCGCTTTCTTTTGGTCTGATTGCAGAGGAGGTGGCCAACATCAGCCCCGACTTGATTACCCGCGATGAGGAAGGGCAACCCCAAACCGTGCGCTACGAAGCGGTGAACGCCATGTTGCTTAACGAGTTTCTCAAGGCGCATCGGCGAATCGAAGAGCAAGACAAGCGAATCGACCAATTAACGTCACAGTTAAAAGAGCAGGCGCTACTAATTCAAAAAGTGAACGACAAGGTGGAACTGAACAGACCTGCACCGCAAACTGTCGCCGACAATCAATAAATGATTTTGTAGGGCGTCTGTGCCAGACGCCAATCATCGACGCGGCGTTTCACAGAAACGCCCTACAATTCATGCGTCCGCCGTTTCGAGCGCATCCTTCACACGAGTCAATCACCCCTATCTACTGTCTGAATAAACTGGCGCACGTCCGCGTGTGGAGCAGATTATAGGGTGCACAAGGTCGCTGCCAGCACTGTCGATTGGAAGGCTCTCCGCGCGGATTTCCCCATTCTTCGCGAACGAGCGCATGGGCATCCACTGATTTACTTCGATAGCGCTGCGACTTCGCAAAAGCCGCGTGCGGTGATCGAGGCGCTTCGCAATTTTTACGAGCACGAAAACGCCAATGTGCATCGTGGACTCCACACGCTCAGCTCGCGTGCGACCGAAGCTTACGAGAAAGCGCGGCAGCGCGTCTCGGAGTATATCGGTGCGGCGAGTCCTGACGAAATCATCTTCACGCGTGGCACGACAGAGAGCATCAATCTAGTGGCGCAAGCGTGGGGCGGAAAATTCATTCGCGAAGGGGACGTGATTCTTCTCACCGTGATGGAGCATCACAGCAACCTGGTGCCATGGCAGTTGCTGGCGGAACGCAAAGGCGCGCGTCTTCGCTTTCTGCCGGTGCGTGACGACGGAACTCTTGATGTTGATCAGCTTTCTTCCTTGCTAACACCAGAAGTGAAACTCTTCGCTTTCACACACATCTCAAATTCGCTCGGCACAATCAATTCAGTCGCCGAGCTTTGCGCCAAAGCTCGCGCTGTGGGCGCGCTGACGCTGGTCGATGCGGCGCAGAGCGTCGGCCACATGCCGCTCGATGTGCAAGAATTGGGCTGCGATTTTCTGGCGTTCTCAGGACACAAGATGTGTGGACCGACTGGAATTGGCGTGCTTTACGGACGCGCGGAGCTTTTGGATTCCATGCCGCCGTGGCACGGCGGAGGCGAAATGATCGTAAGCGTCACGCTTGAAAAGAGTACGTACAAGAAACCGCCGCATCGATTCGAGGGTGGTACGCCAAACATCGCGGGTGCGATCGGCCTCGCGGCAGCAATCGATTACATCGAGAGCATCGGGCGACAGGCGGTTTTTGACCACGACTCGGAACTGGCGCGCTATGCCGCCGAGCGTCTGACCGAATTACCGGGAACGCGTGTCTTTGGTCCAAAGGAAGAGCGGGGCGCGCTTGTTGGGTTTGTTATGGACGCTGCGCATCCGCATGATCTGACCACCTTTGCGGACCAGTACGGCCTGGCAATGCGCGGCGGGCATCATTGCAATCAGCCGTTGATGCGCCGCTTCGGCGTATCGGGCACAACCCGCGCGAGCTTCTACTTCTACAACACGATAGAGGAGATCGATCGAATGATTGAAATCCTTCATGCTGCGGTGCGTTTCTTTTCATGATCCTCTCGGACTGTCATTCTGAGCGTAGCGAAGCTGCAACGCAGCGGACAGGGTCCGCGAGGCCAGGCTTTCAATCTCTGATCAATTGCTCGGCTAGCGTACGGACCAACCAGCCTGAGATGTTTTGCTTCGCTCAACATGACAGATAGACCACGGTAGGTTTCTTTTCATGAGCCCGGAGATCGAAGAGCTTTACCAGGAGGTGATCCTCGATCATTCGCGGCGGCCGCGGAATTTTGGCGAGCTGCCCGACGCGGCTGTACTGGTGCATGGTGATAATCCGGCGTGCGGGGACGAAATTCATCTAGCCGTAAAGTTCGATGCAAACGGCGGCTTGGAGGACATCAAGTTCAGCGGACACGGATGTGCGATCAGCCAGGCTTCAGCGTCACTGATGACAATGAAATTGAAGGGCAAAAGCCGAGCGGAAGTAATGGAAATGCTCCGAGCGTTTCACGATCTTGTAACAGCCGACACGAGCGAAGCTCCGAAGACATTGGGTGATCTGCGCGTGATGCAGGGGGTCCGAAAATTCCCACAACGCGTGAAGTGCGCCATGCTGGCGTGGCGCGCGGTGCAGCAGGCGTTCGAACAACGCTCCGGTGAAGCAAGGGTGTCGACGGAGCCGGCGTAATTGGCGCGCGGGATTGATTACGCACGCGCCACTTGCCGCATGGCCTCTGTTGGTAGGGCGCGTCACTCCGTGCGCGCCGCGGTTCGTGATCCAAACGGCGGGCAGAGGACTGCCCGCCCTACCGATTAGTGCGCTACCCTTCGTGCAGTGCGATGCTGGCGCCGACCCAGGTCTTGTCGATGTTGAAATCCACGCCCATCATTTTGCCCTGGCTCATCCGGACGAGATTATTCACGAGCGTGGGATCGCGATCCTGATCCGGCCACACAAACATCATCCGGATCTCGGCTTTCGATTTGTGACCGTCGATCGTCGGCACAACCGGGGCGTACTCGACTTTCTTCTGTAAAATCCATTCGTGTGGATTTTGTAACCCAGCGATTTTTTCTCGCGTCGGCTCCATGTCCACACCGTGGCCGGCGAATGAATAAAGCGGTTTCAACACGTAATCTCCGACCTTTTCGTCGGATGGAAATTCATCGGCAAAAAACGTTGGCGAAGTGTATTTCGTCTTGAGAAACGGCAGGGAATGCTTGCTGATCCGGAAATACCAGTTCGGGTGACCGACCCACGTGACATCGAGATCATCCTGAAAACGAAACTGTAAATTCAGATCGCGCCGTTGACTCAGCTCATCGAAAATGACGCGATTATAAATTCGTTCGATCCGCACGTCGCGCCCGTCGCGATCATAGAATAGTTGCCGGCCGCGCTTCTTGATTTTGGTCACGCAAACCGGTCGAATGCCGAGGAACGTCTCGGTAGCAGCAAAATCCACCCGTGTTTTTTGTTTTTCCGGCTCGATGTCGAGCAACACCACACTCTCTAGCGGTGAATCTGCAATGATGGTGCGCTGCAGAAGTTCGAGATACGCGTCATCTTTGATCCCACCAAATGAGGAGGTCCAATTGCGCGGAATGACTGCGTAGACTTTGCGGATGCAATCCAAGAGCAGCAACTGAAAACCAAACAAGCTGGGGAATGCCTGTAATTCGATCAAGCGGGGGACCAACCGATTGCCTTCGGCGCAAATTGCGAAATCGACCACATGAAAACTTGGGTGCGCTGATTCGTTAGGCACCTCCAAGTCCTTCGGTACCGCCACTGCCGAATGTTTGACAAATTCCGGCGTGCGCGTCGCGGCTATGATTTCATTCGCGGCGTGCGTCACTTCGTCCGTGAATTCGCGGGTTAAAAAAATCGGTGTCTCGGAAATCCGAAAATCCACCGGCCATTCCTCGGATTCATTCACGCACCGCACCAGCGCGTCGTATTTGTCCGACGTAAAGTCGGCGTTGAAAGCGGCGCGAAGTTTCGGATCCACGTGACCGTCCGCCGGTTCCTATTCGCCGTTTGGCTGGTCGATTACACTGTTGATGTGAAGAGGGCCGAGAACAGCGGTGGCGCCATTATCAGCGACAACAATTACGCGGTTGCCACGCGGTGTGATAAACGCGTGATCAACAGTCGGCACAGAATACTCATGCCCATCGGACGTCCGAATTAGAAATGGAACGAATGGAACTCGATCGAGGCGTTCACGGACATCAACAATCATACGGCCAATTATACCAAAAACTTTCCGCCGCGCATCACCTGATGGCCGTCGAACCAGATGTCGAAATCGCGACCGACGCAGTCGATGTGCGTTTTGGAAGCCCAATTCGCGCCGGTGTGCTCAGCGTAGGGATGACCAAACGCGATGTGGACTCCGGGAATTTTTTCGTCCTGTAAAATGTGTCCGATGACGTGCGTGCAGGCGGTGTTTGTACCAATCGCAAATTCGCCGACGCGGTCGCTGTTTTCGTCAGTGGTCGTGTAAGCCCGAAATTCGTCGCGTAAATCCTTGTTTTCCGAATGCAGCGCTCGAATACGATTATTTTCGACTTCAATCGTGAGTGGATTCGATTGCAGATCACCAAACCGTTCGCACAAGTAATCGCCAACCACACCGTCCACCACAAACACGCCGTTGGTGTTCATGGGCGTGGTGAAAATTTCGCCGCCGGGCAAATTGCCCCATTTGTCACGTGCAATGATGCCGCTGGTCTTGAGCCACTTCAGTTTCGGCGAAAGCTCCGCTACGAACTCGGTGCCGTGGGGCGTTTTGCAGGTAATGCGATCGACCTGACGCGCATGTTCGACCAAACGCTGGCTTAGCTTGTCGACTGCGCAAAAATCGGCCCGCATGCCTTCGAGCATAATCTGGCGATTGATGTTCACCATGTGCGCGTGCCGAATGTGGTGATGATTTACCACGTTGGTCATCTCGGTGCGCGCGCTGAGTTCACGCGGCTGCGTTTGCGCGGCAAAGATGGAGACCTGTGATAGCGCGAGATCATCGAGAATAATTTCCGGCATATATTTGAGCGGCCGCCGCGCATGATGCTCGAGCACAAAGAGGCTGTAATCGGAACCGACGCGCTCGACCTCTCTTTGCAGTGCCGCGGCAATCTGCCGCGTGGCAGTGTCGGTGATAATGGTGATCCGCTCCTCCGGCTTCAATCGAAGACACACCTCGACCGCGTTGCGGGCGCCCGGGACCAATTCCGGGTCAATTGGATGGAGATAAGTGCGATCGGGCATAACTGAAAGTTGAGAGAATTACTCGGAAACCAAACGCAGGCAAACACTGCTCTGCACGCAAAATTCTGTCTCGCAAAGAATGTTGGCCCTAGAAGCCAGGTGCGCAAAGGCCGATCAGTGTTTCACAAATTACGCGTAGCCAGCGCATCACCGTCCGCCACAATACGGCCATGATAACAAGGCGATCCTTTCTCCAATGTGGAGTAGCAGCAGGCGCTACTCTGGTCTTGCCGTGGACAGTGCGGCGCGCATTCGCGATGCCGCCGGCGCGCAGCGGATTAACCAAGTATATCCAGCCGCTACCAGTGCCCGGCGCTGGGATCGTGGTGGCGACACCAAGCGGAATCAATCAGTACGCGTTCACGCAGAGAGAAATTGCGCGACAACTGCATCCCAACCTGCCGCCGACGCCGTTCTGGGCGTACGACGATGGCTCGGGACTTGGCGGCCAGGCAGGTTCGTTCGGCATGGCAGTGGTTGCGCAAAGCAACACTGCGCTGAATATCAGCTACACCAGTAATCTTCCGGAATTCTACCCCAACTGGATTCCAGTCGACACGCGGCTTACGCCGCTTGGCGATCAGGTGCGCATGATGACGCATCTGCATGGGGGTTTCGTTAACGCTGACAGCGACGGCAACCCGGCAATTACGCCACTCGGGTTCGGCCCTGGCGACACACAAAGCGTTGACTATTCAAACGAACAGCCAGCAACGCTTTTGTGGTTCCACGACCATGCGCTCGGTGCCACGCGCCTCAACGTCTTTGCCGGTCTCGCCGCGGCATATCTGTTGCGCGACCAGTACGACACCGGGACGGAGCCCAACCCGATCGGCATTCCGGGTGGAGCGTACGAAATTCCGCTGGTAATCCAGGACCGCCAATTCAGCCGAGACGGAAAGTTCTTTTACCCGACGAGCGACATCGAAGGCGTAACTTGGATTGGCGAGTATTTCGGCGACGTCATGTTGGTCAACGGCAAAGTCTGGCCATATCTCAACGTCGAGCCGCGCATGTATCGTTTCCGGATCTTGAATGGGTGCAACGCGCGGATCCTGAATCTCGATCTCAGCGGTTTAGACTTCTGGCAGATTGGAGCAGAGGGCGGCATGTGGGACATTCCAGTCCTGACGAGACGACTGGTGCTCGCTCCCGCTGAGCGTGCCGATGTGCTTGTCGATTTCAGCAGGTTTGCCGGCGCAAGGCTCGCGATGATAAACCACAGGCCGCCGAGTCCAGTCTCGAACCCAGCGCCGCAATTGCCGCAGGTGATGCAGTTCCGTGTCGGAAGAACCGTTACGCAGCCGGGCCCAACCGTCATTCCGTCGAGTCTGCCCGGGCGCGCGGCCAACCTGGGCAGCCCTGTCAATACACGCTACATCACGCTCAACGAGATCGACCCCGAAGAAGTGGAGTGGTTTCTGAACTTGAGCGCCCTGCACTTCGAAGATCCGATCACAGAGACGCCGACGGTCGGGACAATCGAGGATTGGGTTTACATCAATATGACCGGAGATACCCACCCGATGCATGTTCATTTGGTCCAATTCCAAGTCGTAGGGCGGACACCGTTTGACGTGGAGGCGTATGAAGCCGCTTACGGCGGGCCGAACGGCGTCCCCGGTGGAATCGATCCGACTCCGTTTGCGACGGGACCGATGCAGCCGCCTGATCCGACCGAGCGCGGTTTCAAAGACACGGTGAAAGCAAATCCCGGCCAGTTCACGACGATCCGGGCGCAGTATGATCTCCCGACCGGCGTTAGTGCGCCACAGACCTACGTTCACCACTGCCACATTGTCGAGCATGAAGACAACGACATGATGCGGGCATTCACGGTTGTTCCTTGACGAGTCGATGCACCAGTACTTTGCTGTCTGAATCCACGAAGGTAACCGATGGATCTGACGACCAATTATCTCGGACTCACGCTGCGTTCGCCTCTGGTGCCGTCTGCTTCGCCGCTTTCGGAGAAGATCGAGAATATCCGTGCGATGGAACAAGCGGGCGCTGCTGCGGTGGTTTTTCATTCACTTTTTGAAGAACAAATCGAAGCCACTGCGCCGGAATTTCGCGTCGATCCGAACATGTACCTTGAGAACATCGCGCAAGCCAAGCGCGCAGTCGGCATTCCAATCATCGGTAGTTTGAATTGCACCACGCTCGGCGGTTGGATCAGTTACGCGCGGCGAATCGCAGAGGCCGGCGCCGACGCCTTGGAATTAAACATCTACAAAATACCGACGCGCGCCGAGGTCACCGGCAGCACGATTGAAAATATTTACGTTGAGACTGTTCGCAGCGTTCGGGCTGCCACAAAGATTCCGCTCGCCGTCAAGCTCAGTCCTTATTTCAGCAGTTTCGCAACCATGGCGGTCAGTCTGGACGATCTGAACGTCGATGGCTTCGTGTTGTTCAACAGATTCTACCAGCCTGACATCGATATCGAGAAAATGGAGGTTACGCCAAATTTCACGTTGAGCACTCCGGCCGATATGCGATTGCCGCTGCATTGGATTGGAATTCTTTATGGAAAAGTCCGGGCCAGTCTCGCAGCTACGAGCGGTATTTATCAGGCACAAGACGTGATCAAGCTGGTGATGGCCGGCGCCGACGTTACGATGTTATGCAGCGCTCTGATGCGTCACGGCATCACACATATCCAACGCATCGAAATGGAGCTGGTCGCATGGCTGGAGGGCCATGGCCGCAAATCATTGCACGAGCTCAAAGGCGTCATGAGCCAGCAAAATTGCCCGGACCCCAGCGCATTCGAGCGCGCGCAATACGTGCGCGGCCTTTCCAGCTACACTTCGCTATTCCCAATGCGGCGCTAAGACGACGTCCCGGCGATTGAGCGCCTCTCCCTTCTTAGGGAGAGGGTAGGGTGAGGGTCCGCACCATTCTTGCTGGGGCATTTCGGAAACCCCTCACCTTGGTTCTCTCCCCTTCATCAAGGGGAGAGGCGACGAGAGCACAAGCGAATATCGATGGATTACAGAGGTGCTGCCGCGTTGTGACGCCGCGCCTGATTCTACAGATTCAGACCTTCGTTTGTCTCGGCCACGATTTGATCCACCACGGCTTTCATGTCCTGAGTGCGTTCCCACACCATTAGTTGCCGGTCTGCGCCAGTGCCTTCTCGCATGATACGGTCGATGTGTTCGATCTCGTGCTCATTTCCCAGTTCCTCGACTTCATCAGAAACAAATTCGAGCATCTCCTCGAGCAAGTCGCGCTCGTCCACTTCGCATTTCCGACCGAAATCGATCAGCTTGCCGTCGAGTCCGTAACGGCCAGCGCGCCATCGGTTTTCGTCGAGCAAACGTTTTTGATAGCTACGGAAGGTCACATTATTGCGGCGCAGTTTTTGCAATTTGAAAACAATCGCCTGCATCAAAGCCGCCAGCGCAATGGTGTCGTCAACGCGCGATTGCGCATCACAAATCCGAAATTCAATGGTGTCGAAAAACGGATGCAGTCGCACGTCCCACCAAATCTTTTTCGGATTATCGATGCAATTCGTGGCGACCAGCAATTTCAGGTAATCTTCGTATTCGCTAAGACTTTGGAAGGCATCCGGGATACCGGTGCGCGGAAGACGTTCAAAGATCATCTGGCGGTATGCTTTCAACCCGGTGTTTTGGCCCAGCCAAAAAGGTGAGTTCACCGAGAGTGCATACAGGTGCGGGAGGAAGTAACGCGCCTGGTTCATGATATCGATCGCCTCTTCGCGGTCTGGAATTCCGACATGCACGTGCAGGCCAAACGTCAAACAGACGCGGCCAACCTGCTGCATGTCATTTATGATCGTGGTGTAGCGCTCGTTGACCGTGATCAATTGATCCATCCAATGGGAAAAGGGATGCGTACCCGCGGAAGCAATCTGGAGCCCATCGCGCGCCGCCAATCCGGCCAACTCGCTGCGAAGATTGACAACCTGCTTTCGCGCCGCCCTTACATCGTCGCAAATTTCGGTGCCGAGTTCAACCACGGACTGGTGCAGCTCCGGTTTGATCTGTTCCTTCAAAATCATTTTGCCGTCAGCCTTCTTCGATGCCGAGAGTGAAAACGTGATCGGGACTGCGACGCTTCGCCTTCGGTTTCTTTAATTCAGGTGAGGCGTTTTGCGGATGAGACGCAACGTTCATGGTATCGAGTGTTGAAAGCATAGTTCATCGTGGCGTTTGCCTTAGCAACACACTCTGCGGGAATTGCGATTCACTGGCTCTTTTTTGTGGCATGGCTGATTTCGATACGCTGTTTATTTAGTTTCTGCCTGGATGGCTTCGGTAACTTCCACTCGCGTCCAGGCTTTGCCACGCCAAATCCTCTCGATCCTGCCATCGCGATTGATCAGCGCAGTCGCCAGTCCATGTGCAATAGTGCCACCTTCATTGTGCCGAGAAACGGAGAACGCGTGGGTGGGAATATTAGAAAAACTCAACCGCACCATTCCGCTTCGGCTACAGTCTTGTGCTGCCGAATACAACGCGCACGGATTCAGAGCCATCCCGATTCTGCCTGGCGAGCAACTCGCGAGCCAAGCGCAGTCCTCTCGTTAAGACTAACACCAGGACAGATCCCGGCAACAAAACCTCGGGCAAAGTCGGGTAGCGGAACATTTCAGCGATCAGGATCAGCGCTGCCAGAAACAAAAGGGTGAGCGAGAGGACGCGATGGAACTTTCCAGCCTGGGTTTCGATCCAGGATTCAGAAGAGTGGATGATCTCCCGGCCGTGCTCGGAGTCGGTACAATCATTTTTCCTGGAACAGGCGTTACAGGTGTGGGCGGGTGCCCGATAGCGCACGACCTCGCGCACTGGGTCGCGATAGTGCGGATGCAGATGATGGCCGCAGGGGCATTCCCAGACATCCAAGTGGCCGTGATATTTGAAGCCAGCCGTGCGGAATTGTCCCGAACGCCGATGCGAGTGACGGCCGAACCATTCCAATCCGGCCGCCACCACGATGAGGAAGCCCGCATACCCGCCAGCCAGCGCGACCTCAATGTGCAGCGGCCCGATCATGGCTGACGCTCTGCCATTTCGCTGATGTCGGTGAACAGCGCGACCTCTGCTTTTTTTTCCGAAATCGGCGGCACCATGTGACGCAAACTGAGCCAGCAGAGATAAATGAGCGGCAGCACGCCGCCGAGTATGAACACCGCGTCACCCGGCAAGCGCAGCCACTCAAGTAAGGCATTAGTCGCGCCCTGCAGGTAGGCCAGACTGCGCGCTTCAAAATAGCCGTGGCTAATCGATTCGTACAATTGCAGGAGTCCCAACGGAAACAACGTAGCGAACACCATCCAGGCTAGTCCGAGGTTGAGCGACCAGAAGCTGATTTTCGCCGCCCGGTCCGACCAGCGTTCGGCTGGAATCATGTACCGCAGACAGAATAGCGCCAGACCTACCGCCAGCATACCATACACTCCCATCATTGACGCGTGGCCGTGATTGGCGGTCAACGCCGTGCCAATTTCATAATAGGAAATAATTGGAAGGTTGATCAGGAAACCAAACACACCAGCGCCCAGAAAATTCCAGAATCCGACCGAAACCAAGAACATGACCGCCCAGAAATGAGGGAAAGTGGCTCTGGATTTGCCGTGCTGGAGTGTGCCCAGTTGCAGGAAACTCCAGGCCTCAACTGTGAGAAACGTCAGCGGAATTACCTCCGCTGCCGAAAAGAAGGCCCCCAGCGCCATATGCTCGGCAGGTTCGCCCGAAAAATAAACGTGATGCATCGTGCCGATCACGCCGCCAGCCGAGTACAGTATGATGTCCAGGTAGATCAACGTGAGCGCCACCCGTTCATGCACGACTCCGAGCAGCACAAAGATGTAAGCGACCATGATCGTCGTGAAGAGTTCGAGAAAATCTTCGACCCACAAATGCACGACCCAGAACCGCCAGAATTCCGTGGTAGTAAAATGAGACGTAGGCCGCGCCAGCAATCCCACCGCGTAAAACGCCGGAATGGAGAGCGCGGAGAAGAAGAACAACCAAGGCATGTTGCCCTTGTGGTCGTCCGCCAGCCTACCGCGCAATCCCCGAAACAAGAGGATTACCCAAAAGAACAGCCCAATCGTCAGCAATACCTGCCAGAATCGTCCTAGATCGAGATACTCGAATCCCTGATTGCCGAACCACATCCACCAATTCTTCAAGCCACCGTGGATGCCGATATATTCGCCGGCCATGCTGCCGAACACGACTAACGCGAGTGCACCGAGCAATCCGTACGCCAGCCAAGCCTGATGCTTCGGCTCTCGGCCGGCGATCATCGGTGCGAGGAATATTCCCGCGGCCAAAAAAGACGTCGCCACCCAGAAAATCGCGAGTTGAATATGCCAGGTGCGCATCAAGTTGAATGGAAAGCGGACGGCTAGATCAATGCCGAAGAAGTTTGAGAGTTCCGCTCGGTAATGTTCCGAGGCGCCGCCCGTCAGCGTCTGTATCAGAAACAACACGGACATCACCGCAAAGAAAGCGGCGCAGGCGCGTTGGCCTGGCGTCAAGACCACCTCACCCGGCGCGCGAAACGAGAGCGTCTGCTGCTCGCGCCCATGCCAACCTAGGAAATTCCACCGGCCGAACGCTGCGAACAACAGCCCGATGCCACCCAGCAATGCCGCAAGTGACAGCATGCTCCAGATGATAGTTGCAGCCGTAGGGTGGTTTCCTACTAGCGGCTCCGGCGGCCAGTTGTTGGTGTAGGAGTAATCACGTCCCGGGCGCAATGCCGAGGCCACCCACGCCGACCAACAGAAGTAAGCCGTGAGTTGTCGGATTTGAGCCGGGTCAGTGACTTGCTTGGGACGAAGGCCATATTTGGTGTTGGGTGTACCAAAGAAATCGGAGTAATGTTTTTGCAGACTTTCAAAGGCTTCGCCTTGCGCCACAGTAAATTCGAGCGTGCCCGTGGCGGGATCGTATCGGTTTGTTTTGAACGTCGTCACCGTGTCAGCTTTCGCGGATTCTGAGCCAGAGCCGCGGTCGTGGTCGGCCACAAGGACCGCCCAACGGCGCAGGTAATCCGCCGTGAAATCGGGTCCTAGATAAGCGCCGTGGCCGAAGATGGAGCCGTACTCCATCAGCCCGTTGCGTAAAAAAATCTCCTGCCCGGCAATGACATCGGCTCGGGTGAATAGCAGCCGCCCGTCGGGACGCACCACTTTGCCGGGAATCGGCGCGTGATCCGTGTAAGTTCGGTAGGCCAGTAACCCCAGCACGAAAAAACCAAAGAGCATCACGATCGCCACCGCTTGCACCCAGCGTTTGGAAATAAGCAAGCCACGTGTTTCAATGGCGTTGGTCCGGACGCTCTCCTTCATGATCTTGCGTTCCGTTCGGGTGTGCTAACCACAACAAGCGGATGAAGACTACTCACCTGCGTCACGCAACGGAAGAGTAAATTCAAATGCGCGCTCGCGACAACAATAAGCCTTGAAACTCTTTTAGGGTTTGCGTCACGGCCAGGCGTAGAATGATCCAAAGAAGAACCGAATATGTACAGGGTGCGCTACGATCAGGTGAACGCCATGTTGCTCAATGCTGTTGCGCCACGGTATGGACCATATTTGCGACCAGGCCGCGCGAATTACAAAAGCTGTTGCGACGACATCTCGGCGAATTGTAAACGGGGCTCAGGATGCGCGCTGTTCTTGTAAGACAAAAAACCCAGTTTCGCCGCCGCCGGAAGTGACGTTGACAATCGGCGTGGCGGATAAACGAACCATCGCACCGCAGACTTTTCCGCGAAAGAGAAATGGGTTCGTATCAACGAACATTGTTCCGGGTGCAAATCGAGCGCGTCCTGCACGATGTAGTCGGCTGAAAGCGCAGTTTGGATCGCGTTATCCCACTCGCGCTCGTCCATTTGCGGGCCGAAATGAACGCCGTGTCCGCCGTAATCGTCGTTCGGTTTGAGAACAAGGCGTGACCGATTTCTGCGGATGAAGTCGAGCAGACCGATCTTTCGCCCTTCGCGCGTGGTCTTTCGGTCGGCGACGCGCCGGGTCCACGGCACCGATCGGCGAATTGCTTCCTGTTCGCTCCTGGTGAACCAATCGCGGCGTTGTTCGTCCGTAAGCATCTCGAACACCGCTTTCTTGTGCATGATTTTGCATCGGAACGGATTCACGAGACACACGTCGTGGTTCACATATGCGCGGATGAGTGAGTGCGTATCGTCATAGCGCGCGAGGAATTCGTGAATGATTACCCGTTTGTAAACCAGATCGATGCGAAACGCTCCGCATCGAAGTTGCCCTTGCTGATACTCGAGATCGTCCGGTGAACATATGATGGTGGGAACGCCGTGCGCGCTGAAATGCTCCTGCAGAAAGACGAACTCACTCGACGTAGGCAAATCTTTCCAATCCAGGATTGCAACGTTCGGCACGCCGCCTCCGCCCCATTCGCGATAAGTACTCAGCAGCGTTTCAAGCAGTCTCTTGACCGGCGAGAACTGACGTAAACGATAGCGTCGGATAAAGCTCGCCATCACGGGCAACTCGAACAGCAACCGATTCAGTTCTTCCTGATCGGGCAGGCTTGAAGGATTCTCGGCATTGGATTCTACAAATTTAATTTCATCGCCGCGAACGAACGCATCGAGCCGGGTCGTTACGCCGGCTGTTGAAAATCCCGGATCAACTAACGCCATCTTGCATTCAGCCTCAGTCATACCGAGTTCATTCATCAGGGTGACGTCTTGCACCGCTGCGGTTGCAACCTTTTCCAACGCACTCGTAACGCGCTCTGCTAAGAGAGTCAGTGCGCGAAATTGTTTCTGATCGAGAAGATGTGGCCTTAACGCGATGCCAATGGGTCGATCGCCGTAGAGCAGCCGGTTTTTTCGCATGGCGCTGCGCAATTTTTGGAATGTCGCAGAAGTCAGCGTTTCGTCCGCTGCGAGTAGCTCGTGGTATTCGGCGATCGCTCCCTCGCGGAGACTAACAGTATTTGTTGTAGTCTTTTTCAAAGACGCGGTGTCTTCATTTATCACTTAGAAGATTCACTTTAGTCGGCGCGCGCACCAGACGCTTCGCGCGGTTTGCTATTCGCCGAGCATTTCTTGAGCATCGGTGAGATCAGGCATCACAAAAAATGCACATGATTCCGCAAGAGCTGCGAAGCGCGTTTTTGTTTGAGGGTAAAACTGGAACAAATGAAAACCGCAGCTCAACGTATCAAAACCGCGGACACCATCGAACTGGTCCCGCAGATCCTCCATCTGAAAAAAATTCTGGTCCCTACCGATTTCTCCGAGACGTCGAAGAAAGCAGTTCAGTATGCACTGCGATTCGCTGAGCAATTCGGTTGCGAGATCGTTCTGCTATACGTCGTCGAACCGGCGACCCCCATGATTGGCGCGCCGCTAGCCGTCGAACCATTCACGGATAAAGACGAGTTCTCGATGGCCGAGAAAGACCTGGCCGTGCTCGCGGCCGAGTCGCACACCGATGGTGTACATTCGGTTAGTTCATTCGTGCGCGTCGGGCATCCGCCTAACGAGATCACCAAGGCCGCCAAGGACCTTGACGTCGATCTGATCATCATCGCCACGCACGGATACACGAGTTGGCGGCATTTTTGTATTGGCAGCACGGCCGAGCGCGTCGTGCGCACCGCGCCTTGCCCAGTACTCGTCGTCCGCGAAAAAGAGCACGAGTTTGTTTAGATAGATCGGAGGAGCTTGTGAATCCGCAAATAATCAATCACGAAATACAAATCGAGCCGCTGGCCACGCGTGTCGCGCTTCATCCTCTTTTAGCCGGGATGAATCATACACAACTCACGCTGCTGACGGATTGTGCGGTGGCGAGACATTTCAACGCAAACCAGATGATTCTCCGCCAAGGCGAGTTTGCGAACGGATTCTACCTTGTCGAGACCGGCAAGGTAGCGCTCGAGTCGGAAGCCGGCTTTGGCAAATCTATCCCAATACAAATCCTTGGCGCAGGAGACTTGCTCGGCTGGTCGTGGATGTTCCCGCCGTACGTCTGGCAATTTACAGCACACGCGATCGAGCCGACCAACGCGCTCTTTTTCTACGCGGCAATTCTTCGGGAATATTGCGAGAAGGACCACTCGTTAGGTTACGAGCTGCTGAAGCGGATCAGTGCCGTAATGGTCAGGCGCTTGCAGGCTGCCCACGACCAAATGCTGTCGCTCTATTCCAAGCCGCGTGTCGCATGAACCGCTGATTGCTGAGGCGCGTTCACGACTAAGCGGGGAAATATCCGAGTACAAGCCGGTAATGCCCTTGCTGTCGAATCGGATTGACGCGATTTTTCCAAGCTGGAATGATACCTCATGGCAGGGGTCATGGCTGAGGCAGAAGTCGTCCACTCAGATTCGAATAAGCAGCTCATTGATACTTTGCGGCGCTCGAAGCTGTTTCGCAGATACGAGCAGGTGTTTAGCGAGGCAACGGGATTGCCTTTGACGCTTCGGCCACTGGACTACTGGCAGTTGGAGCATGACGGCAAGAAGCACCAGAATCGGTTCTGCGCCATGCTTGCCGAGCGGCCGGCCACACTGGCGGTTTGTTTACAAGCGCATCAGGATATTATCGACCACACTGGCTTGATCCCGCATACGGTCACCTGTCCCTTCGGGTTAACCGAAACAGCAGTTCCAGTGAAACTTGGGGCCAAGATCATCGGATACCTGCGCATCGGCTCAGTGTTGCGTCACACGCCGGCCAAATCGGACACCTCAAGAGTCGGCCGCGAACTGGAGCGGTGCGGAGTGCGATTCACCGGCCAGATTCGCAAAGCATGGGAGAAAACTCCGCTCATTCCGCCCGACAAATACAACGCCACGGTGCGACTGCTCACATTTTTCGCCGAACAACTCTCCGCACTGGCTAATCAAATCGTCTTGGAGCAGTGCAATGCCGAACCGCCTCTTGTTCTCAAGGCGCGCGAGTACATTGAGAAGCATAAAAGCGAAGAATTATCTCTGGCCGATGTGGCAAAGGCTGCGGGCGCGAGCGTTTTCCATTTCTGCAAAGTTTTCCACAAAGCCACCGGACTAAAGTTCACCGATTACGTCGCGCGTGTGCGTCTGGAAGACGCGCGCAATCGGCTACTGAATCCGAACCTCCGCATCAGCGAGATCGCGTACGACGTCGGCTTTCAATCGCTCACGCAATTCAATCGCACATTCAAACGGGTCTTCGGGCAATCGCCGAGCGATTTCCGTGCGCGTCTTTCGTCAAGCAAGCGCACAGGCAAAAGCCATCTGACGGGCTGATCGTCGCATTAACGAGCCAATCTCGCGAACTAGATGTTGAACGTTATTGCCACTCCGGGGCTTTCAAGCACCGCGCAATAATTAACGTGTACAGCGCCACCATCGCCGCGACACCAATTATAATCAGATATTCCATTGTGTGTTTGCCTCTATTTGTCACCCACCAAAAACTGCCGCGTTCTGCTGGGCCTCGTGGTGGAATTGACGCATCCAGGATACGGATGGCCCCAACGATCGCATCGGCAACCATCTCGCTCCCTGCCCAAGTGCGGCCGGTTCTCCGCTGTGATCGGAACATGACGGGCGTCCCTCGCCGGCGGACTCACCGGTTTCGGGAAGGCACAGCGTTGAGCGAGATATTCATCCACGGTTAGAACCAGATCTGTTTTCATAACTGTTCCTTTCACGCGTCAGGATAACTGTGCCATGAACGCGTCACTCCGCGTGGATTGGCTTTTGCTTTGCAAAAATTGCTTTGGACCGGAGCCATTATTTTTGCATTCAAGCTTCGCGCGCATGAACAGTACGAAGCGGTGAGCGTGAGCAGAAGAACGTTATCGTAACCGGGTTGTAGCTAATCGCGAATGTGTTGCTCTAGCTGGCGCAATAATTGCACAGCAAAACGCAACGAAGGTACATCGGCCGGCTGCAATAACGGATACGTTCCGCACCGTGAAGACTGCATGCAAAATGTTGGATGCGAACGAAGCGGTGGCGCGCATCGCTTACGCGCTCAACGAAGTGATCGCGATTTATCCGATCACGCCGGCGTCGCCGATGGGCGAATGGGCGGATGCATGGTCGGCAGCCAGCGTGAAAAATCTGTGGGGCACAGTGCCCGCTGTGGTCGAGATGCAAAGCGAAGGCGGCGCGGCGGGAGTGATTCACGGTGCGCTTCAGACGGGTGCGCTTAGCACCACGTTCACTTCCTCGCAGGGATTGCTGCTGATGATCCCGAACATGTACAAGATCGCGGGCGAACTTACGCCGACCGTGTTTCACATCGCCGCGCGATCGCTCGCGGCACAGGCTCTGTCAATCTTCGGCGATCACAGCGATGTCATGGCCGCGCGCGCGACTGGCTGGGCAATGCTTTGTTCGGCGTCGGTGCAGGAAGCGCAAGACCTGGCGTTGATCGCGCACGCGGCCACTCTCGAGTCGCGTATTCCGTTTTTGCATTTCTTCGACGGGTTCCGCACTTCTCACGAGATCGCGAAAATCGTCACCCTGCCTAACGAAGTACTGCCCCAGATGATCAATGAAGAACGCGTGATCGAGCACCGCGCGCGAGCACTCTCGCCCGATCACCCCGTGATCCGTGGCACCGCGCAAAATCCGGACGTTTATTTCCAGTCACGCGAGACGGTGAACCCACTGTACGCGGCGTGTCCGCAGATCGTGCAGCGGATGATGGACCGATTCGCAGAGTTAACCGGGCGGCGGTACGGTCTCTTTGAATATCACGGTGCAACCGATGCGGAGCGGGTGATCGTTTTGATGGGCTCAGGCTGCGAGGCCGCGCACGAAACCGTCGATTTTCTTAAGGGGCAAAACGAGAAAGTGGGCGTCCTGAAGGTGAGACTGTATCGGCCATTCGACGCACAGACCTTCGTAAAGATGTTGCCCGCGAACGTGCGCCGCACCGCCGTTCTCGACCGGACGAAAGAGCCGGGAGCGGGAGGCGAGCCGCTCTATCTCGATTGCAGGAATGCGCTTCACGAGCAGGGCCGCGGTGACGTGCAAGTGGTCGGCG
>WNGA01008499.1_pt1 | contig 19729 bp, 14 predicted proteins | sample 5400061 | NCBI WGS metagenome assembly WNGA01 (sample SAMN13153366, study PRJNA577476) | soil metagenome | isolation source: 100 cm soil or saprolite under grassland replicate 2 | place: USA:California | collected 2016-06-15
CGCCGCCGGTGAGGCGCTGTCCCGGTTGAAGGAGGAAGGCTTGTTGCGCGAGGTGCACGGCAGCCTCGAGTTCCGGAATGAGCTGATCCGGGCGCAGGCGTACTATGCCGTCACCGGGCCGGCGCGGCAGCACTTGCATCGGAGGGTAGGGGAGCTGTTGGTTGGACGTCGAGAGGAGGACCCGAAGGCAGCGGCCCTGGAAATTGCGTGGCACTGCCTGCGGGGAGGAGATGCGACGAAGGCCCTCCCATACGCTCTTCAGGGCGCCGAAGCGGCGGTGAAGGTTGGGGCACCGTACGAGGCAGAACAGGTGATGGCGGCTAGTTTGCGCGAAATCCCGAACGCCTCCTGTCTCCGTGAAATGCGCTTCTCATTGGCAAGGGCACTACAGGCGCAGTCTAAGTCCGAGGCTGCCCTGGCAGTACTAGACACTCTAATGGCGGATCGCCTGTCGACAGTAGACTATGCCGAGGCCAGCCGAATGCAGGCGATCGCAGAACACTGGCTCAACCGCGAGACTGGTGTCCGAGCCTACAACGCAGCGGAACGCGCCCTGACTGCGGCTAACCGCACTGGCAACGTGGAATTGATAACGAGAGCGCTGTTTGAGTATGCCCGGTCTGGATCCGAGGTGGGGGACGAGGAACGGGTCAAGGACGCGCAAAAGAGAATGGGAGAGCTTCTGGTGTTACGGGAAGCTCAGGACTTGCCGGCAGTACACTATGTTCTCGCATACTGCCACTACTTCTCCTACGACGTTCTCCAGGCAGCCGAGTGTCTTGAACGGGCCATCAGCCTCCTGTCCAGCCAGGAAAACGCTATCGACCTATTTCATGCATACGTGGGCTATGGTGTATGCCTTCACTATTCGTGTGAACTTGGACGCTCTGCGGACGCACACATGACAGCAATATCTCTTGCGCGAAGAATGGGCGACGACGCTCGTGCTTCCGACGTTGCTGGGAATCTGTGCATGAATTACATGGCGATGGGTAAGTTCGCCGAAGCGGTCCGTGTCGGCAAGCAGAGTGTCGAGTGGGGAGCAAGGTCGGCGCAGCGGCCGCCAATGATCGGGAGCTTGATGAACCTTGTCGAAGCTCTGTTGATGCTCGGGGACGAAGAGCAAGCCTTCCAGTACCTCGACCAAGCAAGAGAATGGATGAAACAGCAGAAGACTTGGCGCGCTGAAGTGGGGTACCTCTGTGAGAGCGCAGCCGTTGCCCTCATGACAAGGAACTTTAGCGCAGCGCTTGATCTAATCGCTCGGGTTGAGCAAAAGGCAGGGGGTCGTGAGGCAGCAGTCCCGGACGCAGGCGGCTTCTACACCTACAGAGTGTTCCGTGCCGCGCACACTTCAGGGCTGGATACGGCACTCACGATTGCGGCGGAATGCAAGCGGAGGTTCAAGGATCGGCATCCCCTCTTCTTCCTGTACGGCGTAGCGAGCACGGCCTGGGTAGAGAAGCGGCTCTACGGACGCTACACACCAGACACCGAGACAGAGCTGCAAATGTTCAGCTCTCTGGGACTGGAGGGGAAGCGCGCGGAACTTCGAGCACAGGGCTTCATAGATTGATTCGAGAAGAGTGCGGAACTTGGTCTGCCGTGGTCTGTCAGGCTGCCTTCACAAGTATCCGATTCGCATAGACGCGAGACCCAGCCCGCAACCACCCATCCGACCTTCGCTTAACTCACCTTCGGGACCGTGTCCGGTACGATCACGGGCCGCTCTGCCCAGGCGGGCTTGCCGCCTCTTGGCGCGGGGCGCCCCGTTGGCTCTCCCATGGAACCACGATCCGGTGCCAAGAGCCGTCTTATCCCGGCCGACTTCGAGACCAGCTTCACCAAGTTGGGATCGAATTGCGTGCCCGAGTATTTCTCAAGTTCCTCGATCGCCTTTGCAAGAGTAAGAGCCCTTCTATACGGGCGATCGGTTGTCATCGCGTCGATCGTGTCGGCGATCATGATGATACGCGCACCGACAGGTATCTGGTTGCCGAGAAGTCCGTCTGGATAACCCGTTCCATCGAAGTTCTCGTGATGGTGTCGTATCATTGCCTCCACAGGACCACGGAGCCGTGCCGCCGTCGCCACAAGCTGAGCACTACGAATGACGTGACTCTGCATGGTCATTCGCTCTTCCGCGGTTAACTTACCTTCCTTTCTAAGGAGCGGCGCGAACTCCTCGTAGATCTTTCCGACATCGTGGAGGAGAGCGGCCCTTTTTATGCCATCCAGATCACTGGCGGAAAGCCTCAATTCCCGAGCAATTGCAGTCGCATATTCTGAGACCCGACGAGAATGGCCGGACGTATATGGGTCCCTGGCTTCCATTGCTTTCACCATCAGCTCCAACTTTTCCTCCAACTCTTCTTGAAGCTGGAGGTTCATCTGATATAGCTGACGGACAAGGAACAGTGGAAAGACCAGGATGGCCAAGCCGATGAACTGCATTTTCACATAGAGAACTGCCAAGAGTACAGCTAACGTGCTGGAAAGGAGATCAGTAACCAGGGACCCGCCGCCGATTCTGTCCCAAGCCTCACGCACTGAAACGCCACTACTGAAAGAAACCGCAAGAGCAACGCTTCCGTGGTTCACAACATAGAAGGTTGCTACAAGCCCGACGAACGGGATGAGCGCAAAGGAGAACTCATCCAGACTCACTGATCCACCAAGCCGGACATAGACGAGGCCACCCAAGCCGGCTGCCAGCATGCACTGAGCGGTATTGAACCAGACCCTGATTGCCGGCTTCCGACGAACAACGCTGTCAACGAAAAACGCGGTGACGCCACTGATCACCATTGGCCACGGGTGGCCAAATAGCAACATTGCAGCCAGGAAGGGGATGAACCCAACCGACGTACTGACCCTCGCGAATGGGATTCTTAAGAAGAAGGAATCGCTAAGGATGCCAAGGATGGCGAACGCTGCGAGGGCGTTCCAGTATTTGGACGGGAATGGTCCCGGCCACTGCCATTCACCAGCAAGCAGAAGAAAGGCCGCAGCCGAGGCGACAACCGCGATAAGGATATAGACTCGGAGCTGTTGCGGCCGCTGTCGAATAGCTTCGTTCATTTAGAAACCCATGGCAACCAACTGTAGAAAGCGGGAGGAGCCCCGAAGCCACTCTTACCACATGACCAAGCCCTGCGCGAAAAACAACTTCGCAAAAGCCGCAAAAAGCGCCGTCATTGAGCGTCACCCCCTTCATGGGGACTGCGAGTCCTATCGACCCACCCGGAGTGGCACGCCTCGCTATGGCGCACCCGACGCTCCGCTCGTTCACTTTTCGCTCAGCTCCGCTCAGGTAGCGGTGACCAGGGGCCCCTTTTTGTCCGAAGTGTCTATATCTGGCTCGCCGGCTCCAATTCAATCCGGCGCAGCCGAAGAAACTGTGAATCCTGTGTGAAGCCTTACGCCGCCTGCCGCCGCTGCAACGCCTCTCGCATCGCCTCCACGACGGCAGGAATCCCTGCCGCCTTGTTCACGATTACCTTCACGCCCATCTCCCGCAGCGGCGCCGTCGCTTCCGCAGGCATGCCGCCCGTCACGACGATCACCTCGGCGTCCAGCCGCCGCCCTGGCTCGAGCAGCCGCCGAATCACCTGCGCCGCGTTCAGATCGGGCAGACTGTAGTCCAGCACGATCAGCGTCGGCTGCGCCCGGCCGATCTCGAGCAACCCGTCCACCCCCGTCGCCGCCTCCACCACCTCGACGTCCAGGCCGGAGTTCTCGATCGTCAGCACCAGCGCCCGCAGGTAGCCCGGATCGTCCTCCACCACGACCACCACGTCGTGCCCATTACCATGGTCCAATTCGGGCGGGACCGCCATCTCGTGCGCGCGCAGAAACGCCACCAGATCGTCGGATTCGACCCGGCGCCGCCCCGTGGGCGTCTTGTGCCCCTTAAGCAGCCCCTGATCGATCCAGTTCGCAACTGTCGCCGGCGACACCTGACACACGCGCGCCACGCGCAGCGTACCCCAATACCGCTTAGTCACGGGCGAACCCATAGGATGCGAAATAGCACCAAAACAGGAAAGCCGCAATGTCCCTGAGGTACCGGTGCAACACGCCACGAGGCATGCATGATAACATACTGATGAGTAATGACTTACCGACGGGCGTCTGCCCAGCGGTTAGTGGCATCGAGCACTGCAAGCACCGAGCTGCGCTCCGCGCTCTCCCGGATCTCACACGTCCCGGTCAGGAGTTGGGCCTCGCGACCCCCAAGTCCGTGCACCGCGACCAGGACGAACTTGCGATCGAACGCCTCTACCAGCTGGGCACCCTCGAGCGCCACGGAGTTGTCAGCGAGGAGCTCATCGAGGCACAACGACGCCGCCCGGGCCGCGGCCTCCACCCGATTGCGCGCCGTGTCGGTCCCCTGCTCCTCGGCCTCGGCCTCCTTCCCGTCGAACGAGAGCCGCACGCGCACCACCACCCGCTGCGGGCGCTCCGACGGGCGCACTTCGAGCCCCTGAAACACCACGACCCGCTTGTTGGCGCGGGTGCGCACCGCCTCCTCCTGCAACTGCTCGATCGGCCGTACGTCTGCCGTCTGCGCCACGCTGATCTTGCGGTGGTCGATCTTCATCCCGAGCTGCGCTATCAGCGCCGACTCGATGTTGCGGACCACCTGCTTGGGCTGCACGTCGCTCATGGTGAGGACGTGGATCTCGCTCACCTCGCCGAGCGGCGTCACCACCACGCGCGCCGACAGGACGCCCGTGAGGCTCGTGAGCAGGTCGCCCATCTCGGCCGGCTTTGATGTCACGTCTCGCGCTCTCCTGTTGCGACCTGATTGGCATTCAAGAATTGGAAGGGACCCTTAGGTTCTCCCGTCACCAAGCGACTGCGTAATTGCCCAACGCAAAAAGCAATGCGAGCAGTGTCATCGAGCGTCACCCCCTTCAGGCTCACGAGTAGCTTCTCGTTAGACCAGGAGTGGCACGCCTCGCTACGGCGTACCCGCACGCTCCGCTCGTCAAACCTTTCGCTCAGCTCGGCTCAGGCAACGTGACCAGGGGTCCCTTTGTTTGAGTGTCGAAGGGCGCTACCTGTAGCGCCAGCGCCACGATTGGGCGGTGCCTATAATGTCTTCGGCTTCTTCAGAACTCATAGAACGTGAAATACACCCAAAACACGCAATCCGCAAGACCAGTTGTGGAGCTAGTACAACAGGGCCCGTAGATGAGGCGGGGATTACGCGCGGAGGACTTATGTAACCAACTGCATCACGACAACTTACCTGCGGGCGTCTGCCCAACGATTGGTGGCATCAAGCACGGCGAGCACCGCGCTGCGCTCGGCGCTCTCCCGAATCTCGCACGTCCCCGTCAACAGCTGGGCCTCGCGGCCCCCGAGCCCATGCACCGCCACCAGGACGAACTTCCGGTCGAACGCCTCGATGATCTGCGCGCCTTCCAGCGCCACCGAGTTGTCGGGGAGCAGCTCATCGAGGCACGACGAGGCCGCGCGAGCCGCGGCCTCGACCCGATTGCGCGCCGTGTCGGTCCCCTGCTCCTCGGCCTCGGCCTCCTTCGTCTCGAACGAGAGCCGCACGCGCACCACCACCCGTTGCGGGCGCTCCGAGGGCCGCACCTCGAGCCCCTGGAAGACCACGACGCGCTGCTTGGCGCGCGACCGGATCGCCTCCTCCTGTAGCTGCTCGATCGGCCGCACGTCCGCGGTCTGCGCCACGCTGATCTTGCGGTGGTCGATCTTCATCCCGAGCTGCGCCATCAGCGCCGACTCGATGTTGCGGACCACCTGCTTGGGCTGCACGTCGCTCATGGTGAGGACGTGGATCTCGCTCACCTCGCCGAGCGGCGTCACCACCACGCGCGCCGACAGGACGCCCGTGAGGCTCGTGAGCAGGTCGCTCCGCTCCGCCGTCCGGTGTCACCTTAGCGCTCTCCCGTTGCCACCTGGTTCCGTCCCGAAGCCTTGGCGCGGTACAGCGCGCGGTCGGCCGCCACCAGCACGTCCTCGGTCTCGGGGCCGACACCCGGCACGAACTGCGCCACCCCGATGCTCGCGGTCACGAGCGCCTCGGGATAGCCGAGGCGCCGCCCCATCGCCTCCACGCTGACCCGCACTTTCTCCGCCACTCCGTGCGCACCCTCCATCGCCGTGCGGACCAGCACCAGCACGAACTCGTCGCCGCCGTAGCGCGCCGCGAGGTCGGTCGAGCGGATGTGCGTGCCGCACTCGCGCGCCGCGCTCCGCAGCACTTCGTTCCCCGCCTCGTGGCCGAACTGGTCGTTCACCTGCTTGAAGTTGTCCAGGTCCACGAACAGCAGGGCGAACGGATCGCCCGTCCGGTCGCTCCGCGCCACCTCGCTAGCCAGCCGGTCCCGCAGCACGCGGTAGGTGGCGAGTCCGGTGAGCGCGTCCACCGCCGCCTGAAGCTGCGATTGCTTGACCAGATTGTCGAGATAGGGAGGGCACGACTTGAGCGTCGTCCGCCCTAGCGCCGCCGCCTCCGCGAACGCCCGGCACGTGCCGTAGCCGCACGCGCCGCAGTCCCACGGCTTGCCGTTCGGCGCGACGCCGATCTCGCCCAGGATGCCCTCGATCCGCTCCGCCGGCGCCTCCCGGCCGTCGCGGGGGATCGGGAAGACTTCCCCGATCTGGACCTGGCCGGCGACGCCCTCGTCCACCACCGGCGCGCGCGCCCGCGCCGGCTCTGTGGCGCCGACGATCTCCCGCCGCCGGAACAGCTCCGCCTTCGGGCCCAGCAGGGGATGGTCGAGGCACCCCTCGCACGGCAGGATGTCCACGAACCCCAGGTCGATGTGGTCCACCGCGACCGCGCGCGCGATCACCTCGAGCGCGCCCAACCCGCGGAGCTTGCGGAACCGCCGGCTCGCGTGCGTCTCTTCCGTCAGGACCTCGAGCGGCAGGCCGCCCGCCGTGCTCCAGTGCCGCCGCCGCTCCTCCGGCACGCGGCTGAAGTAGGGCAGCTGGTCGCCCACCGCCACCCCGCGGCGCGCCAGGACCCCCGCCAGGTCGTCGAAGGTGATCGCCGCGTCCACGTCCGGCCCCCCCTCCGTGATGCAGACGCCGGTGTAGACCACCGGCGTGGCGGCGCCGTACAGCCGCTTCAGGTACCGCGCCTCCGCGGCGATGGGCGTGGCCACCGGCGCCAGGTACGGGATCAGTTCGGGGTACTGCGTCCGGACGGTCTGCACGATGACCGGGCAGGTGCTGCGGATCATCGTCCCCCAGCCGTCGTCCCCCCAGAGCGCGAGGTACTCGCGCGCCACCAGCTCGTCGCCCAGCACGCCGCGGTGCACGGTGCGGAACCCCGCGGCGTAGCACGCGTTCACAACCTGTTCTGGCGTCGAGGGATAGAAGTACGCCGCCGATTCGACGCTGAGGATCAGGACGGCGTGTCCGCCGCGCGCCAGCTCGTACGCGCGCGCTACGTCGCCCACCGCCACGATCGCATCGTGGGGACAGGCCGGGAGGCACAGCCCGCACCGCGTGCACGCCTCGTCCACGATGCGGACCTGCTGGGCGTCGACCGCTACGGCGTCTGCGGGGCACACCCGCACACACGCCATGCAGGCGACGCAGTGGTCCGGATCGATCCTAAAGTCCACGGGACATCCGGCCGGGGCGCTACAGTGTCGTGAGAGAAGTGAGTAAAGGGCGCCGTAACATGGGCCGCGGTTGTCCGGCTGTCAAATTCAGACGAGGGCGTATTCTTTGAGCTTCCGGTACAGCGTGCGCTCGCCGATTCCGAGGATCTCGGCGGCCTTGCGGCGGTTGCCCTTGGTCCCGTGCAGGGCGGCCGCGATGGCGGCGCGCTCGACGTCGGCCATCGTCATGCCGGCGTGGTACACCACCTCCCCTTCGGGAGCCGGCTCGGCCTCGACCGGCGTCGCGGGCGCCAGGGTCGCACCGGGCCCGACCTCGATCACCTCGACTCGCTGCGGGCGCTCCTCCAGCCGGCGCCGCAGCTCCTCCACCTGGAGCTTGAGCTCGACGAGGCTGCGGAAGATGAACTCCAGCTCCTGGCCCGCGACGTCGCGGGTCGCCCCGACGAGCCGCATCGGAAGCCCGCGGCCCCGCTCGCGGATGTCGCGCGGAATGTCGCTCGCCCGGATCTCGCCCTCCGGCGCGAGCACCACCATGGATTCCACGAGGTTGCGGAGTTGGCGCACGTTGCCGGGCCAGTCGGCGTCGACCAGGAGCTGCAGCGCTTCGGGCGTGATCCCCCGGAACGCGCGGTCGTGGGCGGTCGCGAATTCGGCGATGAAGCGGCGCACCAGGAGCGGGATGTCGGCCTTGCGCTCGCGCAGCGGCGGCAGGTAGATGGCGAGGACGTTGAGGCGGTAGAACAGGTCGTCGCGGAACCGCCCGAGCGCCACTTCCTCCTTGAGCGACTTGTTGGTCGCCGCGATCACCCGCACGTCCACCTTGATCGGCTGCGTCCCGCCCACCCGGAAGAAGCTCCGGTCCTCGAGCACCCGCAACAGCTTGACCTGGGTGGCGGGGGCCATCTCCCCGACCTCGTCGAGGAAGATCGTCCCGCCGTCGGCCAGCTCGAAGCGGCCCAGCCGGCGCTCGGCCGCCCCTGTGAACGCGCCCTTCTCGTGCCCGAACAGCTCGCTCTCGAGCAGGGTGTCGGGGATCGCGGCACAGTTCACGGCGATGAACGGCTTCCCGTGGCGGGGCGAGAGCTCGTGGATCGCGCGCGCCACGAGCTCCTTGCCCGTCCCCGACTCCCCCTCGATGAGCACCGTGGAGCTCACGGGAGCCATCTGCTCGATCTTGACGAGCACTTCCTGAATGGGGGCGGACTCGCCCATGATCCCGGTGCGCTGCTGCAGCTTGCGGCGCTCGATCAGGCGGCGAACCGTGGCCGTCACTTCCCCGGGGTCGGCGGGCTTCGTCAGGTAGGCCGTGAGACCGACCCGGCGGGCGAGCCCCTTGGCGTCGGGCTCGGTCTGCTCCACCAGGCCGAGCGTGGAGATCGAGCGGTCGCGCGCCAGCGTGAGGAGCTGGGCGGCGCCGGCCTCGTGCAGCCCGCCGGTCACGACGATGCAGTCGGGAGGGGGATCGCGGCGCACCGCCTCGCGCGCTTCGTCGAGCGAGGCGAGGGTGGTCCGGAATCCCGCGGCTTCGAGATCCGCGTTGCTGCGGACCGCGTGCTCGAGATCGTCGGTGGTGACGAGGATCCGGTCCGCCATCAGTGCTCCGTCCGCGTTCCCGTGACCAGGTCCACGGCGTGCTCGAGCAGCTCGTCCAGCACGGCGAGCCCGTCCTGCACGCCGCCGCTCGAGCCGGGGAGGTTCACGATCAGGGTGCGGCCGCGGCTGCCCGCCACCCCGCGCGACAGCCAAGCGCGGGGGAAGCGCGGCGCCGCCGCCGCCCGCAGCGCTTCGGCGATCCCCGGCGCGGGCCGGTCGAGCACCGCCGTCGTCGCCTCGGGCGTTACGTCGCGCTCCGTGAGGCCGGTGCCGCCCGTGGTCAGGATCGCGTCCACCTCACCCGAGTCCGCCCAGCGTGCGAGCTTGCCCGCGATGCGGTCGGCCTCGTCGGGCACGACGCTGCGCACTACGACCTCGTAGCCGCGCCCGCTCGCCCACTCGAGAATCGCGTCGCCCGACGTGTCGGCCCGTTGCCCCAGCGCGCCAAGATCGGACACCGTCAGTATCCCGATACGCATTCACTAACCGCCTATCCGCCTAACCGCCTATCCGCCTGGTTCTATGGGGCACAAACGGCAGCCGCACAACCGCCGCCGGCGCGCGCTTGCCGCGCACATCGATCTGGAACTCGGTCCCCGGCGCCGCGTGCGTCGCCGGGAGGTAGGTCGTGCCGATGGCCCCGTTCACCGTCGGGGTCACGGTCCCGCTCCGCACGATGTCGATGCGCGTGCCGTCCAAATACACCTCGTAGCCGTGCCGCGCGACCGTCCGGGGCTCTGCCACCCGGAACCCCACGAGACGCCGCTTCACCCCCTCGAGCTTCTGGCGCTTGAGCGCCGCGAGGCCGGTGAAGTCCGCGCCTTTCTCGAGCTTCACGATCCACCCGAGCCCCGCTTCGTACGGCGTCACCGTGTCGTCGATGTCGCTCCCGTAGAGCGGGTAGCCCGCCTCGAGCCGCAGCGTGTCGCGCGCGGCGAGGCCGCACGGCTCCGCGCGCCCCGCCCCGACCAGCGCGTGCCACAGCGTCTCCACGTCCGCCGCGCGGCAGTACAGCTCGAACCCGTCCTCGCCGGTGTAGCCGGTGCGGGAGATGAAGCACTGCACGCCCGCCACCTTGCCTTCGACGAAGTGGTAGTAGGGGATCATCGCCACCCCGAGCGGGGTGAGCGGCGCGAGCAGGCTCTCCGCTTTCGGCCCCTGCACGGCGAGCAGCGCCGTCTCGTCCGAGATGTTGCGCAGCCGCACGTTCGCCCCGCGCTTCTGCGCCACGATGTGGTCCCAGTCTTTCGCGACGTTCGCGGCGTTGACGACCAGCATGAGCCGGTCCTCGAACCGGTACACGACGCAATCGTCCACGAACGTGCCCTGGGGCGTGAGAATCGCCGAGTACTGGGCCTGGCCGGGTCCCAGCGCCCCGACGTCGTTGGACGTGACATGCTGCACGAAGGCGTTACGGTCGGGGCCGGTGACCTCGAACTCGCCCATGTGCGAGACGTCGAACACGCCCACCGCCTCGCGCACGGCGCGGTGCTCGGCGGCGATGCCCGCGGGATAGCTCACGGGCATCTCGAAACCGCCGAACGGCACCAGCTTGGCGCCGAGGCTCACGTGAATCGCGTGGAGCGGGGTGTGCTTCATCGTCAGCTCATCAGAGTGGCGAGCAACGCCTTCTGGACGTGGAGCCGGTTCTCGGCTTCGTCCCAGACGCGGGACTGTGGACCCTCGATCACCTCGGTTGCGACCTCTTCGCCGCGGTGCGCCGGCAGACAATGCAGGAAAATGGCCTTCGGGTCGGCGAGCTTCATGAGTCCCGAGTCCACGGTGTAGCCGCGGAACGCGTTGCGCCGCGCCTCGGCCTCCGCCTCCTGGCCCATCGACGCCCACACGTCGGTGTTCACAACGTGCGCGCCCTCGACCGCTTCTTCCGGAATGTCGGTCACCAGCAGGCACGCCCCCGCCGCCTTCGCCTGCTCGAACAGCCTGCGGTTCGGCTCGTAGCCCTCCGGGCACGCGAGCCGCAGCTCGAAGCCGAGCACCCCGGCGGCCTCGATCCAGCTGTTCGCCATGTTGTTCCCGTCCCCGATCCACGCGATCCGCTTCCCCTCCCAGCCCCCCAGCGCCTCCTGGACGGTGAACAGATCGGCGAGCACCTGGCAGGGATGCGACAGGTCGGTGAGCCCGTTGACGACCGGGATCGTGGCGTGGCGGGCCAGCTCCTCCACCTCCGTGTGGTCGAAGGTGCGGATCATGATGCCGTGCACGTAGCGGGAGAGCACGCGCGCCGTGTCGGCGATCGGCTCGCCGCGGCCGAGCTGGATGTCGCGCGACGAGAGGAACAGCGCCTGCCCGCCGAGCTGGTAGGTCCCCACCTCGAAGGAGACGCGGGTCCGCGTGCTCGACTTGGCGAAGATCATCGCCAGGGTCTTCCCGGCGAGCGGGGTGTCCCGGTACGCTCCCGTTTTCATCCGCTTGGCGAGGTCGAAGAGACGCGGGACCTCGTCCCGAGCGAGGTCGGTAACGGCGAGAAAATCGCGCTTGGGGGGGGCCATGGATTCCCTGGAGATCGAAGGGCGCGTCAAAATGACAGTCGGCGACTGCTAATTCTACGCGCCCGGGAATCGGGGGACAAGGCGAGGGGGCTAGAGGATGTAGCGGCGCAAATCCTCGTCGTCGACGATCTTGGCGAGCCGGTCGCGCACCTTGGCCCCGTCGAACACGACGCGCTTCTCGGCGAGCTCGGGGAGGTCGAACAGCACGTCTTCGAGCAAGGTCGTCATGACGGTGTGCAGCCGGCGGGCGCCGATGTTCTCCATGCGCTCGTTCGCCTTGGCGGCGATGCGCGCGATCTCGCGCACCCCGTCGGGCGTGAACTCGAGGGCCGCGCCGTCGGCGGCGCACAGCGCGGCGTACTGCTTCGTGAGCGCGTTCTCGGGCTCGGTCATGATGCGGACGAAGTCCTCTTCGGTGAGCGGCTGCAGCTCGACGCGGATCGGGAAGCGGCCCTGCAATTCCGGGATCAGGTCCGAGGGCTTGGAGATGTGGAACGCCCCCGCCGCGATGAAGAGGATGTGGTCGGTGCGCACGTAGCCGTAGCGGGTCTGGACCGTCGAGCCCTCGACGATCGGGAGCAGGTCGCGCTGCACGCCCTCGCGCGACACGTCCGGTCCCACGGTGCCGCGCTCGCCCGCGATCTTGTCGATCTCGTCGATGAAGATCACGCCGTGGTTTTCGACGCGGTCGAGGGCTTCGTTCACCACGTCGTCCATGTCGACGAGCTTCTTCAGCTCCTCGTCCACCAGGATGCGCCGCGCCTCGTGGAGGTGTACGGTGCGGCGCTTCTTCTTCTTCGGCATGATCTCCTGGAGCCACTCGGTGAAGTTGAAGTCCGGGCCCTCCATGCCCTGGGGCGGCTGCATCATCTCGAGCATGGGGAACCCCTGCTGCTGGACCTCGATCTCGACCTCGCGCTCCTCGAGCTTCCCGTCGCGCAGCTGCTGGCGCAGCTTCTCGCGGGTGCGGCGCCGCCGCTCCTGGGCCTCGACGTCCCCCTCCGCCGCTTTCGGGGTCACGTCTCCCTTCGACGAGACGACGAACAGCGGGGCTTTATCCCCTCTCCCCTCTCCCTTCTCCCCCGGGGAGAGGGGAGAGGAGAGAGGTTGGGTCGGCGTGGGGGGAAGGAGCAGGTCGAGGAGCCGCTCTTCCGCGCGCGTTTCGGCCTCGGGATAGACGTCGTCCTCGCGCTCGGTGCGGACCATGTTGATCGCCACGTCGACGAGCTCCCGGACCATCGACTCGACGTCGCGCCCCACGTAGCCGACCTCGGTGAACTTCGACGCCTCGACCTTGAGGAATGGCGCCCCGGCCAGCCGGGAGAGCCGCCGCGCGATCTCGGTCTTCCCCACGCCGGTGGGGCCGATCATGATGATGTTGTTGGGCAGGATCTCGTCCCGGATGTCCTCGGGTGCCTGGGCGCGCCGCCAGCGGTTGCGCACCGCGATGGCGACCGCTTTCTTGGCCACCTCCTGCCCCACGATGTAGCGGTCGAGCTCAGCCACGATCTTGCGGGGCGGCAGCTCCTCGAGCCAGGGCAGCTCCTCTGCCGGCGCCGCCGGCGCCGTCGGAAGGGGTGCCGGGTCGTCCGGGGTACGGGTCGGCTCGGCCATCAGAGCTCCTGGATGGTGATGTGCGCGTTCGTGTACACGCAGATTTCCGCCGCGATCTCGAGCGAGCGCTGCACGATGTCGCGGGCGGGGAGCTCCGAGGCGCGGAGCAGCGCCCGGGCGGACGCGAGGGCGTAGCTGCCGCCCGACCCGATCGCGAGCACCCCGTCGTCGGGCTCGATCAGCTCGCCGGAGCCGGAGATCACGTAGCCGTGCTCCCGGTCCGCCACGACGAGCAGCGCCTCGAGGCGTCGCAGCACCCGGTCGGACCGCCAATCCTTCGCCAGCTCGACCGCCGCCCGCGGCAGGTTGCCGGGATAGCGCTCCAGCTTCTCCTCGAACTTCTCGAACAGCGTGAACGCGTCCGCCGCGGCGCCCGCAAAGCCGGCGAGGATCTTCCCGCCCTTCAGCGTGCGCACCTTGTTGGCGTTGGCCTTCATCACGGTGTCGCCGATCGTGACCTGGCCGTCCCCCCCGAGGGCGACGTGCCCGTCGCGGCGGACGCAGAGAATGGTCGTGCCGTGGATCCGCTCCATGTCCCTCATGCCCGGGGATGGGCTTGATGGTACACCTTCTTCAACCGTTCCACCGACGTATGAGTATACACCTGCGTCGTGCCGAGCGAGGCGTGGCCCAGGAGCTCCTGCACCGCCCGCAGGTCGGCTCCGGCGTCGAGCAGGTGGGTGGCGAACGAATGCCGCAGCGAGTGGACGTGCAGCTCGCGCCCCCGGGCCAGCGCGCCGAGCAGCCGCTTGACCGCGAGCTGCACACCGCGCGGCGTGAGCCGGCGCCCGCGCCGCCCCACGAACACCGCACGGCGGTCGCGCGTTCCCATCGGGCTCAGCGCGTCGCGCTGGCGGAAATACCGCCGCAGCGCCCGCCCCGCGTGGCTGCCGAGCGGCACGATGCGCTCCTTCTTGCCCTTGCCCCGCACCTTCACCTGGTCGGCGACGAGGTCCACGTCCGGATCGTTCAGCCCCGCCAGCTCGGCGAGGCGGATGCCGGTGGAGTAGAACAACTCGAGCATCGCCAGGTCCCGGACCTCCGTGAACCCGCCCGCCGTCGCCCGGCGCTCGGCTTCGGCGAACAGCAGATCCACCTCCGCGCGGTCCAGGTGGACGGGGAGGTGCCGCTCGGCCTTCGGGGTGCGCGCCGCCTTGGCGGGGTTGACCTCGACGCCCCGCGTGGCGTTCAGGAACCGGTAGAACGTCCGCAGCGCCGACAGCGCGCGGGCGGCGGAGCGCTTCGCAAGGCCGCGCTGCTGCAGCGCGCCGAGCCAGCCCCTGATCGCCAGGCGGTCCACGCCGGCCCAGCCCCACGCTCCGCCGTAGTAGCGGCCGCAGAACGCCGCGAAGTCCCGCACGTCGCGCGCGTACGCCTTGACGGTGTGCGGGGAGTCGTTCCGCTCCTTCGCGAGGAACGCGACGAAGTCGGCGATCTCGGGGATCGTAGCCTGCGTCACGGTATTCCCACCCTGAAGGGTGGGCTCGGCGAATCGCTGTCCTTAAGGACAGTGCCGTGCCGAGCCCAGGCTTCAGCCTGGGAACACATCACGCCCGCACCTCCACTCCAAGTTCACGCGCGAAGACGTCCATCTCCGCCAGCGCACGCTGCACCAGCAGTTCCTTTTTACGCGCCTTGTCGCGCACCGGCCGCTCGAGCGGCTCGAGCAGGCCGAAGTTGGCGTTCATCGGCTGGAAGCGGTCCGGGTCGGCCGCGTGGACGTAGCGGTACAACGCGCCCAGCATCGTCGTGGGCGGCGGCGCCGCGGGCTCCTCGCCCGTGAGTAGGCGCGCCAGGTTGATCCCCGCGAGGATCCCCGTGGCGGCGGACTCGGTGTAGCCCTCGACGCCCGTGAGCTGGCCGGCGAAGAGCAGCGTGGGATCGTCCCTGGCAGAGAGGTGCGCCGTGAGCGCCCGCGGCGAGTTGATGTAGGCGTTCCGGTGGATGCTCCCGAAGCGCAGGAACTCCGCCGCCTCGAGCCCCGGGATCATCCGGAACACCCGCTGCTGCTCCGGCACCTTGAGACGGGTCTGGAAGCCCACCAGGTTCCACATCTGCCCGGCGCGGTCCTCCTGCCGGAGCTGGACCACGGCGTACATCTCTTCCGAGTGACCCCGGGCGCGACCCCGGGGGTCCACCAGCCCCACCGGCTTCATCGGCCCGAAGCGCAGCACGTCCCGTCCGCGCGCGGCCATCTCCTCGACGGGGAGGCAGCCCTCGAAGTAGGGCGTGCGGTCGAACTCGTGGTGCGGCTGGTACTGCTCCGCCGTGCGCAGCGCGGCGACGAAGGCGTCGTATTGCTCCTCGCTGAGCGGGGCGTTCAAGTAGTCGTCGCCGCCGCCCTTGCCGTATCGCGACGCGCGGAACAGGCGGTCGTGGTCGAGCGAATCCGCCGCGACGATCGGCGCGATGGCGTCGAAGAACGCGAGCGCCCGGGCGTCGAGCCGCTGCGCGATCGCCGCCGCGAGCGCGTCGGAGGTGAGGGGCCCGGTCGCCACCACGCCGGGGGACGGAAGCTCGGTCGCCTCGCCGCGCACCAGCGTGACGCCGGGATGGCCGGTCACCCGGTCGTGCACCGCCTGCGAGAAGGCGACCCGGTCCACGGCGAGGGCCGCGCCGCCGGGCACCCGCGCCGCGTCGGCCGCCTCGAGCACGATGCTCGAGAGGCGCCGCATCTCGGCCTTGAGCAGCCCGTGGGCGTTGGTGAGCTCGACCGATTTGAAGGAGTTGCTGCAGACGAGCTCGGCCAGGCGGTCGGTCTGGTGCGCGGGCGTCGGGCGGAGGGGCCGCATCTCCCGGAGCGTGACGGCGATACCGCGCTCGGCCAGCGCCCAGGCGGCCTCACTGCCCGCGAGCCCGCCCCCGACCACGGTCGCGCGTAGGGGCACGGCATGCCGTGCCCCTACATCGCGACCGACTCCGCCGGCGTGGCCTCCTCGACCGCCACTTCGTGTCCGCACTTCAGGCACTTGCGCGAGGCTCCCCTGGTCTTGGTCTGCTTCTCTTCCATCCCGACGAACCCGCAGCTCGGGCAGGCGACCGGGACCGGCTTGTTCCAGGTCGAGTAGTCGCACTCCGGATAGCGCAGGCAGCCGAAGAAGTTCCGACCCTTCCTGGTGCGCCGCTCGGCGAGGTCGCCGACCCCGCACTTCGGGCACTTCACCCCCAGGGGCACCGGCCGCGTGTGCTTGCACGCGGGGAACTTCGTGCAGGCGAGGAACTCGCCGTAGCGCCCCGTCTTGATGACCATCGGCGCGCCGCACTCCTGGCAGATCTCGTCGGTGGGCCGGTCGGGCACCTTGTCGCGCCGCAGCGGTCGCGTGAACCGGCACTCGGGGTAGCGGGCGCACGCGATGAACGGGCCGAACCGCCCGCTCTTCACCACGAGGCCGCTGCCGCACGTCGGGCACTTTTCCTTATGGAGCCCCGACAGGTCGTGCACGTCGTGGATGAGCTGCTGCACGTCCACGGCGTCGAGCGCCTTCGAGAACGGCCCCCAGAAGTCGCCCAGCACCTGCTGCCACGCGAGATCGCCCTCCTCCACCTTGTCGAGCTCGTCCTCCATCTGCGCCGTGAAGCCGACCTCGAACACATCGGGGAACGAGCGCTTCATCACCTGCCACACCGTCTCCCCCAGCGGCGTCGGCGCGAAGCGGCGGTCCTTGGCGGTGGCGTACCACCGCGTCTTGAGGGTGGAGATGATGCTCGCGTACGTGGAGGGGCGGCCGATCCCCAGCCGCTCGAGCTCCTTCACCAAGCTGGCCTCGCTGAAGCGCGGCGGCGGCTCGGTGAAGTGCTGGCTCGGCGTGATCTGCTTCACCGTCACCACGTCGCCCTGCGCGAGCGGTGGGATCGGCGGCAGATCCTCGAGGGTCTTCCCTTCCTCGGGCTCGTGCGCCTCGTGGTACAGCACGTGATAGCCGTCGAACAGCACCCGCGATCCGGTGGCCCGGAACACGAAACGGCCCAGATCGAAGTCGACTTTGGTGGTCTCGAACACCGCCGGAGTCATCTGGGACGCGACGAAGCGTCGCCAGATCAGCTGGTACAGCTTGAACTGCCTGGCGTCGAGGTGCTTCTTCAGGTCGTCGGGGCGCCGCAATACGTCGGTGGGCCGGATGGCTTCGTGGGCGTCCTGGACGCGCGCGTTGCTCTTGCCGCCCTTGTGGACCACGGGCTCGGCCGGGAGGTAGCGTTTGCCGAACTCCTTGCCGATGTAGTCGCGCGCCTGGGCTAGGCCCCCGTCCGCCACGCGCACGGAGTCGGTGCGCATGTACGTAATCAGACCGGCGGGACCCTCGGCGCCCAGCTCCACGCCTTCGTACAGCTGCTGGGCGATCCGCATCGTCACCGCCGCCGAGAAGCCCAGTTGCTTCGCGGCCTCCTGCTGCAGCGTGCTGGTGCGGAACGGCGGGGGCGCGGGGCGCCGCCGCTCGCCCTTCTCGACCGACGTGACCTTGAACGGCAGCTTGAGCGCGTCCGCGACGATCGCCCGGGCGCTCGCCTCGTCCTTGATCTCGGGCTTCTTGCCGTCGAGCTTGTGCAGCCGTGCCTGGAACGCCTGGCCGTCCTTCTCGAGGTCGGCCTCGACGGTCCAGTATTCCTGCGGCACGAACTTGCGGATTTCCTCCTCGCGCTCGCAGATCAGCCGCAGGGCGACGGTCTGCACCCGCCCCGCCGAGAGGCCGGTCTTGATGCTCTTCCAGAGCAGCGGCGACGTCTTGTAGCCCACCAGCCGGTCGAGCACCCGCCGGGCCTGCTGGGCGTCCACCTTGCGCTGATCGATGTCGAGGGGGTTCGCGAGGGCCTGGGCGACGGCGTCCTTGGTGATCTCGTGGAACAGCACCCGGCTCACCTTGCCGCCGTTGCCGAGCTGGCTCGCCACGTGCCACGCGATGGCTTCGCCCTCACGGTCCGGGTCGGTGGCGAGGAGCACTCGCTCCGACGTCTTGGCGGCCTTCTTGATTTCGGCGAGGGTCTTCGCCTTCTCCTTGATGGTGACGTACTTCGGCGTGAAGCCGTGCTCCACGTCCACGCCCAGCTCGCGCTGCGGCAGGTCGCGCAGGTGGCCCACGGTCGCCTTCACCGTATAGCCGGCCCCCAGGTACTTCCCGATCGTCTTCGCCTTGGTGGGCGACTCGACGATCACGAGCGCACCTTTACCCTCACCCCGGGGCGCCGCCCCGGGGTCAGCCGCGCGCGACTTGCGTCGGCGAGTCGTCGGCTTTCGGTCTTTCACTTCGCTCTTCTTAGCAGCCACGCGTCAACCCTTCGTCAAACGAAACGCGAGAGGGCATCTTTACCATCCCGCACTGCTTTGCGCAAGCCTGACGACCTCGTTCGCCACCTGCGGCGGCGATTTGCGATCGGTGTCCACCTGCGCGTGCGCTTCCCGGAAGAACGGCTCGCGCTCCTTCTGCAGCTGGCGCATCCGCGCCACCGGGTCCTCACCTATTAACATCGGGCGGGTTCCCTCGGGGGCCGCGTGCTGCGCCGCGGTCTCGGGTCGCGTGCGGAGATAGATCACGAGCGCGTGCAGCTTCGCGGCGGCGATGGCGCCGGGCTGCGCCGCCCAGCCGCCGCCCGGCGCGATCACGGCGGGCTGGCTCGCGAGCGTGGTCTCCATCTCCTTGCGCTCCATCTCGCGGAACGCTCCTTCCCCCTTCTCGGCGAAGATCAGGTTGATCGGCTTCCCCTCGCGGCGCGCGAGGATCGCGTCGATGTCCACGAACCCCGCGTGCAGCTGCTCCGCCACCAGGCGGCCCACCGTGGTCTTCCCCGAGCCCGGGAGGCCGATCAGCACGATGTGCTTTTTCACGACGCCGCCCCCTTGGGGATGCGCGCGCGCACCTGCGCGAGGTACCCCTCGAAATTCCGCTTCGTCTCGTTCAGCGCGTCGCCGCCGAACTTCTCGAGCAGCGCCTGCGCGAGCACCAGCGCCAGCATCGCTTCGGCGATGACCCCCATCGCCGGCACCGCGGTCACGTCGGACCGCTCCGACTGCGCCTGCGCCGGGTCGCCCGTCTTGAGATCGACCGTGCGGAGCGGCGACATGAGCGTCGAGATCGGCTTCATCGCGACGCGCGCCACCAGCGGTTCGCCGGTCGTCATGCCGCCCTCGGTGCCGCCCGCGCGGTTCGTGGCGCGGGCGAGCCCCGGGAGGATCTCGTCGTGCACCTCGGAGCCCTTCCGACGCGCCGCCTCGAAGCCGAGGCCGAGCTCGACGCCCTTCACCGCCGGGATGGACATGAGCGCCTGGGCGAGCCGCCCGTCGAGCTTGCGGTCCCAGGAGACGTGCGAGCCGAGGCCCACCGGCACGCCGAGGGCGAGCACCTCGACCACTCCGCCGAGGGTATCCCCCGCGGCCTTGGCGGCGTCGATGCGGGCGACCATCTC
>WNGA01009779.1_pt1 | contig 19726 bp, 19 predicted proteins | sample 5400061 | NCBI WGS metagenome assembly WNGA01 (sample SAMN13153366, study PRJNA577476) | soil metagenome | isolation source: 100 cm soil or saprolite under grassland replicate 2 | place: USA:California | collected 2016-06-15
CGCGGCGAGCCACAGACTAGGGAGATTCAGGAACTGCATGTATTTCCTCGTTTAATCAAAGTTATCTCGCGCTGAGCGGAGGGACAGTGTTCGTCTGTCCCGCAGTCGAAGTGCTGGTGGCTTAGATATCTTATCTTTTCATGAAACCCGTCCTTCGACTGTGCTCGTCGCAGCAAACGCTCCTCGCTCCGCTCAGGACGAATAGTTCTTTTTATCACTTCACAATCGAAGTGTGCCGCATTTCGAGCAGGAGCGCCTGATCCCAGGGAAGGTTGGTGGTCAATTGAAGATAACGGATTCCCTGTTTGCGAGAGTCAACTTGTGTTGATTGGATCCATGCGCGCACTTTCGTACGAAACTGTTCACGCAGACCGCCATCTAACGAAACATCCTGCGATTGGCCGGTTTCGATATCAATCAATTGAAGGTCACCTGCCAGCGGCGGATCAAGTTCATCCGGTGAAAGAACGTGGATCAAGGCCACTTCAAAGCCTCGTCCGCGCAAGAGACGCAGTCCTGCTTCATGACCATCTGACACAAGCAAGTCGGAAATAAGAATGGCTAACCCGGGACGGCGCGCTGGGAGCAAATATTCGCGTACTGCATTATTCAAATTGGTCTCGCCATTTGGCTCAAGGCCATCCAGGAAGTTGAACAAGCGGGGAAGGGAAGCTTGTCTGCGGGTAGGCCCATATTCATCTACTACATGACCGCCTTGCAGGAAGCCAATGGATAATACATCCCCTGAAGCGAGGGCAATTGCCCCGAGGCCAGCGGTGAGGCGTAACGCGTAGTTGAACTTGTGAGTTTCACCTTCTCCCCATTCCATGGATCGTGAACCATCCAGCAGAATGTGAACTGCTAAATCTTCTTCCTCTTCGAGAAGCTTGATGAAGGGACGGTTGAGGCGGGCGTAAATATTCCAATCTAAGCGCCTCAAATCATCGCCCGGAGTGTAGTTGCGGTAGTCAGCAAATTCAACGCTGCTGCCACGCCTTGATGAACGACGCTCCCCCTTGATCGCGCCTGCTCGCACGCGGGATGCGACAAGAGTCAATTGATTTAGTTTACGAAGGGTAGTTTCGTCAAAGATCAATGGGGTCTCCACAAAAAAAACAACAAACACAAACGTCACTAAGGGACACGAAATTTTATTTTAAGCGTATTGAAGAGAAAGGTATTGGTCCTTTGTGAACTTCGTGTCCTTCGTGTTTAAAAACTCTGCACTTAAATTCAATTTGGCATTTCTTTCAAAAGTTCTGCGATCACCACGTCGGTGCTAATTCCCTCTGCCAACCCATCAAAGTTCAACAACAGGCGATGACGTAATGCGGCCGGAGCAATCGTATGGATATCTTCAAACGCAACGTTATATCTTCCGGAGAGCAAAGCCATTACTTTTCCACCTAATACAAGCGCCTGCCCACCGCGGGGTGAGACGCCATACCGAACGTATTTCTTAACAAGTGGAGTGGCTTGAGGATCCTCAGGATGCGTGGCGAGAATTAGCTTTGCAATATATTCCTGCACGTGAGAGGCAATTGGAACCGCACGCGCCAGCGCGCGCATTTGTAGGATATCCATACCACTAGCTGCCTGCGTAGCAGATGGAACTTCCTTGCCGGTCGTCCGGTCAAGGATTTCGGCCATGTCCTTCACATTAGGAGTGTATACGTTCACTTTAAAGAAAAAGCGATCGAGTTGTGCTTCAGGCAATGGATAAGTGCCTTCCATTTCAATCGGGTTCTGGGTCGCTAATACAAAGAACGGCTCCTCAAGGTGATACGTTTGCTGGGCAACTGTCACAGAACTTTCCTGCATCGCCTCCAGTAAGGCAGATTGTGTCTTGGGTGTGGCGCGGTTGATTTCGTCAGCCAGCACTAGATTTGCGAAAAGCGGACCAGGCCGGAAGCGAAACTCACGTTGACCATCTTCATCGATGAGGATCTCTGTACCGAGAATGTCAGCAGGCATCAGGTCAGGGGTGAATTGGATGCGGGAAAATTTCAAATCCAGCGCCTCGCCTAACGTCCGAATCAGCATAGTCTTGCCGAGTCCAGGCACACCTTCCAAGAGAACATGTCCGCCTGCCAGAATGGCGACAAGCACGTGTCGCACGACATCGGTCTGGCCGACGATCACTTTTCCGACTTCACTTTCAACACGTCCGGTAACTTCATGGAACTGTTCAACAGACAGTGGCTCGATCATGCTTCTCTCCGAGGATACATTTTTCGCGGCATCATGGTTTCAGCGAGTCAAAATAACTTCTGATGATCTGCATAAACTGGACTGGAATCGATCCGTTTTCAATCGCCTGGTGATTCGCCTGCTCGTATTGTGAATAAACCTGATTATATGGAACGAGGCTCTGACCAGCTTCGCCCGGAGTAGTTGGACCAGTTCCAATATTTTCTCCACCTTCTTGTCCCCCAGGCGGCAGACCGACTTCCGGCCCACCTTCACCACCTAGCAATGAAGGAGCATAGATCTGCTCATAAGGCTGTTCGCCTCCATCCCCTTGACCGTTATTTTGCGGGATTGGAGCATTGGGCGCCTCACCTCCAGGCTGAGTTCCCTGCGCTCCTTCCGCCCCTGTACCTGCTCCTGAATTACCGGTTGCACCACCGTTTTGGTTTGATCCGCCTTGTTGTGTTCCGCCTTGTCCATTGGCTGGTTGTGCCACCTGTCCACCTCCGGCTGCAAGTACCTGATTTGCGCCTTGCTGTATTTGACCGGCGATCTGTTGAGCCGTTTGCGAAGCGGTAATTTGTTGTCCTGTTTGCGCCAAGGACTCGGCTGCACTGTTCAATGCTTCCTGTGCCGCGGCAGTATCTCCATTTTGGAGAGCTTCCGCTGCGTTTTGCAACTCGGAAGCCAATTCCGGATTTGTAGATTGAAGAGATTCTGCTGTCGACTGTAACTGATCGGCAAGCTGTTGGGCTTCCTCAGGGCTCAACTGACTGAGGTCCATATTGCTTAAGTCATTGGCCGCGCCTGCATTATTGCCTTTTGCTAAATTTTCACCTGCTTGTTGTAAGGGACTGCCTTCCTGTCCTGCAAGGTCCTTTCCTGCCTCTTGAAGCGCTTGCGCCGCCTGTTGCGCCTTTGGATCTGAGAGAGCCTGCATCTTTTCACCAGTGCTGGAAAGAATAGAGACCGATCCTTCAAGAGATGGATTTTCTTGGAGTCCTTGAAGTGCTTGCTCCAGAGGAGCAGAGAGGGCGCGTTTTTGTTCTTCAGTCAAATTTTCATTGCTTTGTATTTGAGTGAGAATCTCCTCGATTTGCGCTGTTTGCTCGGCTACAGCTTGCTGCACCGCGCGAGCCTGCCGCGCGGCCTGGAACCAGGCCTCACCGCGGAACCAGAATACGCAAGCCGAACCAATTAGCACTAAAGCCAAAATGCTTTCTCTAGGTTGCAGGCGCAAAGGAAGATCACGGCTTGGCTTCACTGTGCGCGCTTTTGTCAATGCATCATTTAGCTGACGACGTACCAGTTCCTCCGAAGCCTTTGCCCCATGCTGACTTAACTCGAGTGCCGTGCTGACGCGCTCGTTGAGATGGAAAGTAAGGTCAAAGTTACGCGCGGCCTGGATGGGATTGATCGGCCAGAAATAAGCGCTAATGCCCATGATGAGTGAACTGAAAAGCGCCGAAGAGAGCACCAGTGTAAGATATTCTTCTCTTAACAATTTGGCTTGAAACATGCCAGCTAGCCCGAAAGCTAGGGAGATTAACACTCCAAGAATTAAGCCGCGCACAGACCACACCAGCGCACGCTGTAATCGCATTCGATGGAGCCAGCCTGTAAGTGTTTGATTTAGATCAGTAATTGTTGCCATTATTTTTAAATTTCGTCCTGAGCGGAGGACTGAGCGTTCTTGGCGAAGTCCGCAGTCGAAGGACAGGTTTCAACAAAAGTTTATATCTCCATGTTCAGCGCGCTTCGACTGCACTCGCCTAGCGGCTCGTTCCGCTCAGCGCGAAGCATTTAACGATCCGGCCTACCTACAAAGCGAATACTCAAGTAAACGATCATGATTGTTATGATCAAATAGACGAGAATGTAAAGGATCCATGGTGACGGCAGGTGAGCGATGCTGTGACCAAAAAGTGAATTCGATGTATAAAAGAGATTCTGCTCGTCAATCAAAATCATTTCACTAAATGTAGCCGCCAATAAGGGATTGGTGGAAATTAGAAACCACAACAGGACTGTCAGCATCGTTTCCTGAACAGTATTTATAGACGAGGTTGCATCAAGAAATGTTCCTAAAAAAACGATAACAACCAGCATTAATATGGACAGCAGTATTACGGTATAGGAACTTACCGTAGCGGCCAGCGTACGTTTCATAAAACTTGAGAAGAATAACCCCAAAGCACAATAATAAATCCCGGAAATCACTAACATTAGGCTAGAGATCAATATCTCTGCGAGTCCTACCCCGCCGAGTAGGAAAGCAAGACTCTCAATTGGCAAAGCAGTGAGAATAAGCAAAAAGAGATAGATAAACGCCGACCCTAATTTTCCAAAAACCAGCGCGCGCGCAGAAAGAAGGGAAGTACGAAGCAGGTCAAAAGTCTGACGCTCACGTTCAGAACTGATGGAACCGGCTGTCAGGCCAGGCCCAATGAAACTGACCAACAACAACTCGAGCAAAACGACTGTGCTAAAAATGCCTTTGCCAACGTTCTGACGAAAGTCCGGGTCTGCCCTTGCAAAAGAAGATACATCCGATAAGATAATGTAAATCATCGCGATAAATAAGCTGATCAAGGTCAAATAGGCAGTGAGCAATATAAAAGCCCGCCTGCCCCTCATGCGGCTTCTTAATTCCTTCATGATGACAGGGTTATCTGTCAACCAGTTGAAGAGATTCAACCGGCTAAGAGTTTTCTGAGGTGGTGTAATAGCGGGCGCTGAACTATCCATAATTTTTCCTGTTTCGCTCTAGCCGCCGTCACTTCGATAAGCTCAGTGCAAGCCTCGGCGGCGTCTCACTTTATCTATGAAACAATCCCTTTCGTAGCACGCATGAAGACCTCTTCCAGATTCTGGGTATCTTCACTAAATTTAACCACTGGAATTTGTTTTTCGAGTAAGGATGCAAGTAATTGACGGAGCGCATCATCGTTTCCTATAAATTCTGCTTCGAACGCAATCCTCTCAGTATGATTTAATCCTTCCTGGAGACGAACTGTGACAACACCCGGCACAGCCGCAATCGCTGCCTGTGCCTGCTCTGGCTCGATTTGTTTGAGCAAAGAAATATGAATCAATCGGTGTGGGACAACACGCTCACTGAGTTGATCCAGCGTGCCAATAGCAACCAGTTTCGCGTTTTCCATGATCCCTACACGTGTGCAAAGCTCTGCCACATCAGCCAGAATATGGCTTGAGAAAATAATCGTCTTGCCCAAATGTGCCACCTCAACCAGTAGTTCACGGATCTCTATTCGAGCGCGCGGATCGAGCCCTGAGGCAGGCTCATCAAGGACGAGAATGCTTGGGTCGTGAATCAGTACACGGGCGAGTCCGAGGCGTTGTTTTAGTCCACGTGAAAGTGTATCGACCATGTCGTCGCGGCGATGGGAGATATCGACCAGCTCAAGCAGGTCATCAATCAAACCGTTACGCTGTGCAGGTGGAATATGATAGCAGGCTGCGAAGAAATCCAGATATTCTTTCACAGTCATATCGCCATAGACACCGAAAGAATCCGGCATAAAACCGATCAGGCGCCGCACTTCCCGCGGTTCATCCTCAACTGAATAACCGCCAACAAAAATCTCTCCCTTATCCGGTTTCAACAGAGTGACCAACATGCGCATCGTGGTTGTCTTACCCGCGCCGTTTGGACCGACCAGGCCGAAAATCTCGCCGCTCTCAATGGTTAGGCTAATGTTATCCACAGCGATGCGTTGGCCGAATTGTTTGCTCAATTCCCGGATCTCGATGATCGCGCTCATTGCTCCACCACCAGGGTAAAAATAGTTGTATCCATTTCAATATAATTGTTTTGGTTGCCGTCCACTTTTAGCCTGATCTCGCCATCTTTTCCAACGTAACGCTCTGGTTCAGGAATATTGTTATCTCCCCAAAACAGACCACTCATTTGGACCCAGTTCCCCTGTTCAAAGTCCCATAAGGATACGAATACATCGCTTGGGCTTGCAGTGCTGGAAATCTCAAGCTTGAGTGATTTTACCGAGTGAAAATGAATCGGGATCGCCGGCCTGAAACGCAAAATGTACCCACCCGCAGGCATTCCATAACCATAATATGGTGTAATACCTTGAACTGATGACTCCCAGGCAAACATGCTGGGGGTAAGTGTCAATTCGCCTGTTTTCAGCTTATAGCTCGGAGAAAGCATATCAATATAAAGCGTCGTATCGATGGTATCGAATTTTTTATCCTGTAAACTAATGGAGGTGAGTGGCTCGTCTATCCAGCCCATTAAGTAAAAGCCCCAGTTCGCCTCTTTGACGCCAGAATTTGTAGTTAGGACCGAGTCCATCAGTGCAATTCGACGCAAATCTTCTTCACTGGCCTGATTGCCATAATAATCCACTCCCAAAATACTTGAGGCGTTAAGGCTATAAAATTCAGGCCCATTCGGACCGGGTGTCAATGGGATATTCACATTCTGAACGGATCCCGGCAGAAGGTCTCCTAATCTTTTCCAACCGCCTGATGTCACCAGGATGGCATCCTTAAAAGTGTAGCCACTAGCGTTGGTAATTTTGCCGGTAAGAGTAGGGATTTGATCACTAACAGTTACAGTCAAATCATGCTTAATCGTGAGCGCAGGCGCGTAGCCTTGTGCAGCAACTGCTTGCATGCCTCCAATCTCAACCAGCACATCCGGTACAAACATCGCCAAACCCTGCTGCAAAGCGAACCAATTATCCTTTGCCTGCAGGTTCGCATTCCCTCCTTCAAAAGGATAAAGCATGAAATGATCACCTGAATCAATCGTATATTTTGCACGCGTGGGAGAATACAACCCAATGAGTGCATTGGCTCGTACTTGATCAAGCTTATCCCAAGCTTGCACAACGACAAGTCGATTCAAGATTGGACGTGTACCGCGATAAATAAAGCCCGAAAAATATGCAAGACCTGAAAAGATGACCACCAATGCAGGAATAGTCAGCCAGGCAAGCTCACGTCGTTTGATACGGTTCAATACCAAATAGTTAACTGGTCCGATCATACACACATAAAATACCAACCAGAAACAAATAAAAAAGAGGGACGGGATTCCAAGCTCTGTAAGAGTCGAAAGAGCGCTGTTTGCGTTATACACGTCCCAACCCTTATTCATCCATGCTGGTCTAGGTGACCGGGCGCCCAATAGTTTGCTATAAATACCCTTCTTCCCTTCCCATTCACTCAACGGTTGTAAGCCCGGATCAGCCGCAAGGTAAATCACTTTTCCAAATCCAATTTCACTTTGAGCGATTAGCGGCAAACCATTCTGTTCAACAAGGACTTCCGCGTTAGAGTGAAGCTGACCGACAGCCAGGATTGCTCCCCCATCCAACGGGATGGAACTTTCAATATAAGCCTGTAACTCAGAAAGATTACCCACAGTTTTAGTAACGTCCAAATCAATAGGTAGAAAATCCCTGAGGCCCGAAACAGTGGCCTGCCACTTAGGGCCACCGATAACCAGAAGTTTGCCACCTTCGGCCAGCCATATATCTAATGCTTGATGCTGTCCAGAAGTCAAGGTACCTGTATCCACACCAGAGACCACCAGCGCATCCAAAGCTTCCCAGCCCTGGACTCGGTCTGGCAAATCTGAGACCTCCAGCTGAGCAACTCGCACAAAACCGTTTGTAATTTGTAGATCATTTAAATCTAGGTATGCAGAAGGATCATCTGCCAATAATCCAAAAAGCATGTTCTCGCCAGTCAGGCAGGTGATTTTCAAATCGGTCTGAGCCAGCTCGCGACCATCTGCAATCACATTGACATGTAACGTGCTGAGTGACCCCTTCGGATAGATATATATAAATAGCTCTTTGCGAGAAGAAGCAGGCAGGGATAAATCGGCCGCATAGACAGAATTGTTTCCCCCAAAACTATTTTGATACATGGCCTGTACACGTGCATCCAGGTCTGAACCAGTATTCTCTACTGTTACCCGTACGGGGATCCAACTTCCTTCTTTGCAATAGCCGTCAAATCCCGCCCGCGCGGTGAGGCCCACATTTCCCGAATCTTGGGCCTGAACTGACCCAACACAGGCAAATATCAACAGGGATGTATAGAAGAGTAATAAGATTGGCAAGATATGCTGCTGAGATAAAGGCCATTTATGGTGGTTATTCAATCTCGTCTCTTCCTCAGGTAATCATGTAGATTCATCGTAACCAATAATAATCCGCTAATCATAATCTGTAATTAGATTTTAGGTTAACTGAATCTCCTTTTAACCAAAAGCCTCCACTAAACATATTAAAGGAAACTTAACTGCGTTTTCTAGCTTCGCTTTAGGTGCAACTTTTTAGATTCAAGGGGTAATTTACTCTGTTTCTTAGACACAAATTAAGTTTGTTTTAAATTTTATAACATTCCTACTTCCGCTCGCGTTATTCATAGTAGACGGCAGTTTATGGTTTCTATGATCTGTCAGACTGGATAATTTATCATGGATAAAACCAAAAATCTTTATTGGGAAGAGCCATTTGAAGAGGTACTGACTAACCCAAGTAGTTTCAAACAGGTAGCAGAGGAATTATGTGAAAAAGCCCTGGTGGATGCTAAGACCCGGTTGCATCCATTGCTACAAAGCGATGAGTTGGAGAATCTAGACCGCCGATGTGAATTTGTTCAGGGATTTAAGCGCGCACTTGAGGAAGGGATTGCCAGACAACTGGCATTCTGGCAACCATGTGTGCAAGCAGTTTTCGAGTTTAATAATTTACAGATCGATAGAGAGTTGTGTTGGGATAGCACCATCCACCTGCTTGTGATGGTCACGTTTCCAATTGTGCCAATCAGTAGTAGAGATTCAGCAGGTAACGCGCGATGAGGTTCGCCGGGGCATCAGTTACGGAGCGATGTTTGCTTCGGTATACAATGCGCCTGTCAAGGTTTGGCCACAGCGTCGGCGTGTGCAGAAATTGTTCACAGAAACTTGATGATAGCTCTCCAGAATCACCAACCAGCGTGCATACACAATTCTTCGCTACTCACAATTATTTATATTTATTCAAATGAGATACAATAGACCTAATTAAACATGACACGGATCCCAATGGACCGGGCAAGCAAAAATCATATTTAGTTATCTTTTACTGTTAACCGAACGGTCTTTATGTCTCAATATACAAATCCCCAAAATGAAGATGAGCCAAATGTCATTCACCGTGTAGCCCGCTACAAGCCGCCTCGCTCATGGCGTTCGTGGCTGATTGGCCACCCCTTGCCATCTGCTGATGCTCCGCATGAGGCCGTTGGAAAAGCAGTTGGGCTGGCAATATTTGCCGGGGATGCACTCTCCTCTGTTGCTTACGCCCCTCAAGAAACGTTGGTTATGCTGGCGGCCGGTGGAACGGCCGCCTTCAGTTATGCCTTCCCGATTGCTTTAACAGTCACAATCCTGCTGGCGATTGTCACAATTTCCTACCAACAGACCATCCATGCCTATCCTGGAGGTGGTGGAGCCTATACAGTTGCGCGCGATAATCTTGGCGAACTCCAAGCACAGACCGCCGGTGCCTCCCTTCTGATTGATTATATTTTATTAGCTGCCGTTGCTGTTTCTTCGGCTGCTGCCCAAATCGTCTCCGCCTATCCGGCCCTTTTCCCTCATCGGGTGACCCTTGCGATCGGAATGATTGTAATTATTACGATTGCCAACCTGCGGGGCGTGAGAGAATCAGGCGTTGCATTTGCGATTCCAACTTACTTCTTCCTGGCAACAACTTTCCTGCTAGTAATTGTAGGTTTTGTCCGTTATTTCACAGGAACACTTGGCACTGTTGTGGATCCGCCAGTCATGGAAATTGTAGGAGTCGCTCAGCCAATCACATTATTCTTAATTTTACGGGCGTTTGCTAATGGAACTACCGCGCTCACCGGCATAGAAGCCGTTTCCAACGGGGTGACAGCGTTTAAGGAACCTCGCACTGATAACGCGGCTATAACCTTGATTTGGATGGCATCTATCCTTGGAGTTTTGTTTTTAGGCATCACATTCTTACTGGGTGTTATCGGCGCTATCCCTTCAGAAGAGGAAACCGTTATATCCCAACTAGCTCGCACGGTATTTGGTGGTCGCGGCATTCTCTATTTAAGCACTGTTGCTGGGACAACGATCATTCTTGTCCTTGCCACCAATACCGCGTTTGCTGGCTTTCCCCGCCTTGTAGCTATCATCGCCGCAGATGGCTTTCTGCCTCGCCAATTTACATATCGGGGCAGCCGTCTTGTTTTCTCCCGAGGCATTATCGCCCTGGGTGCCATTGCTTCTCTTCTGGTTTTCTTTTTTCAAGCAAGCGTAACTGCTTTAATTCCTTTATGGGCTATTGGAGTGTTTCTCTCATTTACCCTCTCACAGCTCGGAATGGCACTCCGCTGGTGGAAAATCGGGCACATTGAACCAGGAAAAGAGATCCGCGAACGTGGATCAACTCTGCGCTACATGCCGAACTGGCAACTAAAACTAGTCGCAAATGGGTTTGGTGCTGTGTGTACCGCAATCGTAACGATTATCTTTGCTGTTGCAAAGTTTCGCGATGGGGCATGGATCATTGTGTTGCTAGTGCCTGCAATGGTCGCTGGCTTCTTCGCCATCCATCGCCATTACCTTCAAGTGGCGCATGATTTGTCATTGGAGAGATATGGTGTGCCCCCCCGCGCGCAGCGGCATCGCGTCATCATGCCAATAAGCGGGATTCATCGGGGCACATTGGAGGCCTTGGACTATGCCCGGTCGCTCTCTCCTGATGTGACGGCAGTGCACGTTTCAATTGATCCGGAACAAGCTGAAGCGATGCGATTCAAGTGGGCACAATGGGGAGGCGAGACGCGGCTTTGCATTATCGACTCACCTTACCGCACCTTTCTAGAGCCTTTTCTCGAGTATGTGGACGGAATCTATAGTATGCGTCAGGACAATGAGCGGATCACTATCTTGGTGCCGCAATTCGTGCCAGAACATTGGTGGCACAACCTGTTACATACACAGACGGCACTCTGGCTTCGTTTTGCATTGTTGTTCAAGAAGGGGATTGTAATCTCGGAAGTGCCTTATCAAGTAGATTGAACCATACCATAGTCGGGGCGTACAAGTAAGTCTATACCTCACTTCTTTTGGTGATTCATTTAAACACTTTAATTGATTTCTATGAAAGTCAATAATACAGACGAGGCAGACCTGTTGCCAGAATCTGCCCCGTCTCTTTATCTGTTATTGAAAAGCGATCTTAAGGAGAGACTGCGGTCAACGCGTTCACCTGACCGTTAAAGTGCAAAGCGTGACCTACAAGCTGTAAGCGTCATAAGGTGAAAAGTTTTACCGCATAGGTAAGGCTCTTCTTGTTCCACCAAACAAAAAGGCTAGCACCATACCGGTGACAAATCCACCGACGTGTGCCATATAAGCCACTCCTCCTCCCTCTGTCTGGGAGGACGCGGTAAATGAACCGATGCTGCTGAAGACCTGCAGCAAGATCCAAAATCCAATCACGACCAGAGCCGGCATTGCGACGATCCCACGGCCTACTAATACGTTAACCCGGCTGCGGGGGAACATTAATATATAAGCGCCAAGCGCACCAGCAATGGCTCCAGATGCCCCGAGATTTGGAATATTGGAATTCATGTTGACAGCCATTTGTGCAAAGGTTGCGCCAAGTCCACACAGGATATAGAAGACAAGGAACATACCATGTCCTAAACGATCTTCCACGTTATCGCCAAAGATCCACAAGTAAAGCATATTACCTAAAAGGTGAACCCAGCCTGCATGCATAAACATGGATGTGAAAAGCGTTGCAAAATCGCCGGCAGGGTCTGCAAGGAAGCGGGCGGGAACGAAAGCCCAACGCTCTATAAAAGCGTCTCCACTATTGAGTTCCAGAAGGAAGACTAAGACGTTCACTGCAATCAAACCATAGGTCACTACTGGGGTAGTCCTTCGCATACTATCGTCATCACTAAGTGGCATCATAGTAGTTTTTCTCCTTACATTAATTTAAGCGTATAGAGAGGGTTTTGCACATCACCTCTGATATTTGATTTAACGTTACTTTAATGATTTTGTTATATCAATACCGGCTGATTAACGCAGCCTCCTTGCAGTTTATGTTGAAGCTGCGGCACTCTGTAAATAAAGGTACAAAACTGTCAAAATCCAGGCCCTTAGAGAGCCTTCGCTCCGCTCACACGTGCCTGCCCTGTCCCGGCCTGCTTCTGTATATAAAAGGAAACCCATGATTCGATCCGTATTTTGTTTAGCTGTAGTAGCAACTCTAACCCTGTCCTGTTCTGGGCGTGAAGAGGGAAGCACCCCAATACCTACGACTTTGCCTGTATCTACACCAATACAGAGACAGAATACAGCGATTCCTACTTCGCTCCCACTGAATAACCAGCCAACACCAGGCCTGCAAGGAAACTCTTCTATGACCCCCTTATTGGACATTACCTATTGCACAGTAAATAGCGTTGAACTCAAAATGGATGTATATTTTCCCGATAATTTGAATCAACCTGCACCTGCTGTGGTTTACGTACATGGCGGCGCGTGGAGTCAAGGCGATAAACGTGCTGAAATAGGGAGCAGCGGTGCCTCCATGTTGACGCAGGCAGGTTTTGTCGTCTTCGCGTTTCTGCTGGCGGGCATCTTGTTTCTTTGCTTGGTACATCTGATGTGAATGCCGGTTTCGATGTCGGCGAATATCCGGAATACTCAAGCCGAGTACAGGCCGTTATAGATATGTTTGGTCCCGCTGATTTGACGTTGCAATTCGGCGCTGATCAAATTGAAAACGCGAGAAATGTCTTTACTGCTGACCAACTTGTTCCGGCCAGTCCGGTAACATACATTACACCCGATGATCCATCTTTCCTAATCCTGCAAGGCGACCGGGATTATGTTGTGCCGCTTGAGCAATCACAGGTCTTATATGACAGGTTGAAATCAGCCGGAGTTTATGCAGAACTCGTGATCGTGCAGAACGCAGGGCATGGCTTTATGCCAGTGAGTGACAATCCAATTAGCCCTAATCTTGGTGAGATTTCACAGAGGATCTTGAGGTTCCTCCAAGAGAAACTGAGATAAAGCTAGCTCGATGTGCGAGTCGGTTTTAGGATCAAAAGCGTAAGGCCCTGAACTCCTAAAGATGCCAGCGTTGCAGCCCCAAAAGAGACTGCGATGCTGGCTCTTTCAATCAGTAAACCAAGCACGAGATAAAAGCCTGCAAACGCAAACAACCCAAATATCAGACCGCGCAATACACCATTTGCCCCAGCGTGTCCCTGTTCACGATGAGCAAAGATTGTGAGAATACTTGTATAAAGTGGAATAGTGGTCAGTAACCCTGTGAGCTGTGGACCGACATAGGACGCAATCCACGTGATAAGCAAGAGGAAACTTGTCCCGACCAGGATCCGCGCTGGAATATCCCAGGGACCTGGCGTAGATATCTCTTCGTAAATCGGTTCTGATTTTGGCATAAGCCAAAGCCCGAGAAAAATTGTCAAAATGATAAAAAAGAAAAGAGGGATAAATGAAATCACTACATTTTGCAGGATCATCGTCATCGCTGCAAAAATGAAAATACTTCCTCCAATTGCAACGCGCCAATCATATTTTCTCGAGATCCAGGCATAAACCAATGTATAGGCCATCAAGGAAAAACCACCGCTCAATGTACCGCGGATAGCATTGACAACAAAGGTCAAATCGTGGCTAAGGGCAAGAATAAAAATTGCGGGCCCAGAGGTGAGCGGAAGCCCCACCAGCCACCCACTAATGGCTGATCCCCATCGGCGGCCAGCAAGACTTGCAGAACCAAGGATGATGGGTGCCAGGATGAGTTTCAGCAAAAAAAGGTTCATCGATAGCTGCTCATCCAGCTGACTGTCAATAAAATGGTTAGATCGGCAGCCATATGACCAAGCACTGGTGCCAGCAAACCACCATCTCTTTGCGTGATCTGTCTCCAGAACCAGCTTGCAACGGTAAGCAGGACAAATACAAATACGATGGAGGCATAATGCATTTTGCCGATCAAGATGAGGATATGATAACCTGCATAAATTGCATCATAAATAGAAATATTCTGGATCGTATTGGCCAAAAAACCGCGCCAAAAATATTCTTCTACAAAAGGATTGACCAAAACAAAATACCCAATGAATATAGGCCAGGTGGATGTGGTCAGGCCAATGGATTTGAGTTGCGCGGCTAAGTCATCCGAAATTCCAAAATATGACCACAGGAAATACAAGCTAATCCCACTGCTCCCACAAAGCAAGATGCTTAAGAGAACCCATTTTTGGTCTTGAGTTTTCAAAAGAAATGAAAGTGGAATATTTGGTTTTGCAAAAAAGAGCGAACTAAGGATTGCAACATGAAATCCAAGCAAAGCGACCCACGCACTGCGCGCCCAGAAAAGACCGATGGCAACGGTGACGTAAGCCATCAGAGGGGCAATGATTTTTATTTTCATGACTTAAGCGACTTGCGTAATGATCGTATTCTTTGCGCCTGCCTCTTTCAAGGATCTGGCAATTGCTCCCGCTTGATCATCTTGTGCTAATGCAATCATATTCCCTCCACGCCCGCCACCTGAGAGTTTTGCGCCCAATGCACCAGCTCTCAATGCGGCATTAACCAGCTCGTCCAACTTAGGAGAAGAGACTGTCATCTCCTGCAAAAGTGTGTGATTTTCATTCATCAACTCGCCAAGTACTTCCCACGCTTCGACGTTGCTCAGCGCAGGTTTTCCGGCTTCAATCGCGCGCCGTGCTGTGAACGAGATAATACCTACTTTATCAAAGATAGTCTCCCAATACGATTTGTTATTCATCCATAACCTGCGTACATCGCCTACGGACTCTTTCGTCGGTGCAGAAATGCCTGTGTCAGCGATAACAATGGTGAAAGGATGACCAACTTTTAGCATCTCAATTGGCTGACCTTTTACAAAATAAACGGGTTTTGCATACGTCACGACAGTGTTGTCGATGCCCGAAGGTGTACCATGATGGATTTTTTCGATTTCATATACAAACGCGTTGAGTTCTTCATCTGTCATTGGATGATTCAAATGAGATGAAAGCGCGCGCGTCAATGCAACAGATACCGCAGCTCCAGAGCCAAGCCCAGATGCGACTGGAATTGTGGATGTGATTTTTATTTCGATCCCCCTCTGTCCCCCCATTTTCAGGAAACGAAAATGGGGGGATGAAAGGGGGGCGTAAAACTTATTTATGACGGCAGCCAGTGGATGGTCGGAAGGAAGCGAATTAACCTCGGCGTGAAGATTCACATCCGGGGCTTCGATCCAGATTCCAGCGCGAGGGGAATCCAAAACCTCGACATCCGCATGAACCTGTGTGACAGGAACAGCCAGCGCGGGCCGCCCGTACACGACCGCGTGCTCACCGAAGAGAATGATCTTGCCGGGTGCGGATGATGTTGTCATGTTGTTGTAGGTCGGGTTGGTCGCGAAGCATCCTGGATGGACAACCCGACCTACGAGAAATAAAACACAACCAGTACGGTTAAAGCCCACAATGCTATCGCGATTTGGAATGGACGATCGGTGAGCAAAATATCTTCAGGCGCGCCCCCGCGTTCTTCCACATGGATAAGATATAGATACCGAAAGATGGTGTACACCACAAATGGGATGGTGAGCATCATCGAGTGATTGGCGGGAACGTTTGGTGCAGAGAATGTATACAGCGAATATGCCACAATGGTCGTGCCCGAAACGATCATGATGTATTGATCAAGAAGTGGAATAGTGTAGCCATCGAACACCTTTCGATGAGAAGCTGCCCCCTGTGCAAGCAATATAAGCTCAGCGCGGCGTTTGCCAAAACCGAGGAAGAGGGAGAGCAAAGTCATCACGACATAAAGCCAGGGTGAAAAACGCTCTACATTGATCAGTGTCACGCCCGCAATCACACGTAGAACAAAACCAGATGCGATGACCAGTACATCTACAATCGGAACATGCTTGAGCCATTTTGTATATGCCATATTGATCATGAAATACAGTCCGATCACAACTGCAAAAGCGGGTTCGAGCAAATAACCCAATGTCAGCGCGATAACAGCAAGAATAATCCCAACCGACCATGCAACATTGATAGGCAACTGACCTGAAGCGATGGGACGCTTTTTTTTCTCTGGATGCTGACGGTCTGCTTCCACATCGGCGAGGTCATTGAAGATATATACCGAAGATGAGATCAGACAGAATAACCCAAAACCTGCAAGCGTTCGAAGAAATGGATTAAGCAGAAGCAATTGTTGATCAAACACCAGTGCAGCGAAGATGAAAGCATTCTTTGTCCACTGGCGCGGTCGCATGGCTTTGAGGATGGCTTTGAACATGAGGATATTTTACCTGATACAATACTTTCATGCCCAAAGTAAGGCTGGACGTGTTACTGACCGAACGCGGACTTGCCGAATCGCGTGCCAAAGCTCAGGCATTAATTATGGCGGGACAGGTGCGAATCAACGGTCAGGTCGCTCTGAAGCCTGCTACCCTTATTGATAGGGAATCGGCTCTGACGGTTGATTCCGGTCCGCGCTTCGTCTCGCGCGGCGGCGAAAAATTAGATGCTGCCCTCTCCGCTTTTGACATTGACCTGACGAAGCGTATCTGTGCTGATGTGGGTGCATCCACCGGCGGCTTCACGGATTGCATGTTGCAACGCGGCGCGGCGAAAGTTTATGCCATTGATGTAGGCAAAGGCATTTTGCATTGGAAATTGCGCAATGACCCGCGCGTGATTGTTATGGAAGAGACCAACGCACGGTTCATTGAGTCATTGCCTGAGCCAGTTGATTTTGTTACGGTGGATGCTTCGTTTATTTCGCTAAAGATTTTGTTGCCGGTGGTGAAGAATTGGTTTGGACCTAACCCCCCTGCGCCCCCCTTCCCTTCAAGGGAAGGGGGGATGGGGGGGTTAGGTATTCTCGCGCTGATCAAACCCCAATTCGAGGCGGGTAGGAAGGATGTCTCGCGAGGCGATGGGGTAATACGTAGCTCAGAAGTGCACAGGCAAGTGCTTTTGGATATCTTGACCTTCGCTCAAAACGAAGGCTTTGGAATTCGGGGCTTGATCAGATCGCCATTAGTGGGACCAAAGGGAAATGCTGAGTTTTTGGTTTGGCTGGGGGAAGAAAAAAATGAAGTGGATATCAACGCGCTGGTGGATAGGGTTGTAAAAACCTGACAAGTCTCAGACTCGCTCTTTTTAATTCAAACCGCTTGCGTGGACAAAACCAGTTCAGTCAGAGTTCAAGCAGACCTGTCAGGTTTGGTCGTTTTCCTAATAACGCTCGTGCTCTGAGATATTTTTACGCGTCTCGGTAAGCATTTCATCGATGCTCATATCTTTGCGCGATGTATCCGCTGGGTGGTAATGGACATGGATATGGCGCATGTTTGGTATTGAATCATAGATAAGGGACTCAACTTCCGTGGCAATCTTATCGCCTTGCTGGACGGATAAAGTGCCGTCAATGCCTATCGTCAAATTGACAACGAGATGAGGTCCGAAGCGATGCGCCTGCAATTCTTCCAATTGTTCCACGCCAGGCACATCCTTAATCAAGCCTGAAATCTGCAGCGCGAGTTCCTTGCTGGGAACCGCGTCCATTAATTCAACGGACGACTCGCGCAAGATGAAGATGCCCGTGCGCAAGATCAAGAACGCCACGAGCGCACCCGCCAGAGGGTCACCCCAGGGCAGTCCATTTTGGCCGAGGAAGATACCTAGGGAAGCCGCCGAGGCGGAGAAGATAATGATCATACGCCAGCGCATCTACGATGGGATTGTGAGTCTCTTTCCCCAGTTTGCGGACGTAGAAGAATAGGCATATCTTAATGGTAACTGTGGCAAGTGCGATCCAGAGGGCGATATCCGCCGCGCCCTGTGACGTGGCTTTGCCGTCCACTAAGTCCCAAATCTTGTCCACAGCGTCCCAGAAAACCGCTATGGCAGTTGCTACTACGAACGCACCGACAACGACCGATGCGATGCTTTCCAATTGGCGATGACCATACGGATGCTCATTATCGGCGGGTTTGTTTGCCAGCCGCATGAAGACGCTCGCCACGATGTAGTAAGCTACATCGGATGTGGAGTTGATCCCTTCTGCAAGAAGCGCGGGGCTATGACCCAAAACTCCAAAAGTGGTCTTGAGCCCAGCTAAAAGGATATTAACCCCCAATCCCAGGTTGATCGCCCACAGGCTCTTGCGGTCACGTTCGTGTGTCATTGGGTTGATTGTATTGTCTCTCACTATAGAGAGCAATAGACGAAAATCCTATCTTAAAGACGAATTTAGTGGCATGATACAATAATCGCGTCATGATCTTCTCTGTGAGAGACAGGAGAAAAATATAATGGCAAAAAGTTACATTCAAGAGTTGTTGGGCCAAAATGAACGCATCTTGCTGGTGACGCGCCAACACTGGTTTGTCCTGTTCAGCAACATTTTGTTAGAAATTATATTAATAGTGGTACTGACTTTGGCGGTCAGTGCGGCGACTGCTTTCTATCCCATCGCGGTCGCTGGTTATGTCCTTGTGCTGGTGCCGCTGATTGGGATGATACGAGATATTCTGATTTGGTCCAACCGCGAGTACATTGTTACGAACCGGCGGGTGATACAAATTTCTGGCGTGTTGAGTAAGAATGTTGTTGACTCTTCTCTAGAAAAAGTAAATGACGTCAAGATGAGCCAGTCCTTCTTTGGGAGGCTGTTCGATTATGGGGATGTGGAAATCCTGACCGCCAGCGAGATCGGGGTCAACCTGTTCAAGCGCATTGGCGACCCGGTCAGATTCAAAACAGCGATGTTGAATGCCAAGGAAAAACTCGGCTATGAAGGGACAGGCGCTCACGTTCAACTACTCGATGATATTCCTGCGCAGATCGCTGAACTGGACGAGTTACGCAAGAAGGGTATCATCACCGACGCAGAATTCCAAAAGAAGAAAGCAGAGCTGCTGGCAAAGATGTAATGCAACGGGTTCCGAAGTCTGGAGACGTTGGACTCCATATACTAATTAGCAGCGCATCAATAGACGCGCTGTTTTTTGTTTGCCTAGAATCGGTTATACTTTCCGCGCTAATATGACCTCCCACATTCGCAATTTTTGCATCATCGCCCATGTAGATCATGGCAAATCAACATTAGCCGACCGACTGCTTCAATTGACAGGCACGATCTCTGAACGCGATATGAGCGAGCAAATGCTTGACACAATGGATCTCGAACGCGAAAAAGGCGTGACGATCAAGGCCTCCGCGGTGCGCATGTACTACACCGCAAAGGATAATCAAAAATACGAGATTAACCTGATCGACACCCCCGGTCACGTGGATTTCGGCTATGAGGTTAGCCGCGCTCTCAAGGCATGTGAAGGCGCCGTGCTCGTGGTGGATGCGACGCAGGGCATCGAGGCGCAGACGCTGGCGAATCTCTACCAGGCGCTCGATG
>WNGA01017116.1_pt1 | contig 19725 bp, 24 predicted proteins | sample 5400061 | NCBI WGS metagenome assembly WNGA01 (sample SAMN13153366, study PRJNA577476) | soil metagenome | isolation source: 100 cm soil or saprolite under grassland replicate 2 | place: USA:California | collected 2016-06-15
TCTGTTGGTGGTGGCAGCTGTTGTTGTTGTTGATGTTGGCATCAGCATCAGCGTTGGCGTTCGCAGGCGTAGGCCATACAGCCATTGACGTGCACGGTGTTGTGGGTAGTGCCTGTCGACGCGAGATGTTGGTGGATGTGGTGACGTGGCCAATGACTTCAAGTTGTTGCGCAAGTGTGACTAAATGTGACATGTCAGCCGAAAAATTGCTGGCCGCTCATGTTTGGCTCACCTGCTCATTCTTGCAGGTTCGACCCTCAGGTCCGGTCCACTGAGGCCTGGACCTCGGACCTGTAAATGTGGGTCCGGTCCGCCCTCACAGAGGACCAAACCTAGGACCTGTAGGTTCGGTTCGGTCCGGACCGAACCATGGACAGTGTAGTTCCTCGTTGTCGATCCCATCCATTGCGACCTATGTATCTAAACAATCGTCCCTGACCCGAAATCCCAACAAGATCCAAACTCCCTGTTCTTGTGGTGTTTGGAACCGAAGCCAAACTTGTCCACTTTCTACTGCTCCTGCTGTTCTGACTGGCAAACGAGTAGGGGAATAACATATCTCCGTGAGTTCAGCCTCATTTCCCAAGATAAGTATATGTGCTTATACCTTCAAATACAGGCTTTTTGACGCGCCAAGGACCGCCGAAATCGACCGTCGCGTTTTTGGGCATTTGAAGGATCTTTGGCATCAGCAAACTCTGGGGAGCCTGTGCAGCCGTACACAGGGTTGCATAGTGCCATAGGGCCATAGAAAGGGTCACCCTTTGTGCCGGACCTTAGGCTAATTATAGATAGGTCTGCGGCTTGGCATGGAGCCTATGGAAAGCTATGCAGGTCTTGTAGGAACCTATGGAACACTATGTGGGTGGGTAAGTTTGTTATGCAAAACTGTACATTATAGGGTCAGCACCATGTAGCCCTAGCGGTGGAGTATCTAGCATTTCATACCGCGGTAGTGCAACTTGATAGCTTTGCCTGATGAGTATGCAGCCTTGCTGGTCAAATACATAGCACGATACAGAATGCTCAGTAGGTTGCCAATCACAACGTAGCCCTAGCGGTGGAGTATCTAGCATTTCATACCGCGGTAGCGCAACTTGATAGCTTTGCCTGATGAGTATGCAGCCTTGCCAGTCAAATACATAGCACGATACAGAATGCTCAGTAGGTTGCCAATCACTACAGAATGTAGCATATCAAATACATAGCGCTATGCTGTAGGCCTGTCGGCTTTGGTCTACTATTCTTGGGTTGCCTAATTTGGATAATCAACCATGGCTAAATTTGGCACCATTAAAGCGGTACTGCATTTGGTGGGATGTATTAAAATAATTGATATACGATAAGTAGCAGAAGCCACAAGCAAGACAAGGGTGATATAGAACATGGAAAGGTGATGAGGAGCCGTGTATAATGTGTGCAGGGAAGATGAAACAGCAAACAAGAAATAAAAAAACCTGTTTCGAACGGGCGCTAATCCGCGACCACGGTGACCTCCATAATCTCGTCCTCGGGCTTGTGGTTCATAAGACGCCTATGGGTTACAATTAGAATGAAAAGAGAAGTAGAAATAAAAGGAGACTCACATCCCAATTTCAGCCCACTCTCGACGGATTCTGTTCCACTTCGCTTTGTGGTGTTCCTTTTCCTTTAGGATTTCGAGGCCTTTAAGAAAATCATTGTAAATTTTCTTATAGGCCTGGGCAGAAAAAGATTTGTTTGCACGAAATCCAGCGGTCTTGTATTCATCAAGCGCATTGTAGACCTTATCAAGTTATCATCAGAAGATGTCACTTTATAGTAACAATTCAAAGACCTACACATGTTGTGGCAAGTATAATTGCACGCTCAGGAATGGAATTCTGAAATGCTTTATATGTTTTTGCAAGCGATTGGTCCCCATCATCATAGTAGAAGCGGATACAGAGGTTCTTGATGCATGGGTGCATAAAATTATTCGATTTTCCCTTGAAAATCCCAGAGTTAGTTAGGATCCAATGAGATGACGATTAGGAAGAAATACATTGTCATCCTTGCCATCCAGATGAAAAGGATTGGTAGGATGGCTCAGAATATCTACGACATTCCTCTTGACAATTGAATACAATTCGAGCTGGTTGCCAATATCAAATTCGGGTGGATCTAGCACATCAGAATAATATCTGATGACCATGCGGCGGGTCATTTGCTTCATCCTCGAGCGGTAGGTCGATGCTTCGTCAAGGATCTACATGATGTGTGGTGGCTATCAGCAATCGTTTTCACAAAAAAAGTCAAACATACAAGAGCACTCATATCAGGTGTTTGAGAGATGGCTGTCAATCGTGATGGGGCCCAGGAATGGAAATGTCAGTCGTAGTAGTTGACAAAAGGAGGAACTATAGTACCAGGATCGAATCTGCGGTGTTGAGCTTCAAACTCAGCCTTTACTTCTGCAAGTAGCGCAGTTGCCACATGCATATCCTCATCACTTTGCCTAGAAGGAAAGGGATCAGTAGAAACAACGTGTTCTCGGAATCGCTTTTTGGTGGTGTGGAGGGCCGATTTCCAGGTACCAGAATAGTATTGGAGAGTTTGTGGGTCATCCTTGCCGTTTCCCTTAGAGTTGCGTGGTGCACGGCGCTGTTGCCCATTGTTTCCGTCTTCATCTTCATCCTCCAAGTCAGAACTACGCTCCTCATCATCTGACCCCTTACTGCTAGTATTGAGTGGCATCGCCTTTCGGAGTTGGTGTCCTGCTGCTTTACGGAGTTGGGCCTCTGATGGTGGGTGGGTTGCCTTGTTCTTTTTTCGATAGGACTCCAGGACCTCGGTTTCCTACAAAAATATTGATGAGTTGGAGACTTGACTTGGAAATAACCTTACCTCCAAACCACGACTAGCAGGCTGTGTTGTTGCCACACCTTCCTCACGCAACAATGCTCGGGCTTGTCGCTCATCCTCATCGGGGGATTGTTCATCAATTTCTATATCGCCATTGAGTTCTGTAGAAGAATCCTGAATAGAGGTCTACATTTTAAAACTTGAATGAAGGGCACATACGCTCTGGGAGCTGAGACTGGACTTCAGCCCACGGATTATCATCAGAACCTGGAGCTTTGATTGTCAAATGTAACAGACCAGTTTTTATGAAGAAAAACAAACCTTTGTCGTATGCATTGTCGTCACATGCATAGTCATGCTCATACATGTTGTCGTCGTCTTCGTATCCATCGTTGTCATACTCGTGGGCATTGCCATCATGCATGTACCCATTTTCATCAGGTTCATCGGCATCAGAATCGTGTAAGTTGCCATAGATGTCTACATGCATCGTATCATCGTCTTCACTTCTTGCATCAGACATTGAATTATCAAACAGGTTACTGATAACTTACTTCCTTTCTCTGGCTCCCTCATGCCTGCGTCTCGTCTTGGTGCCTGCAGACGGTCCGGATCAAGTTCCGGGTCCAAATTAATGGCTGGCTGAAATGGTGCTGAACCAGGTCCTGGAAGGAACAACGGAGGGAAATGGGTCATGGTTTGTTGCTGCGGTATATCACTCGTCAAAAGATTTAGTCAAGCATTTCATAAGACTTACCTCCTTGTTTGAACCACCAGCGGATGAAACATCTTGAATGGCAGCTGGCATGGAGCGAGTCTCGTCAAGCAAAAGCTTTGTAATTAGAATCTCAAATAATCTAAATAGCTTGACTTACGGAAGAGTTGTGGTTCAAGCTTGCACTTGCACTGGCAGGCAGGTTCCTTGAAGCGCCATTTTTGTTCAAAAGCGCTGTCTGAGAAGGGAGTTTGTTAGCCTTCCAAGTCTGTTGAACCTGACCAGGGTCGACAGGCTCTGGCATTGGTTGAACTGGGGTCCTGACAGGAAGGGGCTGCATAGTAATCAAGGGTGGATCTGTTGGAACGTGCTACGAAAACAGTCGGCATTAATATCTGCTACTAGTAGTGCTGATACTGTTGTGCTTGCCTTAAGGTTTGGAATTTGTTTCCGCTTCTTGGTGGGTGGGGCCATTGGATTTCTTGCCACATCCAAATCCTCACCCTCTGAGCCGTTGTCCTCCCTACGCGTCGGTTTTCTTTTACCTCTGTTACGTTCTGGCTCATCACCTGGGGATTCTTGAATACTCTTGATATAGCCTGCCATGCGGGATCCTTTGTTCTTCCGATGAGGTCTTTCATTCAAGTTAGGCAGCGGCGCTTCAAGTTGTTTGTCAGGACTTGAGTCTGGAAGTGCTACAACACAATCGTTAGCAGAAATGGAAGAAATAACAGAAACCCTACCGTTGGAATTCGATGGTATATTGCTTGACAAAGCTCCATGCCCTGTTTCTGCTGCAGTAGTAGCAGGCGGTATGCAATTTTCCTCTATAGGAAACAAATAAGGAAGTGAAGGAAAGAAACGAGACAAAAGCAGACGTACTATTCTTCGCGACACGAGACCCTGGCTTTGCACCATTTGCAGCTTGCTTGTTAGTAGTAGTACCCTGCAACTTTCTAGGCGCCATTTCAAGTTGTAGACAGTAGGGCATATCAGAAGGCGAACTCAAGGTTGAAGGGGAACAAAAGGCAATATTTGGCATTTCAACTCCATCATTGATCTGGTGCTAACCAAATATGAACTTGGTGGCAATCCCAAGAATCATGCCATATTTCTCATATTCGGTTCTGCCGCAGGTCAGTTGTACAGCTCGCATCGCTTGCCAATAATGAATAAAAATAACAATATCAGTCCGCAATTATAGTGATACTGCCACTCAGGCTGTCCAACTCTTCATCCTCATGCCGAATCAGAACCGGACTTGGAGGGTCTCTATGTCTGGTACTGTAGCTTGGAATTGTAAATCCCGATCTCCTAGTGATGTATCTAAGGCGCCCAATGTAAATGTCAGCTTCAAAGAGTCGTGTATCAGCATTTTGGGCATCAAGGAGGGCTTGACGGAGGCGCGCATAGCAGGCGTCCTTGTCCTTCTTCCGTCCAGCGCGCAAATTTTGGGCTTCATGAAAAAATTGCTGTGCCTCTTCTTCACTCTGTATGCAATCAGGGCAATTCTGCACTTCCGCCTCAGAGAATCTCCAAAGAAATCAGGGAAAACCTTACCAGCGTGCTTGAATGCAACTCCGGACTTTCTGGACTGCCCATGGTTGGTGTTCTTTCGGCAGATATGATCTGCATCCTGGGAATCTTTGGTTTCAAAAACTGTTGAGCCGATGCAAAAAACAAGACGTACAGTGAGTAAACTTGGATATGCTTGGATCTTAGATCAGGTGCATACAGGTTTGAGTCCAACATGAAAAGAGTCAATCAGCGGTTATCAGGACATGGCGGTCACACCGTCACATGATATAAAGCCTTGGACGGTGCATCCGTGAAGGTCAAGAACTAAGGTTAGCATGGAAAGGAATGTGAACAGACTAAAAAAATGTCTGAATCAGCATTGTTTGGAGACATTACTAGGGAGAGGAATTACCCAGACCGACCTGAACCGCCAAATTCTGAAAATGTAGGAACTTTGAATCAGAACCACTTTCCAGCACTTGCGTTTTCTTCGCCTGTTTGCCCTTCGCCTTTGGAGGTTCGTTGTACTCTTCAGATGAAGAAGCTTCTTCGTCCAGCACTTGCATTTTCTTCGGCTGTTTGCCCTTTGCCTTTGGCAGTTCATTGTACTCTTCAGATGACGCATCTTCATCCGGCACCTTCATCCTTTTCGGAGCAGCAGCCATTTTCTTCACCGCTGGAGCCTCCTTCATAACAATGTCCTCCTTCTTGGGTGCATCTCTCGTCTTTGTCGTCTTCTTCTTTGCGGCCGCAGTAACTTCACCATATTCTTTGTCCTCTTTATCATCGTCGTCAACCACCACATACGTCTTCTTCTGGGCTCCTGCCTTCCTTTTTGGCACTGCTGCTTCTTTTACTGGTGGCAACATCTCCTCCTCCTCCTCCTCCTCCTTTGCCTTCTCTTTCCCTTTAGATGACGAAGCCTTTCGAGTCTCCGTGGTCACCGCTGGCTTCCCTTTCGCAGCAGCCGGAGCCTTCACAGGCTTAAAATTGTCGTCATCGTCATCTGACCCCAAGTCGCCCCTGACCAATAGACTTCCGCGTCCTCAAGATCGCTTGCTTCTTCTTCACCTTCTTCCCTTTAGCATTTTTCACCGCTTTCTCTTCAAACTCAAGGCATTCTGTATAAAATAAAATAGGAATAATAATAATAAAAATAGTAAACCACATACCTCCCATTCCTTCAAAAATACGTCAAGGTCCACATTCCAAAGATCAATGGGAGTCTTCTCCAAAAGTACAAGTAGCTCCTTCTCCTTATCACCAGCTTGTTGGTCCAACTTTGCAATCTTCTCCTTCGTCAAACTCCAAATCAGCATTCCAAGCAAGTAGTCATAATCCGCCAAGCTGTCCCCATTCACGTCTGGTTCCGCGTCTTCCGCATCTTCATCCTCAGAGGCAGGCTCAGTCTCTCCGTCGCCGTCAAAGTACATCATATTGCTTGAGTTGAGTTTGGCAACAAGCTTGAAGAATTCAAGTAGGCCTTGCTGTTCAGCCTTTTCCAGCTCTTTGGCACCCATCGTAACCACGAAATGGACATTGAGGTTATCACGGTGTTCCTTGTAGTCCTGTCATACAGAGAAATACAGAGAATGAGCCTCAAGAAGGAAAACCGACTCTGAAAAAAAGACCGCAACTCACCTCTGATAATAAGCCAGCCTCATAAGGTAGAAGTCTTCCAAGACATCCTCGGCCGTTGATTTTGCCGTCGCCGTCAATGCACATCATATTGCTCAAGTTGAGTTTGGCGACAAGCTTGAAGAATTCAGGTAGGCCTTGCTGTTCAGCCTTTTCCAGCTTTTTGGCACCCATCGTAACCGCGAAATGGACGTTGAGGTTATCGTGGTGTTCCTTGTAGTCCTGTCATACAGAGAATGAGCCTCAAGAAGGAAAACCAACTTGGAAAACAAAGACCGCAACAAACCTTAAGGACATCCTCCTTCTCCTTCTCCTTCTCCTTCAAATCACCCAAAATCATCACCTCCAACTCTGCCTTATAACTCTGCGTCCACTTCCCAACAGGCAACTCCAATATCTCCACAGTGGTTCTTCGCAACCCGCTTAATCTCACCCCTCTCCACCAGGCGTCATCGGCACCAGATCCTGACCCCGCATCAGCCTCCTCAAATTCGCAACAATATCCATGGGGTTGAAGGAAGGTATCAATGTACTCCATCCAGTGCCAATACCTTTCGCACCGTTGACGAGCACCATGGGTAGGACAGGTATGTAGAACTCTGGTTCGATCAACGTGTTATCGTCCTTCTGCTGGTTCAACAAAGGGTCGTCAGCAGGGTTGAATATCATCTGCGCAAGGGGCATTGGTTGAGTGAAAATGTAACGAGGTGCGGCATGGTCTTTACCGCCCGAGTCGCGCGTTCCGAATTGACCTGAGGGCTTGAGCAGGTTCAGGTTGTTCGAGCCAACAAAATCCTGGGCGAGGTTGATAATTGTAGCTGCTAAACTTTGTTCACCATGGTGGTACACAGCATGTTCGCCGATGTATCCAATTAACTGGGCGACCTGGGGTTAATAAAAATCAGTACAAGGAAGGACGCGTTTGGAAATGCCAGCACTTTACCTTGATTTCGGACTTCAACTTTCTCTTGAAGCAACCCCAGACGACCTTCCTCTGACCCGGCTTCAACCCATCCAAAACAGATGGAATAGACCTAATATTATCCGCCATCGAGAAAAGAATCAACTCCTTGTCGATGAACTCGGAGTAAGGCCAGGTTATGATCCAAATATGTCCCGGACTTGAAACCGCGCAACCACTCCTTTCGATCATCCGCCTTTTTCTTGAAAAAGGCAAGGTCGATCAACTCGCGGTCACCTTCCTCGGCAGGCGCAGAGGGAATCATGTGTTTTTCCATGCGGCTGAAATAGTCCCTTGCGTCAGCGTCGGTGCTGGTACCCAAACCCTGTTCGAAACCGTTGGAAATCACTATCGAAGATATTTGTCAAGAGACACACACCTTGAAGTATTTGGATGTCCATCTGTGTGCATCGGGCGTCTTTTCGAGCCACTGTTCATATTCAGGAGCAGTGAAGAAATCCTTGACTTGGTTCCCTTTCCGGACCTGGAGAGACATTGATTAATAAATTGGGACTGAATGATGAAACGATTCATACCCGAACGATAGGCGTCACGAATTCCACCAGAAAGTCTGGTAGTTTCAACAGGGAAGGGTAGAAATGGTCGAGGAGCAGCCCTTTGATATGCGAACCATCATGATCCTATGAAAAACTCAATCATCAATACACACCCGACACGATACAAACTCTACGAACCTGATCTGTCGTTAACATAAGCCGACCGTATCTCAAGGTGGCCGTGCTGGAATAATCCTTATTATGTTGCAGACCCAGAATCTTCTTGATATTCTGGACTTCCTCGTTCTTCATAATTTGATCATGCTTCGCCTCGCGTACGTTAAGTAATTTGCCAATTAGTGGGAACACTCCGAAATTGTCCCGACCAACAACACCTAGACCGGCGACTGCGAGTGCCTTGGCGGAATCTCCTTTGGTAAGAATGAGTGTACAATCCTTTGCATGCTTGGTACCAGCATTGTTTGTGTCGGCCAGTTTTGTCAGTCCCAACAACCTGTACAAGTAGAGTTAATGTCACAAGTCAACAATGATACGAAAAGATCCCACCTACTTCGTTTCGTGCCGTCTGTCTTCTTGATTTCTTGATCAGCCTTGAATTTCGCCCAGTTCAACACATTGTCTACGATAGCTGACTTGAGGACTATGGATAACGATAAGTTTGAGTATCAAGTAATATGACTCACCTTTCTTCATAAAATCCTCTGAGAGTGCGGGTTTACTCCCAAATTTCGACGCAGGAAGAGTCAGCATCTCTTTCGTTTGACTGTCAAAGGTCGGATTTTCAATCAACGAGTTGACGAATATCCAGATGTGATTCTTGATCTGGGCAGGCTTAACAGTGGCAGCCTTATTCTTCTTCTGGATAGCGGTGACAAGGTTCTTAGCAATTTGGTCCGCGATATATGCGACATGCGTGCCACCCTTTATCGTCGAAATCGAATTGGCAAACGAAACCTGCTGGAATTGTCCATCGGAGACAGTGAACGCAATCTTCCAACGGAGACTAATCTGTTCGTAGATGATTGTCGGCTTAGCTTGAGCAGCACCTCCAGAGTTCTCAGCGGCCGTCGCTTGAGCTGAGCTGACGTACAACTCAACATACTGCTTGAAGTTCTTGATCTTCAAGTGTTCGATGTGTGCCATTGAAATTGAATTGGCAAACGAAACCTGTTGCTTCCGTATAAAACTGAAATCGGTGCCATGTGAACCACAGAAGAAGAAAACACGCTCCATCGGACGTACCTCGCGTTGCCCAAATCCCAAGATCAGTTCCGCCTTAACGTCCTCTTTAGAATTTTCAGCCGCAGCCTGGGCTGCCTCTACCGTCTCCAGGTGCTCTTCTGAATGCGATGTGGTTGGCTTTGTCCACACCACAGGCAACAAGAGTATTGTCTGGAGCCAAATGCGGGCCGATATTTGAGCAACTTCACTTTCACAACGTCAAACCGGCGAGTAACCTTTCTGGGAGTTTTTGGATCAAGGCCGCATCGTGGTCATTGACCTTCTCCAAGACCTTTGTTCTTTCCAAGGTACTTGATGGACGCCTGAGCACGAGATGTGAGGGTCAAGACCAAATCACGGAAGAAATGATTATTTGTCGCCATCACCAAAAAAATTTATTGTAGTTTCCAACAGACGAAGGGGTACATACGTATGGTCGGGTCTTCAACTCCTAACTTTGCAGCCATCCCCCCTTGGTCGCACGGCTGAACTTGCAAAGAGAATGCTCCAGCATGATGTAGTCAACGTAGAGCGTTTCCCAATGCTCTTCTGGCACAACCTCGCATACAACACCGTACACGTACTCGAGAGCTGCTTGGCATTGAGATAGATTTGGTTTTGAATCCGCAGTTTGGCGAGTGACCAAGCCCAGACCTTCAAGAGCAGCTATGGGACCTTTGTCAACTTCTCGGATTATGCAAGCCACATCCTGAACCGACGGCCTTTCAACAACACCAGCGTAGACGAGATCGGCGGCGAGGAGATACGAAGTAAGTGGGCCAATATTGGGGAACGCTTTAGCGCCTGGCTTGCCTCGATTTCGGAAGAAAAAATAGCATTCCTTAAAAGGCACAACCCTATTGCCGACAAAGTCAGGCCATACGTTGCCTTTCAAGGACGCCCAGTAGGTGTGTGCCAGAGGAACCTTGCGATGAGGGTTGTGCATACCATATGCGGAGGTATTGCAGAAGAAATTGGCGGGTTTCCCTTTATGCTTGCCTGTGCACACCTGTTCAAAGTGGACGGCGGAGTCGAAAACCATCACAGTGCCATGGTCAAGGGAAAAGGGAGCAGTAAACGTGATACCACGCCAGACCAATGCGCTAAATATGCCTTTGGTCGTTCGCACAACATCTGGCGCAAAGGGGCCATCGGGTCCTTTGAAGTGGGATCGACTAGGCGCCAACTCGCGGAATGGTATCGATTTGTCGCCGAACCGGGTAAACTTTGTGATCAGAGAAGAAGGAACTCCCTGCATGGACAGGGAGAGTACGAAGTTCATCGAATGCCTAATAAACGACTTGAAAACGGCAATACGATCTTCAGCCACATTTTGAAGCGACTGAGGTAGCTGGACGGTGTTTGGGTTGATCGCCGATTCGCTATTGCCTTGAGGTCTGCTTGGAAATTTCCCAGAAACGAAGTCATCGATGATTCGTCCTAGATCCTTAACCCTCTTGGTCTCCTCAGACGTCGTATCGAAAAGTGGGTGATCTGGGGCTGCGTCGATGACAGGTTTTAGGCAGGAAAAGCTGTCAAGATGCCATGTACCGCGGCGGCTCGGGCATTGCAGTGTGTCGGGAATTGCAGCCAGCCCTGTATGATTTCAATAACGCTGGATACAATGCATGAGGTTTGCTTGGTTCGTGGCGACTGGCGGGGATCCAGAGTTATTGTGTGTTCCCTGTGACATACGGTTATGCCATATGCAGCTGCGATAAATGTGTGTCGGGCCAAGCGCTCAATGTACATGGCCTGGACATTGTCCACAAGGGATTTCAACCAAGTCTCGTCTTGAAGGACTGCGCGCTCCGGTGACTCCAGGAATTCCCTCGCTGTTTTAGCAATGTAGACGTCGAGCCAATACCACATATGATGACTAAAAAGCATCATTATCATATGTTGCTTCCGAATCACAAGGCTCAGTCGTCATTCAAGGGAAGCCAGTTGCAGGAGACGCTCCCAGCTGCATGACAGGTAGTTGACGGTAGCGAGACTGGAAGGAGAAGCCTCGAGTGTTGATAGGAGGCCGTTAAGGTGCAGGAGAGTCTCTCTCTCTTCCTTGGCATTAACTGCAGCAATCGCTGCGTCACGGACATTGGTTAACTCCTGCTCCAGCAGCGCCAAGTTCATTTTCGCCAAGAAAGTTGGCGCTGATCAACCACGTATTAATAAAAAACCATTTTAGGGTTAATATTACTCACTATTATCAGCGCTACGCAGGAGAGCATCTGCTTCGCCTTCATCACTCTCCATATTGTGATCAATTCCACTGCTATTACCCTCCTCACCAATCGGAGCAGAACCCCATGCTCGGCTAATAGCGAAGCGTTGAGGCATTCTATTGGTGGAAGTGGCGGAAACCCTTCAACTCCGACGCAGTCCATTTGTTTCAGAAACGATATGTGGGTTGTCTGATGTGCCTTGTAATGCGACTTGTAATGTTGATGTAGTAGGATACAATACTAGAAGTACAGTTAGGTAAGAGATTTTCAAAGTAACCGGAACTCACTCTCGGCTGTGGCAATTGTCGGAAATTTAACGGCTAACTTTGCTTTCTTTGAGGTTTGGCCTATCGGAGAGCATCGACTTCAGTAGCGATCGGTTGGTTCAAAAGATTAACACACCTGATCCACCCTCGTTGTCGGCCTTCCGGGAATTTGCCTTTTTCTTGAAAGTATTACCTGCAAGTTTCGAGTATACAAATTAAATTTATTTCGCTCTCATGAGTAGATGGAATGGACACTTGCGTTCTGGTCTCCCTCCTTGTCCAGAAATAGCTTCATCGGTTCCACCATCTACCCTGTCATCCCCACGTATCTCCAAATCAGCATCATCGTCGGCCTCCTTGCCGTTCCCTTTTGCCACTTCATAAGGGATATGTGCCGCAACACGACGGTAGTACTTCTCCCACTTCTGACGCATTTCCGACCGTATTATTTCTTGGTCAACAAATTCACTTTCGGAAATATGCTCAGGCCGCGAGTTGGAAGAAGGACGATCAACCCCAGAAGTCGCAGACTTGACGCGTCGAAAACCCGGTCCAAGGCGCCACGGGTCTGCGGATACCCTGTCGCCATTGTTGTTGACAATTGTGAATGAATTGATGTACTGGTCCATGTCAATTAACACGTGGTAGTTTTCTGGTAGCTGGAGGGCAAAATAGTTTGCTGCACTGTAGAGTGCCCGAGCTACAAAATTGAAGTGTCCCATGCGGTCTGAGACGACACGACCGTCTTCAAGGTATTGTGCATGTTCGGACCATCCCCTCTCTTCACGGGGAAGGGGTCTACGTTTCAAATTCAGTAAACTAGTGTAAAAGCAAAGAAAAGTTCGTGACATACATAGCCTGCGTCATCTCAGAGGGGACAAAGAAAACCCCCTTACCACCAGGAAGTCCACCAAGCGCATAACGCTGTTCACCATTAGTTTGTCCCCTTGGAGGATAATGTATAAGGCAGAATCGAGTCGCCCATTGCAACGTTGCAGGGTCAGCACCTGGAGGGGCCCGCGGAGGTGTACCACCATGGAAGCGAAGGCCAGAGAAATTGATTGACTTGTAATTTTCAAGTGAAACAAATACGCCGGGATATAGAATAAAAATCGCCCTGGGTCGTAGTCATCTGGGAGATCGGACATTGCAGTCATGTGGGTGTAATATGCCGGGTTATCTTTTTTGTCGCGGTGTTTTTCACCAAATTCTCCCATAGCGTCTTTAAGAGTGGCCGCTATCATTTATTTTGAGCATGACAAGATCCCCAAACCAGGGGTGTTGAGAAACGTACCTGACTCGTACGGCTGAGCGGGCGCTATGTTCAGCTGTGCCGCGGTATAGGCAATGTTGAGGTCTGTGCCCATCGTTGGAACATTGATAAGGTCCGCATTGATTGAAATGTGTTCAAGGACCTCGGAGGGCCCTGCTTCTAGGGACTCCATTGCCATCGCCGATCCAGCCTTATTGTATATATAAGAAAGTTGTAAATCCAACAGCGTGTAGCGACTGACCTTCAGCAACACATTGCGCATTTCTAAAACCTCCTTGTCTTGGTCACCGCGAACTTTGTTTGTGGCACAGGGTGCCATAATCTTTGTTTGAGTTTCGTAAGAATTGCCGATGGTGTAGCAGCGAGTGTTGACATGAACCGGGATTGCACGTGAATTTCTCTCAACTGCAGCCCCTCCAATATATTCCCCTGCGGCCGTTTTTGTGGGCGCACATCGTGAGCGTTGGTCACGGGGACCAAGACAAAGATCCCTGGCCGTATGCATACGATCCTTCATGCCTTTGTTAAAGGTACGCCTGTTCGAATACGAAATCAACAATCTCAAAGAGATAGGAAAAGTTTTGTTCACTTACGGCCCAGTTACCCAACAAACAGCAACATCTTGCTCGCCCGTAGCAGGAGCGTGAATGCTCCGCACAAATAATATGTCGTCTTCTTCAAGTTTAAAGAAACCTACAAATTCATTGAGCAATCATTCTTCAACCATCGTAATGGACTCAACCTAAGGCCAAAGCTCGTTCTTCGGAACCCTGTGGAATGTTTATTGTCATTTCCAGCTGGGCGATTTTTGATAGGCTCGCTTTACTGGTGTCTTGGATGTAGTAGAAAATTCGACCATGCCCCTGTCGCTTGGGATGACATAAGGTCTCGTAGATATCAGGAAGTCCACACTGGTCCCTATTGGGGCCAACATCAACGAGGATATCCCCTGGGCCGATCGGGAGGCTAGTTGTAGCAGTTGTCATATTGCGAAACGCAAGCCGGGAAAGCAAAGGGTAGAAGAAAGCGGGCCTCAAATTAATACGATTGGGTCGTATATAATAGTAACCGTAAGGTCGGCAGACCCTAAAGGTTTGCATAGTAATGGACGGCAGCCCCAAAGACAAACGGCAAATGGAAAGGTAACCGGTGTGGGATTCGTGACGTCATGAAGACTTTTTCAACGCTCGAAATCGACTGGCAGACTTGTTCATGACGTCATTTCTACTAGCCCGGCAACTCAGTATTCGGTGGTGCCCAGGCGGCCTGCAAGGTGTCAGTTGCGCTCAAAAGCATTTGGATTAGGAGGGCTAACCATTATGACATCCCTTCGACTCCATCGGGCGAGCAGGTGTTCAATGTCGGTGTACGAGCCGAGCACGACAAAACTGACGAACGTCGGCATATCGTTTGTGTCGGTGTGAGCACTATGCTCGTATTCTGTAAATAGAACGATGTAGAACAAAAAAGCATGGATCGGGGGAAAACCCACCAGTTGAGAACGACGCCCCAAGACTCATTTTTCACAACTATGGATGAACGCGCGGGTTAAATAGTGGGAGAGCTCTAGATCCGCAGGGATTTTAGTGTAAAACTAGATAGATAATTGGAACCGACCTGTCGAATTGTCTACACGGATAGAGACAAGCGCAGTAGCGGAGTGGAACAAAAGCCTGGATCTAACCGATGGATAGAGCACGAGCCCACCTTATAGGGATGCCTAAGAATGCAGCCACCATCGGAAATGGAGGCGGCCATTTAATCTGTGGTCGGCCTAAGTTTTGCCTGGGCAAGGGTTGTGATTCGATCGTCTATTAATGAGAAAAAGTCGGGAAGGGATGTGATAGCAAGCAGCCAAGAAGACGCGACCAGGAGCAGCATGACAGATAATAGAAAGGGTCACCGCGGCAGACAAGTGTTCAAGTAGAAGATGTTGAAAATGGATCCCCTGTAGTCATGTGACACACGGATCCGGACTTTGATTCGGTTGGCTCTGGTTGGTTTCCGCGTCACTTCTGCTCGGTCTTTCACGGTGGGGGGACTATCTAAGCCGTGAAATACGCCCATAAAAACGCGTCGAGGCCATTCCACATCCACCTAGAGTTTTATCACAATCGCGTTCGACCTTCTTGGAGCCGACAAGGCCAACTTCTTCAAGATCGCGTCCTGGTACTACTGGCTTGCCCCTTGTTGATCCCGGTTCCAACCACTCGCCGTGGATATGGACTCGAAGCTGGAACGCATATAACTTGGTCAAGAGGCCATAGTTTCCTGGTGGCCGCCAGCAATTTTTTGGGGGGAGAATATCAAACCGCCTAATTTTGCAAACGGTTGTTGGAGCTCAAAAGTGGGAACGGCCGGTCATCAAAGCCAAAGGAATTTCGGGCCAGTATAAGATCTGGTATTGCAGAATAGGAATGATTGTTCTTTCTGGTCAGTTAATTCTAGCAAAATACGTCTGATTTTACAATTATTTCATATGCAAATTAATAGTGATTGTATTATGCTTGGACCAATGTGCAGTAGTATGACACGTGTCTTGGGCACGATGAACACGTTGTCTTCACTTTTCGTCCGTCAACACCAATGGTGCCACCTTTGAGTACTACAGATAATCGTGTACCATGTCTACGATGCGCAAGGACTTTCAAGACACGCTCCGAGGTTCTGAATCATATGAACCAACCCAACTCACACTGCCGCCTCCTTCCTCTCGATACTCCTGTGGATCCCACAGGCGCTTCAACTGCCGGCATTGCTGCTACAACTTCTAACCATTCAACAACTCCTGCACCAGCCCATCTCAGCGACGATGACGACTTTGATGTGCTCAGTGTCCCATCAGATAATGATAGCATGGCAGTAGACAGGAATTGCGAGGCGGAGGAGGATTCAAGACATTCAGAGATGGAGGATGATCCTATGGAAGTTGATAACTGGAGCAATCCAGACTCCGAGCTAGTGCAGACCGACAATGACATGGACAATACTAATGCCCGACCCGAACCCTTCTATGTTGAGACCTACCCTGGAGCGGCTTGTACAACAGGAAACGGGCCAACTTTCATGGATCTGTTTGACAAGGACCAATTCACAAAGGAGCGTACCAGCAACACGTATTACCCCTTTGCAACAAGGAAAGAATGGGAATTGGCAGCCTTCTTGTTGAAATCGAAGTTGAGCATGGCTGCAATTGACGAATTCCTCAAGCTGGAGCTTGTGAGTTTCTTCCAATACTCCCAACATAATTGTCTCAGTTTTTGGTTTTTACAGATCAAAGATGCTCATCTTTCATTTTCCACAGCAAAAGATCTTCGTAGTCGAGCAGAAGTTCTTCCCGTGGGGCCAAAGTGGATGAGCAAGCGAGTAGAAACGCCGATACCCACCAAGAAACCTATCGAACTTTTCTACCGCAATCCAGTGGATTGTTTGCAGGCGCTACTGCGAAATCCTCTTCTCAAGGACCACATTTCATTTTCCCCCTTTCGTCTATATGAAAGTGCTGCAAAGGTTATGAGGACGTATACTGAATGGCTTTCAGGTGATGCAGCGTGGTATATGCAGGTAAATATTGAATGGATATTGCAACGTGTTACTAATGTTCACTCTACTAGCAAGCACTTCCTCCTGGCGCGACGACCATTGGAACGATTATATCCTGTGACAAGACAACCATTTCAGTAATGACCGGTGGCCGCGTGGCCCATCCATTGCTCATTAGCATGGCAAATATATCCATGGACTTTCGAAATAAAGCATCGAATCATTGCTATCTTCTCCTAGCCCTCCTTCCTGTTCCCGCGTTCATCTGTTCGAATACGAAAATTTGTGGAATACTTGAAGCCCGTCTTGTTCACAAATGCCTTGATGAAATCCTCCAACCCCTCAAGGATGCTGCACGCTTTGGCATCAGCATGACAGATCCATTGGGGACGAAACATTTTTGCTTCACTCCTCTTGCATCATGTATTGTCGATACACCTGAGTCAGCCATGATTGCTTGTGTTGGTGGACTAACATCTTCTGTAACCCTTGCATCCTACCACGACTTTGGTGATGCATTCCGACACCCCCCTCGACGAGCCAAGCACACACTGCAGGCTATCAAATCAATAGAGCCAGTTGGTCCCTGGAACCTGGAACAGTATGAAAAGGCAGCAAAGAAGATTCGTCTAAATGGCGTTCACCTTCCATTTTGGCGGGATTGGGCACTGGCAGATCCCTCGGTATTTCTGACAAGCGAACCTCTCCACCATTGGCACAAACAATTCTGGGATCACGATGCTAAGTGGTGCATCTACGCTGTCGGAAGTAAAGAAATTGACTTTCGCTTTTCGATTCTCCAGCCTCGTACCGGTTTCCGGCATTTCTGTACAGGCATTTCCGCCTTAAAGCAAGTCACAGGACGAGAACACAGAGACATCCAGCGCTACATTGTTCCTGTAATTGCTGATGCTGTCTCTCCTGGCTTTCTCGTCGCTATTCGCGCACTTCTTGACTTTCGCTATCTTGCTCAGGCCACCGTTATTAGTGAAACAACATGCAATGAAATCGAACGTGCACTAGCGCTCTTCCATGAACACAAGCAAAGCATTTTGGATGCAGAGGCCCGGCGTGGCTCGAACGGACCAATCAATCACTTTCGAATACCCAAACTAGAATTTCTTCAAAGTGTTGCTTATAGCATGCGATTCAATGGCGCTGCATGCCAGTGGTCTGCGGACACAACAGAACATGCACACATTGAAGTAGTAAAAGATCCTATAGATTCTGGCAATAACCAAGGCTATGAAGCCCAGATATGCCGATACCTTGATCGACTTGACAAAGTCGCAAACTTTGACCTAGCAACAAACATTCAAACTGCTGGCATTCACTTTGGCAGGTCAAGGACATCAGACTCGGAGAACAACGCTACACCCTCTATCGGTACTACCTCAGAACTCCTCTCCATCATAACAGCCGTTGGTTACAAACAGAGCGGACCATCTCGTCAAATTACCGACTACTTTTACCGTGCAGACCTGCTTTGTCGCAATATGCTTGCTACATCAACCGTGCACCCCCATCGAACATTTCGGAGTTCTCCCAATATTGTCCTCCATCTCTCCCGAGATCCTGCTCTCAAACGACAACCCATTGATGATGCCGCCAATACATTCAAGATATCTGATCTCCGTCCGGCTATTGCTGATTTCATTACACGTCTTCAAAGCGCTTCTGCAGACCAGAGTGGTCATATTAATGTAGTTGGTGGCCGGCGTATTGCCCAGAAAGACTGCCCACTTCCCGTTGAAGACCTTGAGGTCTGGACAAAGATGCGATTGCAAACCAATTCCTATCACCCCCCTCATGACCGGCTCCCCCCAATTACGATTAATGCCACCCCTCCTTCCCAGTTGTGGCCCCATGGCCATTTTGATCCTGTCGTAGTCAATGTAGATCCAAGCCAGACTTGGCCAAATAGTGGGCTTTCCGGTTGGTATTCTGTTATACAAGTTCTCCGTCACTTACTACAAACCTGTTCAGGCCACATCGTTGCCAACCTCCGTGTCATTTTTCATATATTCGACACAACCACTCTTCCATGCACTACACCCCTCGGCAAGAAGATTTCTGGAAGAGTGCTGGCTTATATTCAACGCTACGATATAGTACCACAATGTAATCCAGCAAATCCTTCCCTTCGTGGGTCATATCCTGAACAAACCACAGGACTTTACCTTTTGAAAAAGGCAACACGTTCATCTGGGGAACCTTTAGGCGATGTTGTCCCACTTGATCAGATACGTGCATTTGTTGACGTCGTGCCTCGCTTTGAACAGAGAGCCAATCCTCAATTCACAAAGGAGAGTAGTGTTGCGGAGTCTAAGGAATTCTGGTTGAACAGATACTTTAATAAAGAGCTCTTTTGGGCCTTACGCACATAATTGTCCATAGCTAGTTTCTAATATATTTGCTTACCATAGTACAGTGTGTGCTCGAAAATGGTTAATACCAAGGTCACTGGCACTTCACAAAACATAATTGAGGTTTGCTATATGATGCGGTGTAGAACCTAGGGCCGCCTATACTGCTACCCAGTGAGAGTATAATCCATATCCGTACATAGTGGCAACGTCACCCGGTGTAGACCTATATAGTACACGTCTGGTATGTGGACTTATATAGCAACGAGGGTAGTGTATGTAGGACTGTGTCGTAGCATGGGTACGGTATGTGGGACTATGCAGTAGCATGGGTATGGTATGTAGGACTATGTAGTAGTATGGGGTACGGTATGCAGGCCTATGTAGTACTATGACGCTATGTGGTGCTATGGCTCTTCTGAGGCGGCTATGGCCGGCTATGATCAAAAATCAGAGATTGCTGATGTAGCACCTCTCGCTTATGTTTCGGACCGTCCGCTTTTTGGATTTGTGATCCACATCTCATTTCACTCCGAAATTCCTCGATTCACATCCCGATGACTTCGCGTTTCATGCCATTCCGTGGAGAAGAAGGTGCACCCATTTTCGATCGCACTCATTCCACCTCCCTCCGTCGATATTTTGTGCAACTTGAGAC